>Ga0206903_10135_pt2 | contig 22708 bp, 19 predicted proteins | sample Alteio_BWOrgHeat_45_FD_152959 | JGI IMG/M metagenome (GOLD analysis project Ga0206903, IMG submission 152959) | Enriched cells from forest soil in Barre Woods Harvard Forest LTER site, Petersham, Massachusetts, United States -... | ecosystem: Environmental > Terrestrial > Soil > Temperate forest >... | reverse complement strand
CGACGGAACCCCGATCAATCGGCACTGAAATCTTCGGACCGAGTCGCTCGAGATACCCCACCGCTCCACGATCCCCGGCATCCAAGAGCGCCATTCCCTTTTCTAGATAGGCCGCGGAACGATAAGGCTCTTGGCTCATGCGATCCAGTTGCTGGTCGATCAATTTCTTGCGCCGCTCCTGCTCTGGTTTCGGGAAAGTCCCAAATCCCATCACCAAGCCTCGCACTTCCGAATATCTTCCCACCTCAGACTCTGGTGACTTTTCAAAAACCGATAAATAGCTCCCAGCAACATTGGTCCACGGGCTGCCGGTGTGGAAGGAGATATCGGCGAATCGCTTGTAAATATTTGCTCCACACGGAGGTTCCTTACCAGCCGATTTCAAATAGGAATCGAAGTAATACTTGGCTTGAGGATACTTTTTCTGCCGGTAGTAAATTTCGCCCAAATTGGCCAAGGTGAAAGGAAAATATTTTTCCACTAGCACTGGCCGATCTCCCAACGCCTTAAGATAGTCGGATTCCGCGGTACCCAAGCCCTGTAGCCAATGGGCGTCGGCTAATCGCACTAACGCAGCGGTACGTAACCGAGCGTTCGTGCATTTTTGTAAAACTTGACGCAGCCCAGTTTCCGCCGATTTCCAATCCCGCAACTGAAACGAGTTTTCCGCAACCCCCGCTTCGTAAATACAGGAAAGTTCCGGTAAGGGATATTTCTCTGTCGCTTCTTTATAGAAGGCGAGACTCTTTTCGTAATTGCCCGCTTGTAGCCAGTAATCGGCAATGCTCGCCAGCATCACCGGAGCTAAAGTGGATTTTGGATATAGAATCAGAGCCTCCCGAAACGCTTTTTCGGCGTTCAACGCCGCGGCCTCATCGTCGAGTCGCAAGCGTTCAAAATTAGCTTGAACTAGCAAAAAAGCCCCAGCCTCTTGCAAAGCAGAGGTGGCAAATAAAGTACGGAATTGGTGCCACTTGGCTTCGAACTCTGGCCATTTTTTCTGCCGATAGAGCGAAATCAGCTGATTGTATTCCGTGCGACCGGCCAGAGGATTCGCAATCTCCACGAAGTAGTCCGCCGCGACACCTAATCCCACTTTTCCGTCGCAATAAGGGGATTGGACTTCCAGATCCTTGAGATAGACAGTGGGATCGCTCTCTTCACTAGCCGACATCACGGATCCCGACCCTAACGCAAACAAAGTTATCAGGATGACCAGAGGAGAGAAGGACACATTACCTTAGCCAAAGCAATCCATATGCCAACCGCCGGTAGGGGAAAGGCTAAGGATTCCAGCGTGCGATGAACGGAAAAGAACTTGGTTTATGTCACGGCGTCAAGGTTTTGGCGAGGAATCGACGAAAAATCGCCTGATTTGCTTTTTCAAACCTCAGGTTGGAGCACTCCCTGAAGAACCTAACGCATCGCCCCATCCCCGCCCCCAGTAAGCTTTCTCAGCCACTATGTTTTTTTCCCCATTTTTCATCCGGTTAACGCCGATAAATGGAATAGCCCAAACTCGCAACCACCGATTTTTTGAGATAGGCTCGTTCACCATGATCAACCCGCGTCATCAACCAAGAAAGTTAAGGTACCTTCGGTTTGTCGTAGAGGTCTGCCTTTTCCTCGGAGCTACGGGTTGCGCCCTATTAGGAAGTGGCAATATTTCAGTGCCTCGCGCCACTCATTACCGAGTTACCGCGCCGCACGATTGGAAACCATTGGACAGTTCGGAAAGCGATCATGCTTACCAACTCCCGTCTGGAAACATCGCGACGCTAAATAGCTCCTGTAATTCAGCCAGTCATCATCCGCTGACCTATCTCTCTCAGGATCTCATTTTAGGAGCGAGAGACGTCGATTATCAGCAACGAAAGCCGCTAACCGTAGACGGAACCGAAGGGCTATACAGCGCGTTGACCTTAACCATGAATAAAGCCCCCTTTCATATGCGGATTTTTGTCATGGCGAAACAAGGTTGTGTTTTTGATTTTTCATTACTGAGTCCTCGACCTATCCCGGCCACGGAAACTGAAGAATTCTTGGCCTTTGTGAAAAGTTTCAAATATGGAAAGAACTAAAGAACTGGTGGAATTAACCGGAAAGCGCTCTCTTTCGGTTTTCCGAGAGATTGTTGATTTTCTGGGCGGGAGTGTAAACCTAGTTTACGCAACTGCCCGGACTCTATTTAGTCGTCCCTTTTACTTCCGACTCTTTTTGGATCAGTGTTACGCCCTGGGAGTGAAATCTGCCTCCTTGGTCTTTATCACCGCGGTATTTACCGGAATGGTAATGTCGCTCCAGTTTGGTCTGGGGCTGGAACGTTTCGGTGGAAAATTATACGTGCCAAAAATAGTCGGATTGTCGATCATGCGCGAACTCGGCCCAGTGCTAACCTGCTTGATGTTAGCCGCGCGAGTGGGCTCCGGAATCGCAGCCGAAATTGGATCAATGAATGTTACCCAGCAGGTCGACGCCATTCGGGCTCTGGGCACCGATCCGATTCGTAAGCTAGTCATCCCCCGGGTGCTGGCTCTTTTGGTACTCACGCCTTTGCTTACCGCCATGGCGGATCTGATCGGAGTGGCCGGAGGAATGGTAATTTCTTCTTATGAACTCAATGTTCATCCCGACTATTATTTCCACAATGCACTGCTTTCTCTACGAACCAGTGATTTTATGGTGGGAGTAAGTAAGACTGTCTTCTTTGGTTTTATCATTGCAGTCACCGGTTGCTATTACGGATTAAAAACCGAAGGCGGAACTCAGGGGGTAGGACAATCCACCACTCGTTCAGTGGTGACTGCGTCGATTCTGATTACGATTTGGGATTTCATCCTGACCAAAATCTTCTGGGTCTTTGAGCGGGGAATGTATGGTTGAACCGCTAATTCAAATTCGGGAAGTCACCAAGAAGTACGGCACAAAAATGGTTCATGACGGAATCAATATGCCGATTTACAAAGGTGAGATCCTGACCCTGATGGGCGGGAGTGGTTCGGGTAAAAGCGTTTTGCTGCGTTCCCTAATCGGCCTGGAAAAGCCTGATAGTGGCAGCATCATGTTTCATGGCCAGGACATTACTAAACTCAGCGAGGATAAACTTACCGGAATTCGTAAGCGGATCGCCTATGTTTTTCAATACGGCGCCCTATTTGACAGTCTCACCATCCGAGAAAATCTGGCTTATCCTTTGGTAGAACACACCAAGCTTACCGAGGCTGAAATCAACGAGAAGGTACGCGTCACGTTAAAAAAGGTGGGGCTGGAAGGAACGGAAGAGCAATTGCCTGCCGACCTGAGCGGAGGAATGCAACGTCGGGTAGGAGTGGCCCGTAGTATTATCATGGACCCCGAAGTCATTCTCTATGATGAGCCCACGACCGGTTTAGATCCCTATAACACCAAGCAGATTCTCAAAATCATTCTACAATTAAAAGAACAAGGTGCCACTTCGGTATTAGTAACCCACGATATGTCCAGTATCTTTGCAGTTACCGATCGTGTTGCCTTTTTGCGTAACGGAAAAATTGAAGCGCTGGGCACGGCAGAAGAAATCAAGCATACCCCCGATCCGATAGTGCGAGGATTCATTTACGGAGAGACGATGTAATGGACAAAAAGATTGCAAACAATTTAGTAGTCGGCGTGTTCGTCATCGTAGGAACTATCGCCTTCCTCTTTGTTCTCTTCAATATCGGAGAGGGCAATGGGCTAATGGCTAGAAAAGATATGCTCTACGCCAAATTTAGCCACGTCAAAGGTCTCAACTATGGCTCCGAAGTCTCACTCGCCGGGCTACGCATCGGTACAGTTAAAAAAATCTCTATCCAAAATAACGATACCAAAGACCTTACCGTCGCCATGGAAATTGATCGCGAGATGTTTGATAAAATTCGCGAAGACTCGGTCGCCTCGATCATGACCTCCGGAGTCTTGGGGGATAAATACGTCGAGCTCAGCATCGGGACCCCGGCCTCTCCTCCCCTGAAAAACGGGGACAATATCCGAGCTCAGGAGCCGGAAGATCTTTTCGCCAAAGGTGGAACCCTAGTGGAAAGCATTGCCGCAGAGTTCAAACGAGGCGGCGACATTCATGAGCTGGTGAAGAATCTAAATACCGTCTCCCAAAACCTCGCTACCATCACCACCGATTTACGGGAGCAAAAAGGGGTTTTGCATGAAATGATGTATGGCAAGAGTGGACAGAAACTAGCGCAGACCATGGACAACCTGGAGAAATCCACCAATCACATTGAAGAGGTAACTCGAAAGATAAATCAGGGAAGTGGATCGCTAGGGGCTTTGATCAATGATCCCACCGTTTACGAAGATCTTAAAGCCATGATGGGCGGTGCCCGTCGCAGCTCAGTCGTGAAATACTTCATGCAGAAATTTATTCAAGACGGTGCGGAAGCCCCGGCTTCAGCCCCGGTGAAGAAGTAAGCGAATCAGCGTCACCGATCGCTCACGTTTAAAATCCTTATGCTTTGCTCCGTCCAACGTCTAGCCCTGCCATTACTCCCCAATCACTGAGTTCGATTCCGGATTTATCAACTTGGACCGCTAAAGAATCGTCAGTCCTTTGCGTTTTAGTTTTTCCACCAACGTCGTACGGTTGAGATTTAACAAAGTGGCGGCTCGGTTTTTATTGCCTGCCGTGCGCTGAAGGGCCTGCAGAATCAATTCATTTTCAAATTCGTTGACCGCTTCGTTGAAATCAATCCCGTCTTCCGGCAAGGCAACGCTGGCCACAAAGCGATCGAGTCGCACATTGCTGAAATGCTGGATGGGGAAATCTTTGAGATCGATAATTCCACTTCCCTGCTTCAACACTACAACCCGCTCCATCAGATTTTCCAGCTCACGAATATTTCCTGGCCAATGATATTGCATCAGGCAACGCATGGCATCTTCCGAAATTCCGGTGAACTCCTTGCCATTTAGCTTGCAGAACTTTTCGATGAAATAGCGCACTAGCAAAGGGATATCCGTCTTACGCGCCCGCAAGGGCGGAATGTAGATCGGGATGACATTTAATCGGTAGTAGAGATCCTGGCGAAACCGTTTGTCGGCGACCGCACTATCCAAATCTTGGTTAGTCGCAGCAATAATCCTAGCCTCTAACCCCACCGACTGCGGACTACCTACGGGCTCAAAGGTTCGATTCTGAATCGCGCGCAAAATTTTACCTTGGAGATCAAACGATAAATCGCTGATTTCGTCCAAAAATAAAGTGCCATTGCCTGCTAACTGGAAACGCCCCAGGCGATTTTGAGTAGCCCCCGTGAAGGAGCCCTTCATATGACCAAAGAGCTCACTCTCGATCAAGTTGGCTGGAATTGCCCCGCAGTTAATGGCAACCCAGGGTAACTTTCGCCGCGGACTAAGATCATGAATAGCCCGAGCTACCACTTCTTTTCCTGTCCCACTCTCTCCGGTAATGAGTACGGTGGAATCGGAATTGCGGATGCTCAGAATCAGCTGGAAAATTTCCAACATCTTGGGATGTTTTCCCACGAATTGGGGAATCGGAAAATCAAAGGCAGCTTGCCGCACTTCATCGGGAACCACCCGGGCCAAGGTCTCCATTACCACGGTGCCTAAAGAATCCGCCGGACTCTCCTTCACCCAGAAATGGGACGCGCCCGCCCGCATACACTGCACTACCAGCTGCGAGGGACTGGTCAAGCTGGTAGCAATCAACGCGGTTCCGGGACGGCTCTGCTTCAGTGCAGAAAGCGCAGCGACTGAGCTTTCGTCTTGAACCGGCCATAGGCAACAATGGAAAAATTGTTTTTCCAATAATGCCTCCGCCTTAGCGGAATCGGAGCAAGTGACCACCCATAAATGCAGCTTCTCCAGGCATTCCCGGTATGAAGCACAAAGTGCGGCGTCAGGCTCGCAAATGAGAACGCGGTTCATCGCTTCCCTCTCGGACCCCGGCTAAGAGCATCTGCCCACCCAACGGTCAAACCTTCCCTACCAACTTTTATGCCCGGGTCAGTAACCTTCCTGTTTATTTAAGGGATTGGAAAAAATAATTGAGGACTTACCTATTTAGTTTAACGTACTTGAAAATAATGTCAACGAATCGACGGAAGGTCAGACTTCCGTGACATTTTTCTGACGCCGCGTTTTCTTAAAAACTATTGCAACTTTTTCACTTCCTGCTACCACTCTTCGGCAAAATTTTGATATAGGACCCCCCACAAGACACCTCACCGGAGGAAAAACCTTTGAAAAATAAACTGATCTTCAGCTTTTTCGCAGCGCTCGGCTTGCTCTATGGCACAAAGGTCTGGGCAGGATGCGAAGGGATCGCCGTCCTAGGCGAAAAATGGCACTCCCCCTTGGCCCAATATCACTTCCCTCTTTCTCGAGGGATTGAAAGCAATGGGGTATATCGAGTGCGAGAAGATCAAGACGCCGGCAAAACCCGGATTGCTTTCTTCTACGGCAGTCTGGTGAACCGAAATCTGCAAGCGCTGGTCTTATCCGCCGATGGTCCGCGACACTATCCCGGGGTCTATCCCACCATGAATGACCCGCTCTATCAGATTTCAGAGCATGCCCATTATGAAGCTGGTGAACGCACGGACGAGTGGGCATTACCCACCCAACTTCGGGCCGCAGGTTTTTTGAGAAATTCGGCTTCAGCGGAAACTGAAACCATCGTTTTTGAACGAGCTCTGGGCTCGAGTCGGGTGCAGGTGATTCTGGATGAAAATGGCGAGTCTGTTCTGGCAGTAAATCAATATTCAGAATAAAAAAAGCCAGCGCACCGAGCTGCTTACGCTACTTTATTCATTTCTTTGGGTTGGGTGAGCTCATAGATCCGCTTTTCCACAAAAAGCTCAACTAAAACTGGATCGAGTTTTCCCTGGGTCACTTCGTCATGCAAAATAGCTAGCGCCTTTTCCGTGGGCACTGCTTCTTTATACCAACGATCGGCTGCGGTTAAGGCGTCAAAGATATCGGAGATGGTCATGATCTTCGACTGCAAAGGAATTTCATGGGAACTCATTCCCCGAGGATAACCAGAACCATCCAGTTTTTCATGGTGGCAATACGCAATCTCCGTGAGGTGACGAAAATCTTTAGTCCAGGGAATCATTTTGAGAAACTGATAGGTGTGGCGAACATGGGATTCAATTTCCAATCGCTCACTCTCGGTAAGCGATCCTTGAGTTACGGCCAAGGCTTGATATTCATCTTCGCTGAGGACGCTGATCTGAGCCCCATCCGGCAATAGCAATTGATCGCTGCGAATGCGATCTAACGTTTCAATGCTTTCCTTCTTAAGAATCGTGGGTTCATTGGCGGCCAGGATGATCTCCCAGTAGGCCTCGATTTCTTTCATTCGCTGCTGATATTCTCGCTCGAAGGATGGCTCTGCGCCGCCATGTTTCAGCCTTTTCTCCAGATACGCGATTTTGGCCGCCGCTTTACAAATCTTAATACGATCTCGGATTCCTTCCAGCTGATACGGATAGAGCTTCTTCGCTTTCACCAAAACTTCTTCCCGCACTCCGATTTTTCCGAAATCATGGAGCAGAGCCGCATATTCCAATTCTCTGATCTCTTCTTCCTTAAATTTCACCGAGCGATAAATTCCAACTTCGCATTCAGTAGTGGCTCGGGCCAGCGCGACACACATTTTGGCAACCCGTTCCGAATGACCACCCGTGCTAGGATCCCGAGATTCGATGGCCGAGATAGCTGCTTTCACAAAGCCTTCGAAGAGTCGCTGTATATCAGCGTATAAATCCACGTTTTCCATACAGGTTGCGGCCTGAGCGGCAAAGGAGGTGAGTAGGCTTCCATCTTCATCCTCGAAAGCGGTGGCTCCGGAATCGTGGGCCCCTTCCTCCGCCATCTTATTGACCAGCTGAAGCACTGCGATAATTTCATTGCGGCTATTCTTCAAGGGAATGGTCAGGATGGATAACATCTTATCCGAATCGCTGTAGTCGACTGACTTGTGATATTGCGGCAGCGACATGGGGCGAAGCATTGAGACGTCGGAAATATTAAGCAACTTACCCGTAAGCGCTACATAACCACAAACGCTGTTCTCCACTACCTTATTGCTCAAATGCTGAAACTTGACCTCATCCGACTGATCATTGGTGATGCGTAATCGAAAATAAAGTTCGCCGTCAGTTTCCTGGACCATGTAAAGCAACCCCCCGGTCGCCAGCGTCAGATCCATGGCTTTCACCAAAATCGTGGCAAGCAAGCGCTGCGGATTACGTTCCGCAGAAAGGTCGATAAAAATCTCGTTGAGCTTTTCCAGCATTTGCTGGCCAATTCGGGAATTGCTTCGCGCCTCAACCCGAAGGAGTTGGCGAAGTGCGCGTAAGAGATGAAGCTCCGGTCCCCCCTTCTTAAATTCCTTCTCCGAAACTACATCAAGTATCTCGGGGGTCGAGTCTCGTTTTAGACGTTCGCTGGGATCTGCCGCCACCAACAGAATGCCATAACGAAAAGCCCGTTCCGGTCGCGCTTTTCCTCTGAGCGCAGCCAGCACTTCCGGCAACCCTTCTTCGTCCACCACGACGATAGCGCGTTGACGTTGGACTCGAGCCTGCTCCAGATAATTTTCCAGCTCGGATTGTTGGTGAAATTCACGCGTCTGCCAGTCGGAAGCAAAAGTGATTTTCCGCGTCGATCCAGCGCCTCGGAGTAGAAAAAGAGTCTGACGCGCTGTGATGTCTAAAGAATTGGGCATGAGTTTTCCTCACAGCCCTATCGGTAATTCAGGCTCGAAAGATGATAAAGGAGAGCAAATTCAAATTACCGGCATTATTTTCAATGGTTGCCCAATCCGTAGCGAGCCCATTCAGGCTGACGCCTGCCATCGAAATTTACACCGCCCAACGGGCAATCGCGTCAGGGTCTAGCGCGGTTCGGTACTTCTGTTGCGCGGCGAGAATCCGCTCTTGAGTTTCCCTCTCCGCTAGCAGCCGTTGCACCAACCCGCCGACTTCCGCCTGGTTCTCGGTCACTAGGCCCATCCCCTCTTTTTTGAAGAATTGCGAATTATGGGTCTCTTGTCCCCCGTTGATGTCGAGGAAAAGCACTGGCTTTCCGAAAGAGGCAATCTCTGTCGAAGTCAGACCTCCCGTCTTAGTGACGATGACATCAGAACATTTCATGAAACTCAGAGTCTCGTCTTGCGCGACTAAGGGGAGAATTTTAAGGGAGAGATGTGAAGGAAGAGTCCTCTGGAGTTTACTCAAACGTGCGACGTGGCGTTTATCTCTGCCGCAAATGGCCACCAGCTGGGCTCGAGTCTTAAGCTCTCTCACCAGGGTTTTTACCCAAAGAGGATAATTGCCCACCCCGGCTGCTCCACTGACCAATACAATGAGTGGCACTCCTGAAGCCAATCCGTGAGTCATTCGAAATTCTGCTTTTTCAAAATCACTCATCGGTTCGGTGGCGGCTAGAGCAACCGGAATTCCCGAATTACATAACTTGGATGAGGGCAATCCCCAAGCTCGAAAATCGCCGTAGATACTCTCACTGGGCACGAAAGTCATTTCAATCCGTTCGCCCAGACGACTAAAATATTTCGCAGAAACATAATCGATGAGCACTTGGGCCACGGGGATATTCTTCAGCTGTCCCCGATCTCTTAGCCAGACAATCGCTTCAGTAGCTGGGCTGAAGGTGGTAAGAACAGAAGTCGGACGGACCAATTCTAGATACTGCAGTAAACGTTCCGGGCGGTAACGCCGGGTGATAGATAGCCCACCAATGGAATCGACCCCTTCCGCCTTGCGGAGGAAATCTTCAAATATCCAGTCGTAAACCCGAGGAAAATATTTGGTCATTAGATGGTAAGAGCCGGTGATGAAAAAATAGTCGAAACGATCCTGGAACTCCATGACGTCTTTTAAAATCACTTCGGCCTGAGGATTTTGTAACTGGATTCGCTCCGCGACCGCGCGAGCCGCATGGATATGCCCATTTCCTCGGCCTCCCCAAAAGATGACTATTCTGCTTCCTGCGCCATGGATCGAATTTTCTAAAGTACTCACCGTTCTTTCCCTCCATTCAATAGATAAATCGCGAGTTGCTCTTGAACCTGGCGTAAATCTCTCCCATAACGGCCGGTCAGGGTGAGAATCATCATTTTGTTCAAGCACCAGAACGCGCGCCGAGAAAAAATGGCATCTTCAAAATCGATATGGGTTCTCTCCAGCATCGCATGGGAGAATAGCCCGATGAGCTGAGACAGCGGAATCAGCAGCAGCCATTGCCAATGGGCAGTCAAAAAGGCTACTCCGATGATCGCATAGAGCAAAAGCATCGCGGCCACGTGCCATCCCACATTCCATTTGTTTTGATGTTTCAGCAGGAAAATATCCCAATAGTCCTGAAACGGATGATCTTCAATCTCTCTTCGAATTCGAAAGCGAAGCGATTTCTGGAAGGCTCGCTCTTGGTCCAGGCTCAGCTGCATTTGAGTTCCCGGTCGAGGAGCAACGGACCCGAAGAGTCTAAGTAGCTCCGGATCCAACTCTCCGGCCAGCATAAGCCCCATCATTTTAAGATCACAAAGCCCCGATACCAACGGACTCTTTAGCGTCACAGGAAGATTACCTTCAAAGCAGAAATGCCCCAGCCATGAAGGGAGATAGCCCAAAAAAGCCAGGGGCAGAAAGATCCATCGTCCCGTCCCCCCGGCAGTCAGCAAACAAGTAGCCATCAGGAGATTTCCCGCCACATGAAACCGTCGATTCCAGGGATGAAGATGGGTTCCGATAAAGAGTGGCCAAAAATCGACGAGCTTTTTTCTGAAGTTCACAACTTCGCCCATAGTTCACCCGCCTCCACCGGGCTAGTGATCAAAGTTTTGAGTTTAATATCTCCCATTTTTGCGCCTTGCCGCTGCTGATAGAAATCAATCAAACGCTCTCTAAGCCGCGGAATTCGCTTGGCCACCACCGGCCCCAATTGGCCGAGCTTACGCGCGTAACGATAATGATAGCTCAATTGCAGATTTTGCTCCCATGCCCGGGCCACCGAGCTTTGCAAATCAAGCCGCTCATTGGCGACGTCAAATAGAATCGCATAATGGGAGAGCTCCGATTCCGAGAATCGCGGTAAAAGACAATGATGCAAGAAACCGAAGTGACTGACTAAGGAATCTTCAAAGGTTCGCAGATAAGTTCCTGAAATTTTCTCTCCTACCAGATCCGAAATTTCACCTTCCCGACCTAAAAACTCGAGCGCTGGAACGTTTTCCCTTCTCGATTTCAACACCCGAACCAAATCCCCCATGGGATAACGCAAGAGTCCACCCTTTTGAGAAATCACTAGAGAATAAGTCTTTCCGGTTTCGATCTCATCGATCCAAAATAAACGCCCCTCTGCGTCTCTAAATTCAAAAAACACTTCAGTCAGCAGAGGAATGCCGCCCAAGTCCTGGCCCAACAAGGGTAAAGTCAGCGGAGCTTCCGTAGCTAGCAATCCTTTGCCCTGAAACTGCGCGTGAGGAAAAAGCGCTCGTAACTGACTCGCGGCAAAACGGCTGTTCGCGGAATCCCAAGCGGAGATCATTTTTAACTCGGGCCAGAGTTGCTCGGGGGTGAATGCTTGAGCGCTGAGCAGCGCCTCAATGGCCCGCTCCGTGCCTGAGCCAAAACTTTTCCCATCCCGGAGGATCGCGGCGATTCGGGGACGATGCTTGAGTAGATGATCCCAAAGCAGAGAAAGAAAACTAGGATGCCACACCGAGATGAGTTCGAGTTGAGCATCTGCCGCCAGATATGCGCAAGTCAGGTCACGAAAGCGATCTAAATCTCCGGCGTTTTTCAGCGTAGGGGGAACCGAAAGAAACGGCCGCAACAAAAACCGGAGAGGAAGGGAAAGATACTCGGTGTCATCGAGCAAGCCATCTTCTTCTCCTAAGGTTCGAAGAGCCGGTGAAACACTAAGATAAGTCCGAAGCGACTTAAATTTTGGCCCATGTCGCAACCAATCGTACACCCAAATTTTGAAATAATTCTCAAAGCTGGCAAGCAGTGCTCGATTATACGGAATTTGCTTTTTTCTTCCCGAGCTCCCCGAGGTGCTCTCGAAAACCCGAACCCCTCCCGGAACCATGATTGCTTGATTGGGCTCACGCCTTTGCTTTTCCGCCCAGGTAGAAAACGACTTCGAGTCAAAATCCGTGAGTGGAATACGCTGACGAAATTGCTCGGCACTGAGGTTTCGATGGATTCCGAGATATTTTCCCCATTCGGTACCTTCTTGCCTAGAGAGCAAGTCTTTCAATAAATTTTCCTGGGTTTCTCGGGGGGCCTTCAATCCGGCCACAAACCTGTCATGGGCCGGGCGGCAAAGCCCTGCAAAGGCCGGTTTACCCAATGCCAGCCAGGGACGAGCGTTCATACATTTCCCCCTGGCTTACCGAATCTTCGATTTACCGTAGCTAGAGTGGAATAAGGTAAGGTCACTCCCGCTTCAACTCGCGTTCCCGGGCCCAAATGGCTATGAGCCCCAACAAAGCAATGGGGACCAATCGTCAGCGAACGAACATAGAGGTCTAAAGCCCCCCGTCGCCGAATCACCACGTGACTGCAAAGCTTCGTTTGGTATCCGAAAATAACTCCATCGCCAATATCAACTAAACTGCGATCGATAATTTCGATCTGCGGCGTCCAATAAACCCCCTTACCAATTTTTGCTCCCCATAGCCGCAGCCATGCACTGTATAAACCGGGAACTATCCGAAGCACGGCCTCCAAGGAGGAAAAGGCGAGAAAGAGTCCTTGGAGTTGGTGCCCTCCCCACCAAGAAATATATCGCTTGGGATCAGAAAGCTCATTCCTACCCTGCTGCAAGGGATAATAAAAATTATGCAGACGAAACAAAAACGGAGGAAGAAGATATAAAACGACGAAGCCTCCGCTCAGAAGGCTCAGGCAAATCCCCCTGCTATTCGCCAACCCGGCGCCAAGAAACAATCCCAGAACGACCATGGCGTGAATTAGCGGGAAAAGCGACAGCAATCGACTCATTCGAGTCATAGAGAACCTCGCCAGAATGCCCGCCAAAGGTTGCGTTCCTTTAAGCGGGTTCCGATGCGGCTCGGGAACTTATCGTCGCAATAGTAAGTCCCATGCCAGCGATCCCATAAGTTAAAATTTCCACCAAAATTGATCCCATACTTATCCTGGCTATGATGCCAGGCATGAGCCCGGGGAGAAATAAACCAGGAAAAAGGAAAAACCTTGCTCACCCCGCCCAATCGCGAATGGCGAATCAAATCGAGCGCATTACTTAGCGCTACCGCCCAGGCATAAGGCTCAGGATGGTGAAGCGCATATAAGAAAAATCCATTTACCCAAACATACAGAATGAGAAAGGAGACCCAAGCGCTGTTACGGCTGGTAGTAAAAACATCAAACGTTTCACCTGAGTGGTGCACAGAATGGAACCGCCAAAGCGCACGAGAGTGTAACCAACGATGATTCCAATAATAGAGGTAATCAACCACCACGAAATTAAGCAAAAAAGCAAACCAGGCAGGCACCACTAAAAAACCTTTGCCTCCAGGAAAAAAGAATGCGAGCGCGCGAAAAACGATCCAAGTTTGAAAGAGGGGAATGAGTGTGCCATGGATGGTCAGACCAATGGCGTCAAGATTCCATTCCGAAAGAGTGCGTTTAAACACCGCTCGCCGACGATTAACCTCGCTCAGCGTCCAGGCCACCAAGGCCAAGAAAACCAGATAGATGATTAATACATCAGCTTTCATATCCAAAACACGACCGTTTCCTTTTTTTCCGGAAGCGTCCTGGGATCTTGCCCCTGCTTCACCGACTGATAAAATTTTTCGATCCAGACATGCTGAAGATCTGCTTTGGTGCTGATAAACCGTTCTCCATAGCGCTCGGTAACCTCGGTTTGCTCACTCATGATCTTCACATCTTGAGCGATAATTTTCCTGGCCACCCAACGAACAATGGGCCGGGCGAAGTAATTCCAAAAACCGTAGTCATAGGTGAGATCGGTGTAGACCAGAGTTTCTTTCGGTCCTACTGGAATGGACTGAGAAGTAATATTGAAATGACGTCGATCACCGAAGCGATATTCCACATGAGTGACGTTAGGGAGATAGTAGTGGTCTTGGTGAAAAATGATCGTTTTACGTCGATTCAGAAAGAGGGAAAAAAGGCCGAAGTTTGAAGTCTCATTGAGGTAGCGAACATGAACCGCGCCCGCCTTTGCCTCCACCTCCGCAGAGATCGACTGAGGAGCAGCTTCATAACGAAATATCTTAGGGTGCACATAGGTCGTATGTGGGATGTCGATAAAGTTTTCCGCACAATTGGGAACTTCGGCTCGGAACAGATGCTTCAGTCGAATATGCTGGTAACCTGGCCGCCCCAAATAAGGGATATCAAAAGGTTCCGGGAGTGCCGGAATTTCAGGCTTTGGCTTCTCTAGCTGAAGGTAAATATATCCGTCTTTTTCCAGTGTGAGATAGTTCGGCAAACACCTTGCACCGCGGGCGGCCTGGGCCGGTCCCTCACTGGGAATCGCCTGGAGTTTTCCATCCTCTCCATACCGCCAACCATGATAGGGACAGACGAGCTGACCGTTCTTAACTCTTCCCTTAGACAAACGAGCATTGCGGTGGAGGCAACGATCCAAAACCGCCACTGCCTTTCCCTGCTGATCTCGATATAGGGCTATCCACTCTCCGAGCACCACCACTCCGGTTACGCTGTCGGACGTGACCTCTTCGGAGGAAGCTGCAATATACCAGAAATTTTTGAGCGAAATCATGAGTTACCTACCCCACTTTCCCGTTGCGCATCCGGAAGGATCGCAAAGTGAGGCTGTTCTTCCACGTAGGAAACAAACGCGGCAAAAGAAGCGTCACTGAGGGTACGGGGCCCGAATTGAAATCGCATGGAATTTTGGATTCGAGCATCTTCCTGACCGCCTTTTCGAAGGATCCTTCGAGTGAGCCGCAGGGCAAACGCCGAGATCAGTCTACCGCAAAGGCCAGTGCGCCGCGGGGTCAGATAGAGGTTTATTCCTAACGTTTTTCCTTCAGCCGTCGGTCGGTACGCAAAGATCGAATAGAGAGGCAAATGCGAACTTCCTAATTCGGCGAGTGCGGTCGAGGCGTACCAATAGGTCACTCGGTAATTGAGCACTCCGCGGTAGATAAAATGCATCAATCGGTTCTGCCAGCTCAGCCGCGGAATCGGTGCATCGTTCCAAAACTGAATCACCGCGGGTGAAACTCGAGAGTGCTTAAAATGTAGAGGTCCGGTGGCTTTCGTAGTTCCGTGATGAACAAACCGAAAGTGCTCTTCGTCGACTCCGCCGCCTAAAATCAAAGTATGATGACAACGCCGATGTTCCGGCTCATCTACCAAAACAGTGAGCTCCTTTCCCTCCAAGGCAGGAAAGCTGGGGAAAGGATCTAAGCATTCGGCTTCGGGCCGACTGTGAATCCACAGCATCCCGTAACGTTCTACGAGGGGAAAGCAGGTTTGTTTTCGGGCCCTACACTTTGCCCCACTGGCCTCAGTGCCATCGCCATTTCCAGAGTATTTCCATCCGTGAAATCCGCAGCGGATGGAGTCTCCTTCGACTTCGCCCTCTTTCAGATTCGCACCCATATGCTGGCAGAAAGAATCAAGGGCATAGGCCTTGCCGGATTTCCCGCGATACAACAAAAGTTGGCGTCCAAAAAGTTCCAACGGAACCTTTGCTCCGACCGCCAGCTTTTGTGACGGTAAGGCCCAGTACCATCCGTGGGAAAGCGAAGATGGGTTGGCAAAAACCTGTGGCCTCATCCCTGCCCTCCGAAAATCGCCATCATCTTTTCGGCTCCGGCGTTAGCATTCGGCACCAGAAAGAGATTTTCCTGGGTAGCTTGCGCCAAAAGACGATGCGCTTTGGCCCGCTTGAGTAGCGACCGGATCAATTCCAACTCCGATCGCACCTTACCTTGGAAGTCGATTTGCCTCAGGTGAGCCTCCAACGTCCGTAAACACCAGGGTGAAGCGACTTTAGCCAATTCTTGCGCTACCGAAACCGGTCCGATTCGGATGATTTCCACAAAGAACTTCAAGGCCTGGCCACAACGGACAAACTCCTCTTCGGTCAGGGCGGATTCATCAAATAAGATCAATCCACTCCCGTGATGTTTCCCTTCATCATGAAGAATCGAGCGAAACACGTCGGTAACTCTGGGTTGGGTGGAAGCCGAAGCCAAATTCCCATAGTGATGAATTCCCCACCCTTCCAACAGAACTTGAATCACAAAGACCAAAGGAAGCCGAGACTCCTCTTGAATTAGGAGGGATAAATAATCAAAGAACGGGTTTTTGCTGAATTGATAATCGGGTGCGCCGATTAAATCTGTAATTAGCCGCAAATGCCTTGCTTCGTCGGCAGCAAAATAACTGTAGAGCTCGCGTTGCGCTTGCTCCTCTGCCAGCAAGACCATCTTAGCGGTGTACACCGAACCGGCCATTTCAATGAGTTGAGCCTCGCGCAAGAGATTAAGGCCACACCGATGGAGAAGTTTTTTCTTTGCTAGCTGGTCAAGCTGCTGAAATTTCTCAGCGCGAGAGAGGGCAAAGAACTCTGCTTGCCAGAGCGGTCCAGAGGTCAGAGGCTCCGCTTCGGGAATTCCGGCACAGCTCCGTAAGAGATATTGCATTTTTCGCTCCGGTTCGCGCGGCGCTGCGAAGCTTCGGTTTGGCTTAAGCAGAGAAAAAGGAGAGGGAACGGTGACCGTATCCGATCTCTGGTTGAGTATTGGAATCTCAGCCACCATGATGGCCTCCCGGAGTGACGCCCGCCCGAGGTTGAAGAATTTTTCCCGAGCGCTGTTTCCAGAGCAAAGAAACTTTTCGGATGACGAACTTTTTGATCAAGTATCGAAACGGCATGGCCAGCGACATTTTTGCAATGCACGCCAGTTCCTCCCCCTTAGCCCATTCCGGATTAGCTCTCTCGAAGAATTGAATGGCTGGCATCTTCTCCCGCATTTGCCGAGTGATCGGAGCGACATCTTCTTTCAATCGACAAGTATCACCGACGAAGCTTATCACCCCTCGTTCGGGCTGATAAGCCTCCTTCCAATGAGATCCGTAGAAAGCATCCATTAAGGACTTTTCAAACTTCGGAGTTGCCTTATTCTCTACCGGATAGCATTCAGGGAAATTTTTCGCCATCAGCAAATAAGTTCGATATCCCTTAGAAATCAGAAACCAGTACACCGGCATTCGAAAATTTCGTAGTTTAAGAAAAAAGAGATAGGTAAGAAAACTAATCCCGAGCGACGGATTTCCCCAATATTTGCGTTCCAGCACGGTATCTCCGCTGAACACGCCAATCACTTCGGTTTTATCCACTACCATTTTTTTCCAAACTAGCGTCGAAAACCCACAAAGTCGTCCATTGTCGAAATCAATCAAGAGAATGACATCGGATTTCTTTGCCAGATCGGCAGAGAAATTCTCCAGCGTGATGCCGTCATAATAGTTCTGCATGATGCCGAACATTTCGGTACAGATTTTCTGGTCCAAGTGAGTGACCGGGACGACTCGTGATTTCAGATTCACCGTGACTCCTCAGTAGTAGTTTCTAATCTTGGTTCTTGGAAAGCGGCGGCCCCTTGCCGATTCTGGGGCCGCCTCCAGGGTAGGGCCAGACACTTTTGAGACTCCGTGTGCCGGATAAATTCGATGATGGGATGATCTGCTTTAATCGGTACTCGCATGGAAAATTGGATCGACTCAAAGATACGACGATCTCCACGCTCAAAATAGGCACCCGTAAGATAGGTGATCCAGACAATGAGTCGCGCCTTTAGCCATCCCAGAAATCCCTTTCGACGAGGAGTGAGAAATACCATCACTCCATCGGTGCCTCCTTGGAGGTTGGGACGATGGGGGAAAAGTAGATGAAAGTGAAGAAAATCTGGGCCGAGGGTCACGACACCGGTGGAAGCATTCCAATAATCAAGCGAGTAGGTGAGTGTGCCTTTCCGATATAAAGGCGCCAAGAGTCTTCCCAGCCAGTGGTTTTTCGGCACCGGGCTAGCATTGGCCAGCCGGATGACTTTTGGACTTAGCACTGACACCCTGAGATCCATTCCACCCGCTAATTTGCTGGCAGTGGGATGGACTGAATTAAAATGATGAGCGTCAATCGCGTTGAGCATGACGACTTCAGGACGGCAAGGACGAAAAGTTCGCGGCCCTACTAACCATTCCACCTGACTATCGTTGGGAAGTTCGGCGAAGCGAGGCAGGTCTTTTTCAGTTCCCTGTTCGCCAGCGTAGATCCAGATCAACCCATAGTGCTCCGCCACCTGATAACTACTTACAGGTGGAACCACTTTGGTTTGCGCGGCAAATTTGCTGCAGGGAATTTCAACACACTTCCCGTCGCCGGAGAATTTCCAATCATGAAAGGCACAGCGGAGGCCCTCGCCGTCCACCCTTCCCTCTTTAAAATGGGCGCCCATGTGGGGACAATAAGCATCCAGAGCGTAGGGACGACCAGACCGACCTCGATAAAGGACTAGGGGTTTTCCAAGAAAGTCGATACCGACGACTTGACCGGTCTTTAACTCCGAGGCAATCAGCGCCCAAATCCAACCTTCGACGACCACCTCTTTATTGTTAAAAACTTGAGTTTCCACGACGTTGGCCACCTAACTCCCTACTAAACCGATACCGGCTAACTGCTATCGATGCAGGCGCTATGCCTCGCATTCCGATTTGCTCGGTTTCCAGTCGTTGGATAATACTGCGACGCAGTATGCCGATCGATGAATTGTCCCGACGGAATTAGGGATTCTTGTCAGATACCCAAGTCGCAGAGGTTGGGAGATGCTTTTGGCGAGGAAACATCGGAATTTAGGACAAAGATCGGCACCAGGGAAAGATGATCATGAGGATAGATCGAATTTCATCGGGGAAACTTCGTTTTCCCCTCGGAACTGGATGCCTCACCTAAAAGGTAATGAACTACCCTTTCCATGATCGGCCACTCGGAATCGGGATCAAAGTAATCCGGACCCCAGTCAGTTCGATCTTCTTCAATTTCTAAATGCGGTCCGGAGAGGAACACCCTCCCTTCCCCGTAATGAAAAAGAATCATGGCCGGCTCTCGAATTTTTTGAAATTGCATCAGGACACGAATCTTTTTGGCTTGGGCTTCAGCCTCTGAATAGTGAAACGAAGGGCCACCTAAAAGCACGCTACGGAAATGGGCTGGTAGCCCCCGCATCAATTCATCCGAGCTGGTGTCGAAGTCCAACATCCCTTCTTTAAAAGGTGCCGTCCCGAGCGAAGTCCCGTCATAGGCAGTACCTTCGAGCAATCCAATGCCGTAGGCGCCAGTGGTAGGTCCACCTTGTCGCTGAGAAGTGGCGTAAAAAGCACCCGCACAAACTCCGAAGTAGCTTCCGCCTGATTCCACATAATTTCGAATCAGCCGCGCACCTTCCGTTCCCAGCTCCTCCAAATATTTCCACGATTCCCCGCCCGGCATCATCAAGATCTGAAACTGACTCTTTTCCAGTTCACCTCCCAATAACTCGGCGGCGGAAAGAGTCCGATAACTAAACCCATTTTCCTGCAAAAACATTTTCATATGCTGTTTCCCGGTCCCCCAGGAACCGGTCCCGGTGTAAAGAGCCACCTGTGGGGGCTCTCCTCGCCGATTGAGCCAAATCTCCGGGAGGGGTTTTCCGGAAAATCCTAGCTTTTGGTGCAGACGTGATTCGGGATAACTCGGCTCTCTAGACGCGGCGTTTAAAGCACCGGAAACCGAAATGAGAAAAAAAGAAAACCAGACTAGGATTCGATTCAAAGAAGCCTCCAAGGAAAGATAGGGAAGCAGGGAATGGGGAACGAAACGTTCGCAGCGACGAGTCAGCTTAGATCAAAGATATATCATCCGGAAGAAATAACTTCCAAAGGATAACTTGCGAGGTTTTGACTAGAGTTAACGCTAAACCTAAGTTCAGAGGATCTCACGGCTCAAAGAATCTTAAGCTCAACTCCCGGCCCCACGTAGAGCCCGTCATCAATCCTCAAGCGTAAATCCTCGACGGTGTCGTCTTTGAAGTACTGAGGAAGAGACCCATCTAAGAACACCTGATTTCCACTGTTGGAGATAACTGTATGGCAATTAGGATCAGAATAGAATCTGCCATGCGAAAAGCCAGTTACGGCTACCAAAAACGACCCGAAACCGGTTTCTAGGGCATTGTTATAATCGATGAAATGCAGAGCCAGCGGAACACAACTACCCGCCGCGGCAGTGGCAGGCGAGGGCACTCCCACCTCAGACCTCGACGTATCCAGAAGATCAGATTCGGTATCCCAAGTGCCATCGGCGAAATAACCCGCAACATCAAAAAATGTAACATAAAAAGGTTCGAGGTAATCATCTTTCAAATACAGTACCGTGGCATCACCGTGGGGGATCTCAATCTCGGTGATGGAGTGGGTACAACTCGCATCCGAAAATATTTTCGCATGCCCTAAAATATGAGCCTTCACCCAAGTGTTGACGTTAGAGGCCATCACTCCATTTCCTTCAAAGACCACCAGGCGAAAGGAAACACATTTTCCCACCCACGAATTCGCGTTTTCCATTCCTAGAGTTAATCCGGCGTAGGGAGAATTGACCTGAATTTTTCGGGTCTCGGCGAGAGTGCCATTAATGGCCAGGTTCAGCGTAATGGTTCCCAAACCACTAGACCCAATTACCAAATTAAAGTTCGCTTCTCGAGTGGCTTCGTCGAAAACAAGGTTGAGTGAATTCTGGGCATGAGCGAGATCACATTCAATCGACATGGGGGTTAAATAGGCACCTTTATCGAGCGAAACCGTCACCGTCACCGGAGTGCTGGGTGGAGTCGGCAAGAGATCAGCCCCCAAGTACGCCACCCTGAATGCCTGGCAAGAAGTTCCCCCCACCGTTTTTGCTCCCAAAAGATTTATTCCCGGATGCAGCGGAAAGGGATCCCCATCAGAGTAAGTAAAGCCGTGCGATAAAGTGAAACTTTGACCGTCGCTATTGGTTACCGTGACGTCTAGCGTTTCCGGTGAATGAGGCGGCAAAATGCAGGTAGCCTGCTGCGAAGTCACTATCGAGGGACTGGAACAAACCACCCCGCCTATCCGGATTTCAACTCCCGTTCGAAAATTTTTTCCTTCAACCGAAAGTTGATGACCCCCTCGCGTAAAATAACCGATGGGCGCCAGCTGAGTGATAGTGGGAGCCGGGAGTGTTGATTTTATCGCGACTCCGGAATTGATGGACTGAGTTCTTGCGTCCCTGGAGCTGAAAAATCGCGAGCAGCCTCCCAGCCCAATCAGCACTAGGCAGAGGAAAAACCAGGAGATATGGACTGAATGATGGCGGAGCACAATACTCCAAGGGGTGCAAAGAATGGACCAGTAGTTTACAGCCCCTAGATCGCTCGACAACTGTCGATCTTTTTATTAACGACGCACCAAAAACAGACAATGCCTTAATACTCCAACGCTAAGTCTGTCCAAGACTTAGCCACTGAAACAAGTTAGACGCGCACTTCTTAACTCGGTCCTGACAAGGGAACAATTCGCAAGTTCGTCATTGCAAGGGCGCGATTCCCAAACCCGTCATTACAAGGGCGCGATTCCCAAACCCGTCATTACAAGGGCGCGATTCCCAAACCGTCATTACAAGGGCGCGATTCCCAAACCCGTCATTGCGAGGGCGCAGCCCGAAGCAAACTCATCGACCTAGCTACCTCCATGCGATTGCTTCGCTTCGCTCGCAACGACAGCCCTAACTCGCCCAAACCAAACTGGGAAAAGCCAATAACCAGATCAAATCACGAGGCTCGACTTTCATTAGCATGATAGCGCCCTTCTTTTCTTGGCCGGCGCCCCACCGTTTTAGTTACAAAGCTTTGGTATATCCTCCGTCGACTAAAACATCAGTTCCGGTAATGAACGTATTCGCTCCGGAACAGAGAAAGGCAGCCACTCTTCCAATCTCATCCGGCTCCGCGACTCTGCCCAATGCACTCTCTGAAGACATCGATTGGTAAAAGGCGGGACTCTTGACTTCCAATTCTTTCAATCGCCCGGTGGCAGTGGGACCGGGCAAGAGGTTGTTCACTAAAATACCCGCACGACCGGTGGACTTGGCTAACTCCTTCGCTAAAGCGGTAAGGCCAGCGCGAAACGTGCTGCTCACTGGGAGTTTCGGGATCAGCTCCCGAGCTGAGGTCGAAGTCACGGTCAAGATCCGCCCCCAATTCCGATCCCGCATGGAGGGAACCGTGAGTTGCGACAAAAGGATTACGCTTCGCAACAGAGAATGATAGCCCTTGTCCCAATTCTCCAAACTGATATCCAAGACATTGCCTGCAGCCGGACCTCCGACATTATTTACTAAAATATCAATGGGAGTGCTGGCAGAGATCTCAGCGAAAGCGGTCCGTATGGAATTTTCATCGGACACGTCCATTCGATGCCCTTCAACCATGGCATCGACATGAGAGAGCCGCAATTCATCGACTGCCTGAGCTAAACGTTCTTCATTACGGCTGGCGATCACGACTCGGCAATTTTCAGCCACCAAAGCCTTCGCAATGGCAAATCCAATCCCCGAAGTCCCTCCCGTCACTAATGCAACTTTCCCA
>Ga0206903_10145_pt1 | contig 22780 bp, 16 predicted proteins | sample Alteio_BWOrgHeat_45_FD_152959 | JGI IMG/M metagenome (GOLD analysis project Ga0206903, IMG submission 152959) | Enriched cells from forest soil in Barre Woods Harvard Forest LTER site, Petersham, Massachusetts, United States -... | ecosystem: Environmental > Terrestrial > Soil > Temperate forest >... | reverse complement strand
TACCGGAGAAGCCGATTCATTAATGGAAAAAATATTTTAGTGTCCGTGCCTTCGCCCGCAGATCCGGAAACACCGGATGCAGATTGGTGGTACGATCATATTGCAAAGCAGGCACATGAGTTATCCAACGTGGGTTTCACTGCAGTATTGCTGCCACCGGTTTGTAAAACAAGCAGCGGATCCAATGAAACAGCAGATGGATATGGTATATACGATGACTACGATATCGGCAGCAAGAATCAATTCAATTCCATTCCTACCAGATTCGGCACCCGCGAACAATTGCAAAGAGCATGTGCAATATTCAGGGCAAATGGAATCGACGTTTATTCCGATATGGTTCCTCACCAAAGAAATGGGGGACGGAATGGAAATTATACATACCTGCGGGCAGATGGTAAAACCGGCGGCCGGTTTTCAAAACACCCATCCTGTTTTTTCGGACCCCACAGCCAGGGAAGAGTTCCACGCGATCCGGTTGCCGGTCCTGTATCGGATGATTTTAGTTTTGGAGATGAACTGTGCACCGTAAATTCAACACCAAAGGAATATGTTTTAAATGGATTGATCGATGCAGGTGACTGGCTTACAAAAACATTGGATCTGCAGGGATACCGGATCGACGATACCAAGGGACAGGTTTCTTCCTCTGTTTTAAAATGGGCTACCAGTAAATCCATGAAGGGTAAGGTTTCCATTGGAGAATATGATGATGGCAATCCGTCAAACCTGAACTGGTGGGTATGGGAATCCGGCATTGGCGGTCATGTATATGCATTTGATTTTGCTATTCATTATATTCTGGAAGCCATGTGCAATAACGGCAGCAGCTACGACATGAGACAACTGGACCATGCTGGTCTTGCAGGGATCTCACCGATGCAGGCAGTAACCTTTGTCGAAAATCCGGATACAGACACAGATGGATTTGCCACTATAGTCTGGAACAAAATACTGGCATATGCCTATATCCTTACCACAGAGGGATACCCGATGGTTTACTATCGCGATTATTCCACGGATGAGGATTGCTACAAATTAAAACCAGGCATTGACAATTTAATCTGGATACACGAAAATCTGGCCAATGGCGGAACTATCTACCGATGGAAAGACTTTCAGTTTGTGGTTTTTGAACGAACCGGTGAGCCAAATTTACTGGTAGGCCTGAATAACGATATGTACAACGGATGGAAAACGGTATCCGTACAAACAGGTTTTGGATCCAATGTCCAACTACATGATTATTCCGGGCATGCCGGCGATTTGTGGACCGATCAAAACGGAAGGTTAACCATATCGATTCCTCCGAATAATAACGGAAACGGATATGTTTGTTACAGCCGTGCCGGAATAAATCCCTCCAAAAAAACTCCCCCAAAGCCCACGACGCAATACTTTTTTGGCGCAGATGATCTGGATATCGGACCCGCCACACCGGAATTAAAATCAATCGGCAGAATATGGTGTGAAAGGGAAACAGAAATAGATATTGAACTGGCTGACCAATTTATCTGCGAGATTATCGATGCAAACGGAAATAATATTTTAGGTAATAAATCGACAGGAACCGTCAAATTGAGCGGATGGCATAAAATTAATATTCAATCAAAAACCACTACAAAACCCTTTAACCTCGGAGTTACCTATTTTTCAACTCAAACGCTTAAAAAATGAACTATGAAAAGGAGGAAATTTCTGTTGAATTCACTTGCGGTGGGGATGGGATCAACCGTTCCGTCTTTTATTTTAGCGAATGGATTTACTGCCCATCCATCGGGTGAAAAACTGATCGATTCCGATTCACCTCCGGGGCTGATGACTCCTGTTTTAACCAGATCGTACAATAATGCAAGAACCTGTACCAATACACATGAAAAAATTTTAACCGCTCCAAATGTGGGAACGAGGGGTATCAAAAGGCTATTTAATTTACCAACACCCGGCGACAAGCGAGGTTGTGAAGCACAGCCTCTTATAGTGCCCAATATTTCACTTGCAGACGGAACGACGCATGATCTGGTGATATTAGCGACCATGGCCAATACTATTTTGGCATATGATGCCAACGACGGTAAATTAATCTGGAATCTGAAGCTGGATAATCCGGTAAAAAGTTTTACCGGAATGGATCAATGGATGATTAACGACAATTGGGGGATTCTGTCTACGCCGGTCATAGATGCTGCAACCAATATTTTATATTGCGATAGCTGGTCCAGTCCGGACGGATCTCTGGATAAAGCCACGCATGCCGTGTATGCAGTCAATATCAAAACCGGAAAAGTGGTTAATGGTCCGCTGAGCCTCGAAGGTATTTCCTACAATCCGGGCTATGGATTGCCTGCTCAAAAATTCGTATCCATTCAGCGTAAGCAGCGATGCGGCTTATTACTCACGTCGGTAAATGGAATCAAAACAATATTTCTCGGATGCGGATCGGTTAGTGAAACGAATAATATGGCCAGAGGATGGATTATAGCAATCGATCTGAAATCATTTAAAATTGCGGCTACGTTCGCTACCGCCGCAAAATATTCAGGAGGAGGAATCTGGCAGGCCGGACAGGGGCTGGTAGCTGATTCCAAAGGATTCATTTATTGCATGACCGGCAATGGATCATTCGATGCCAAAACGGAATGGGGTGAATGCATGCTGAAACTAAAATATACGCCTGCTTCGGGTACCGTAAAAGCTTCTTTAAAGGTTTATGACTGGTGGAGCCCGTTTTCCGATTCGGGTAGGGCTGGTCTGGATCCCACATTGCCAAACACGTCTGAAGGTGGAGATAACGGGCCGGTCAATAACGGCGAATTTACCGATCAGGATTTGGGATCGGGAGGCCCGGTATGCATTGAAGAATTCGGAGTGCTGGCGGGCGCGGGAAAGGATGGAATTCTATATGTGGCCAATATGAATAATATGGGTAAAACCAGCAACAAGGATTTCGCGGATCCTAAAATAAATTATGCGAGATTAAAAATTACACCCCAATGGTTTACATTTTATCCAGGAAATGGCATCAGCTCAGCACCGCAGGATATAACCCAAATCGACAAATATTATTTTAACCTGACCCATCATCAACACTCAACACCTGTAGTGTACAACAGCCCGGTGCATGGTAAAATGATGTTTACCTGGGGGGAGAATGGAAACCTGAGAGCCTGGTCAATGAGTCCCGACGGCAATTTAACCTATCTGGCAAGTAGCAACGAAGTCGCGTCGCCTGATTCGGCAAACAATAATCATCACGGTGGTATGCCGGGTGGAATGTTATCGCTCTCCTGCAATGGAACAACTGCCAATACGGGTGTGCTTTGGGCTCTCGTGCCCAGGGGAGATGCGAATCGTGAACTCACACCAGGAATATTATATTGTTATGACCCCGATAATTTCATAACGCTGAACAATGGCAACAAGGCACTCCGGGTATTATGGACTTCCGCAGATTGGAATATCAATTTTACTCATCCCAAATTTAACGTGCCCGTGGTGAGCGGCGGGAAGGTTTTTGTTCCGACCTATGACGGCCGGGTGGATGTTTACGGGTTGGCCTGAAGCCGGACTTTCAAACTTTCATTTTACCTCTCATCCAAAATCACTGGAAGTACATATTGTTTTTTCCTATATTACGAATCAATTCGTAAATGATAACTGTTCATACCTCATTATAATCGACTCATGTGGCTGTCTTAAATATTGCAGCCCACGGGCCCTGTTTTCACAGGGCCCTCTTTAACACCAGCCCGGGTTATATTTTTTCAACAAGTACAGCAATGAACAGACTGTTTAACGCAATTCATTTCCGTTTAAGAACTTTCGGCCTTGCCGGTAAGAACGTAATCATCTTATCGAATGCCCCAGCCTTTGCGTGCGACTTAGCGAGGGCCCAGCCGCATGATGCGGCATAGTCATAAAGCAGTTCGGAGTTGAAGTTTTCGACATTTGCGCTGGACTTCATATCCCTGAGTTGTCGAATGTAGAAATCAATACCTTTTTTTGATGTTGTTCAGCACAGGAAAATATCACTAACTGTCTGCATTAACCGCTGACCATTTACAAAGCGTTCTTCGTGATTTTTATATACCGACTGTCCCGCATATTTTTCCAATGCCGAACGGCTTCCTTCTTTAAATTTTTATCCCGATCACCCCTAAGGGGTTAGAAATCCAAGGAATATTTCATAATGCAGTTTATACCTGAAAATAAATCTGGCCAGAAACGAACAATCGAGATATCATTAGCGGACATTTGTCGCCGTGCATGAATCATAAAATAATGATTATTAATACGTTACAAAATTGGCATCCTTTAGGCATATCTCATCCGATGGCTCTGGTTCGGGCTAACACTATTCAAAAATAACTCAGACAGAAAAAAACTTTCCATGTTAAAAAATCTATTGCTCATCGCATTCCGCAATTTTAAAAAAGACAAATGGTACAGTCTGTCGAATGTATTGGGTCTTACACTTGGAATTACATTTAGTCTGTTTCTCATTTTTTATATCAAGGATGAACTGAACTACGACCGGTATCACGATAAGGCTGACCGTATTTACCGGATCGCCTCCTATATACAGGAGCGTGACAAAAAAACCAACTGGACATTAACCCAGCTTCCTCTTGCACCGACATTAAAAAGAGAATTTCCCGAGGTTGAGCAGTCGGCGCGGTTTCTCCCCAGGGAACGAACATTATTTAAAAATGGAACCAGGGAATTTTACGAAACAAAAGTCTATTACGCCGACAGTAATGTGTTTCGGATATTCACTGATAAATTTATTGAAGGCAATTCCGCTACTGCTTTGAATGAGCCGAATAGCATTGTAATCTCGAAAACACTTGCCGAGAAATATTTTGGTAAAAATACCCAAGTGGTTGGCAAAACACTAAGAACCGTTTACGATTTATATAAAGTAACCGGCGTATTCGAAGATGTGCCGAAAAACTCCCATTTGATTTTTGATATGCTCATATCGATGTCCACCTTCCTGAAAGGGAATCAGGATCGCCAGGACAATTGGGGCAATTTCTACATTTTCACCTACGTTCTTCTGAAACCGGGCACCCGGGCGGACGCTTTTGATAAAAAGTTATTGCCCATGTATGATAAATACATGGCGCCCATTTTCTCAAAATTTAATGTAACCATGCAGTATCACGTACAACCGATTATTGCAATTCATCTTCATTCAGATCTGGAACGGGAACCGGAGGAACTTGGCAGCATGTCCTATATCTGGATATTTTCCGCTGTCGCCTTTTTTATGTTGCTCATTGCCTGTATCAACTATATGAATCTGACAACGGCCCGGTCTGCCAGAAGAGCAAAAGAAATTGGCATCCGCAAAGTGGCCGGTTCAACAAGAAAACAACTCGTACTGCAGTTCCTGACAGAGTCTTTGCTTACCGCATTCGTTTCCGTATTAATAAGTATGCTGCTGGTCATTTTAATATTACCAGCTTTCAATACCATTTCGGGTAAGTCGTTTACAATACAAACCCTTCTTCAGCCATTTAATATTATTCTGCTTTTTAGCATTCTGCTTTTCACCGGATTGGTGGGGGGCAGCTACCCGGCTCTATACCTTTCCGGCTTTCAGCCGGTCAGTATTTTAAAAGGAGCTCTTTCCAAAGCATCGGGAAATGTAAATCTTCGCCGCACACTGGTTGTGTTACAGTTTTCCATTTCCATGGTTATGCTGATCTGTACCTGGGTCGTGTATTCACAACTCTCCTATTTGCGAAAAAAAGACCTCGGATTTAATAAAAATCAGGTGATGATGGTAACCGTGAATACCGGAGAAGACGAACGAAGCAAAATTTTTTCCATGAATAATGAGTTCAGGCAGTTGCCGGGAGTCCGCGTGGTGGGCACGGGTAATTGTTATCCGGGAAGCGCAAATATTAACCTGAACCTTTTTACTGTGGAAACAAAAACCGGTCACGTCGACAAAGCGATAGAATGCTATGGCATTGATGAAAATTATCTCGGTTCGCTGGGTATACCCATTGCAAAGGGTCGGAATTTTTCCAGTCCGTCCGACACCTTACACAGTATTTTGGTAAATGAGGCCATGGTAAAACATTTCGGCTGGGACAATGCGCTTGGTAAACGGGTGACATTCCCGGGCGACACGTCCGGCAAAAACTACCTGGAAGTTATCGGCGTTGTAAAGAATTTTAATCAGAAATCACTTTACAACTCAATTGCTCCTCTCCTTTTATTTTATTCACCCAACAGCAATATCATTCAGGTAAAACTAAATCCGGACCATGTCAATGCCTCGATTGCACAGGCTGAAAATATCTGGAAAAAATATTTCCCCCAGTTACCCTTTGAATATAAATTTTTGGATGAAGACTTCAATTCACAATATGCTGCCGACCAGAAGCGGGGAAAAATCTTTGCCGCTTTTTCCTTACTCACCATCCTGATCACCTGCCTCGGGCTGCTGGGACTGACTGCGTTCACCACGCAACAAAAACAGAAAGAGATAAGCATACGCCGGGTCATGGGCGCCAGCATTATTCAGGTGATTACAATGATAACCCGAAATTATTTATGGCTCTCGTTAATCGCCGCTGCAATCGCTTTTCCGGTGGCCTGGTTTTTCATGAACAACTGGCTGAAGATATTTCCGTATAATGCCGGAATGTCGGCAATTCCGTTTATATTGTCTGCGTTTGTTATTGTAATTACCGCGTTGACAACGGCATCGTACCATTCTGCAAAGGCAGCCTTGTCCAACCCGGCAAAAATATTAAAGACGGAATAGCGCCCATGTCATATTGCAGTTACATTGATAAAATGTCCGGAGAGCAAAGAGATCTGCACAAGGCATATCATGACAAGCACTACGGCTTCCCTATCCATGATGATAATGAGTTGTTTGGCAGACTTCTCATGGAAATCAACCAGGCCGGCCTTAGCTGGGAAACGATCCTGAAGAAGGAAGCTAATTTCCGTAAAGCCTACAACCAGTTCAACATCAAAAAAATAGCTGCCTATACAGAAGCTGACAGGGAAAGGCTTTTAGGCGATCCGGGAATCATCCGCAACCGGTTAAAAATTAATGCTGCAATAGAAAATGCGAAAACGATTTCAGGACTTCAAAAGCAATTTGGTTCATTTGAAAAATGGCTGGAGTCGCATCACCCCAAATCCAGGGATGAATGGGTAAAACTGTTCAAAAATACATTTCGCTTTACCGGAGGAGAGATTGTAAATGAATTCCTGATGAGTATCGGTTATCTGCCAGGAGCTCATGGAAAAGATTGCCCGGCTTATAATGCCGTACTGAAGACAAAACCAATGTGGAACAAAAAGTAAACGGCCATAATGTGGCTGTTGCGATGGGACTCAGGAAATGCTCTGTTTGGCCAACAGTTTAGACCGGCCAGCATATCGCTTATCTTTTCCATAAATAAAAAAACAGCTTCCGTCTTTAATGGCCTCAATAACGACTCGATGAATATCAGCCGGGATGGCCGGGCAGCCTTCGCTTCGGCCAAGGCGGCCATATTTTCGGGAGATATCATCGTTTACATACGAGGCAGCATGGACAATAATTCCACGCCTGTATGCATTGTCGTTGATACCCTGCTCCATACCCACTAAACGAAGTGAATATCCATTTTGACCCTGGTAGGTTTCGCCCGTAAGGTAGAAGCCCAGGCTACTTTGAAAACTCCTGGACCGGTTAGAAAATCTTGTTGCCAGGATTTGTCCTGAATTACGGCCATGAGCAACCAATGTATTGAAAAGCAGTTTTTCATTCACCAAATCGAGTACAAATAATCGTTTTTTGAAAGACGGAATACTGAAATCCACAATGGATAAGACACCTGTATTCTGAATGATTCCCCGTCTTTGAAGATTCAGATAACCCGTTACGGCCTCGCTGAATGCTTCCCTGGATAATCCAAGACTATCCAGCGCCAGAATATTATACAATTCCGAAAAAACCGTCTTGAAATCGGGTTTTAAAGAACCGAATGCCTGATTTTGTTTAGTAACAGAAGCAGAAGTAACCAATGCCGGAATATTCAATCCGATCGATAACAACAGGAACCATTTGGCAATAAACAGACATCTGCTCTCAAAATTCATAATTCGCGGGGGCAATTGCGGCAAATGTCCGTTTCCCAGCCGGTAAAGAGGCAGATTAAGCCTTTTTTTTAATAAATTTAACTGAAACAGGCTTTTTATCCGGTTAGTGGGAATGCCTGGGGAAAATCATAGCCAGGGACGCCAGAAAAACATAGGGGACAACGATCACAAATACAGAAATCAACAGATCCCGTTTTTTCTTTGGATTACGATCCCATTCCTCTTCATATTTTCCGAAGATCTTGCGATCATGTTCATTTACTATAAAAATATAATTAAAAATCAACGCCGTCAGAAGATAAACAGTAGCGGCAAATAAGGTTGATCCCGGCTTGGTTGTAAACCAGGAATGTCTGATAGTCCGCAGATAAGCTGCTTCCAGAAACAATAACCATCCGCCCGCGGAAAAGGAGAACAAATACATGGCCTGAATACGGGCATAGAACTCAGGAGAATTATAACCACGCTGGTAAAAATGGTTATAAATATTGAAATACAAATATTCTATGGGTTTCATAGGGCTTCGGTTGTTTAGGGTAAAAAACGGATCAAATTACCTTCATTAAACGTTTTTCAGAGGTAAAATCATACAGTCAATACCCGGAAAATTTTAAATAACTACCGAATTTTATGCTGTTTTCCAACAATGGGAAAAAAAACGCCCTACACGAGGTATACTTAATAAAAAAACAGGGAAAGTAGAAACAATCCCCGGGTGACTTTCGTCAAACCAAAATATGTATTGAGCGTAGCTGTCTGTTCAATTATTTAAAATCCTTCTTCCGAAGCCAAAATAAGCGCTAATTCGTACGCTGATTTTAGTTATTCAACGAAATGCATGAATCCGTCTATCGATAGCCGAAACCGGATTTAATAAATTTTTTTTTATTATTTAGAATATTCGTCGGTAGAAACGGGTTGTCTATGCGTTTGTCTTTAGCGCAGAATATCTGATCGGCGGGAAATGGAATATGAAGTTCTCTATGCAAAAGAGAATCGTGGTGATATCAAAACTTTGAAATTGATTTACCATTACCTTCAGGAGCGCAATCAATAAAAATTAATTATGAAGATTTTAAGCAAGACCGGTCGGATATTTTACGGTTCTGCCATTGCGGCTACCGGCATCCAACAATTATTCTTTAAAGATTTTTTTCAGATACTTTTCCCGCCTCTTCCGTACAAGATTCCCGGCCTGATTTTTTTAATATGGCTGGTCAGCGTTACATTATTCATTGCCGGAACTTCCATTTGCCTGAATTTCAAAACCAGATTTTTTGCTTATTTACTGGGATGTATTTTCCTCTTCTTTTTTATTTTTTTGTATATACCATATGAATTATTTGTAAGTCCGTATAGTCCGATCCATTTGGGAGTCTGGGTACAATCTTTAAAGGAATTAGCGTACGCCGGAGGTGCATTTGCGATTGCCGGTCAGGTGACTTCAAATACTAATACTGCTAAATCAAGATCGTCCTTTATTGGATTTCCTGAAAAAATAGCACCGTTCGGCCCGGTGATGTTTTCGATTACCATGATAAGTTTTGGCGTGTCGCATTTTTACTACACTGGCACAGTGGAAAATATGGTTCCGGACTGGATACCATTTCACCGGTTTTGGACCTATTTTGCGGGAATTGCTTTAATAGGATCCGGATTTTCCATCGTTCTAAAATTCAGGATTAATATAATCGGCAACCTGCTTGGAATCATGATCTTAATTTGGTTTATAGTTTTACATATCCCGGATGCCCTGGCCAATCCCGTCATTAATAATGGAAACGAAGTGACAAGCATGTTTTCAGCGCTTGCCTTTAGCGGAATCGCTTTTGTTATAGCAAACAGCAACAAGAAGAGTTAAAAATCGTCCATTCATCCGTCGAAAACGGTCGCTCGTAGGTAAATTTATTTACCCGCTTCTTTTTTACGATTTTTAGCCTATTATGAAAAGGGCCGGTCTGCACATTACTTTCTGGACAGTATATCTCCTGCAGGACATTCTTCTGCAGTATACCTGGAATATGAACGATCTGTCTCTGGGTAATCAGTTCTGGCGGGCAGTCGGGACCGCCTTTATCGTCCTTCCCCCCAAATTAATGGTGGTCTATTATTTCATTTACCGGATTGTTCCGAAAATGGGCAGTGTAAAGGCCCATCAGATCTGGTTTATTGCCAAAGGAGTGGCCGTCTTTACTGCCGGCCTTTTGTTATTCCGTTTGCTGGGGATTTATTTCGTAAATCCGCTTATGTACCACAATCCTCCCGGCAATTTCTTTTATATCCGGGACATTTTTGTAGCACTTCTTCAGATCGGATACGTAACATCGATTGCGATTGCCGTTAAATTCGCCCGGCTGCGGCAGCAATCCATGGAAAGAGATAAAATCCTGATCAAGGAAAAATTGGAAACTGAATTAAAATTCCTCCGTAATCAGACCAACCCTCATTTCCTGATGAACACACTGAATAACATTTATGCACTTGCACGAAAGAAATCAGACGACGCACCTGAAGCCATCCTCAAATTATCTGATTTGTTGCAGTTTATTCTTTATAAATCTACCAGTCCCTTCATACCCCTTGCAGAGGAAGTTGAAATTATTGAACACTATCTGAAACTGGAGCAATTAAGATATACAAACCGGCTGAATGTATGCTTTAAGAAAAAAATAGATGGCGGTTCATATCAGATCAGTCCGTTGCTTTTATTGCCGTTTATAGAAAACGCTTTTAAACATGGCATCAGCGAAACCCGCTTCGAAACCTTTATTCACATCCGGCTGGAAGTAGAGAAAGGAAAACTATCCTTTGACATAGAGAATTCCAAGGAGCGGGTGGAACCGGCCAGGGAAAAAAGCAAAATAGGTCTATGCAACGTGCAAAGGCAACTGGAACTCACCTATAAGGATTTTACACTGGACGTTAAGGATGAAGAAAACACTTTCCGCGTTCAGCTGTCGATTGATCTGTATCACCATGTTGAATTCTGACAAAAAACGGATGCGGGATCCTAATTAATCGTCGGACCTTCTAATACTGAAAGAACATAGTCTTTGTATGTTCGTCCAATCGGAATCTGAACACCATTAATTTCTACTTCAGTTGCCGAAAAAGCGGTTATTCTTTCTTTTGAAACGATGAAAGAGCGATGTACCCTGATAAAATTATTACTGGCGAACAGGTCTTCCATTTCACTCAACGGAAATTTCGTCATGATCGTCGTTTCCCTGGCCGTTATACGTACATATTCACGCAGTGATTCGATGTAAAAAATTTCGTCAAGGTATATTTTTACTTTCTTTTTTGCGACGTTAAAATAAAGGAATTTTCGTTCCGGAAACGGCAACCCGGATACCATTGCCTGAACAAGGACCTGCTGGTTTAGTTTGTTGACCGCCTTCAAAAAACGCGTAAAGCGAATCGGTTTTAGCAGGTAGTCTGTAACATTTCCATCGAATGCCTGCAGGGCATACTCCTGATAAGCCGAAGTAATAATTACCCTGGGTGGGTTTTTCAGTGACTCGAGAAAATCAATCCCTTTCAGTTTAGGCAAATGTATGTCCAGAAAAATCAAATCAATTTTTTCCTGCTGCAGCACTTCCATTGCATAAATCGCATCACCGCAAACATATTTCAATTCAAGAAAGGGTATCTGGCCAATATAGTCTGTCAGAATCTCCACAGCCAGTGGTTCGTCTTCAACGATTATGCAGCTATACTTAAACATCCTGATAAGAATTGTAGGAAGTCATAAATGTCTGAAAAAAAATTGAATAATTGATGTTAGATAACCAACAACCGTTTCTAATGCATCAATGAACATCACTAAGGTGTAAACCGCCGTAATTCCTGTATATACAGGTTTTAAAATAAATGCATAAGCGACTGGTTTCTCCCCCCGAACTAATGTAAAATATGATTTAGTGTCTGATTATTTTAGTTTCTGCTTTCGATAGACCGTATCCTGCAGTTCATTGAATATTTCAAAAATAGATTTGATTACGGGGTTATTTTGGTTACCAACTGCGACATCTATTAATTAACCAAACTAAGATCAATTGCTTATGCCAACTAAATTTAAATTCCTTTCCGGAATATTTTATGCATTGCTGTTTCTCTTCGGTTTCAATGTATGTGCCCAGACTATTGTTACAGGCCGGGTACTTGCACCGGATAAACAGCCGGTAGCGGGTGCAACTGTGCAGGTAAAGGGATCCAGAACCTCTGCACTTACCGGAACGGATGGCAGTTTTACTATTCGTTCCGTCGGAAAAATAAACAATCTCGTTGTAAGCAGCATCGGTTACCTGCCGCTTATCGTTCCGGTATCCGCAACAAATGTCGGAGATCTTGTGCTGGCCATATCCACAACATCTTTGAACGATGTTATTGTAACCGGATACACTTCTCAAAGAAAAAAAGACATTACGGGCGCAGTCGCAGTCGTGAATGTGACTGATTTCAAGTCTGTACCCGGAGGTAATTCCAATGATTTGTTACAAGGTCAGGCCGCGGGCGTAACCGTGATCAGTGCCGGGGTACCCGGTGGCTATGCCAATGTACGTATCCGGGGTGTTACATCATTAGGCAATTCCGATCCTCTGTACATAATTGACGGAGTGCAGATACCCGATGGCTTTGCCAACCTGAATGTAAATGATATTGAATCAATGCAGATTTTAAAGGATGCAGCGTCCTGTGCGATTTACGGTGTGCGTGGTTCCAACGGGGTAGTTATTGTCACTACCCGAAAAGGAAAGAACGGCAAAGCAAGAATTCAATATGACGGGTATTTCGGAACCCAGCAACCTTTGTCAGGCAACGTTTGGAATATCGCAACTCCCCAGGAATCCGGCCAGGCTTTGTACGATCAATTCAAAAACAGCGGGCTGGACTTCAACGCAACAAATTTTAAGAACAGTCAGTATGGGTACGGGCCTACGCCCGTTTTATACGACTACCTGACTCCGATCAATACAAATAATGGCGGACCTCAAACTGATCCGTCCACTTATGCATTGTATACAAACGAAATCACTAAGACCAATAAAACGGGAACGGACTGGTTTCATGAAATATTCAAACCGGCACCGATCCAAAGTCATTCCGTTTCCGCCAGCGGCGCCAGCGATAAATCGAGTTATTATATGTCGGCCGGGTATTTTAACCAGCAGGGAACACTGATCGGTACCTATCTGAAGAGATATTCCATCCGGATAAATACAGTTTTCAATATAAAAGAACATGTACGCATAGGAGAAAATCTGACTTTCTTCCTGAAACAATCACCAAGCCCCGTCAGTATCAATCAAAACGAAGACAATGCGATCTCCATGTCTTACCGGATGAGTCCACTGATCCCTGTTTATGATGTAGTTGGAAATTATGCGGGTACGCAGGTAAAGGGATTGGGAAATCCACAAAATCCTGTAGCCATGCTCAACCGTTATGCCACCAATACCAGCAATGCCTGGGAAACCATGGGAAATGCATTCGCAGAAGTGGATTTCTTAAAACATTTTACGCTGCGTACCAGTTTTGGAGGTATGTACCTCAATAATATATATTCCAATTTTTCATATACCGCTTATGAAAACACCGAAAACAATACAAATACAAACCAGTTTGCCAGGAGTGAGGTTGACAGAACAAACTGGACCTGGACAAATACTTTAACCTACACGAATACATTTGGAGATCACAATCTCAAAGTACTGATCGGCACGGAAGCGCTGCAGGATAATCAAAACGGTTTTACAGCAACACGTGGAAATTATTATATCACAGATCCGAATAACCTGACAGTGGATCCGAGCCTTTGGACGCTCGGTTTTGGCAATCCGGGTACACAGACAAACAACTCGCAGGTGAACGGGATGAACTATCCGATCGCGTCATCCATTTATTCTCTTTTTGCCAGAGCGGATTATGCCTATAAGGACCGTTACCTGCTAAGTGCAACGATTCGCCGCGATCAGTCTTCCATCTTTGCCTCAGACGTAAATACGGGTTATTTTCCCTCCGTATCTGCGGGATGGCGCTTGTCGGAAGAAAATTTTATGAAAAGCATTGTTTGGCTGAACGAATTGAAACTCCGGGCAGGATGGGGTAAGCTGGGTTCATTAAGTAATGCCGTGCCGACCAACCAATATTTCCTGTATACTCAGTCTGCTCCTTTTTCATCATATGATTTATCCGGAGCCAGTACATCTTCCCAACTGGGATCTTATTTCCTGCAGAACGGTAGCACCACTACTACCTGGGAAAAAGATGCTATTACGGATATTGGTTTGGATGCGTCATTCCTGAATCATTTTGAACTAACGTTTGACTGGTATAAAAAATCGGTATCAGGTTTGTTATTTCAGCAGGCCATCTTATACTTTGCCGGTGGCCCTGGTTCTCCTTATACCAATGTTGGCGACATTTCAAATACGGGCTGGGATGGATCTGTTACTTATCACGGAGGTTCAAAAAAAGCCTGGAAATATGACTTGACATTTATTTTGTCAAGCTACAAAAACATGGTGGAGAGCCTTGGAGGTTCCACCCGCTATCTGGATGAAATAAGCAAAGGATCAAATCGTGTTGGCGCATTTTCACGCTTGCAGCCGGGACATGCAGTAGGTGAATTTTTTGGATATAAAGTAGCCGGACTGTTCCAAAGTGCGGATGAAGCATTAAAATCAAATCAGCCAGATGCAGCGATCGGACGTTTCAGGTACGCAGATGTAAATGGAGACGGTAAGATCACAGACGCTGACCGGACCTGGATCGGAAATCCGAATCCGAAATTCACCCTGGGCTTCAACCTGGCCCTGAGTTATAAGGCGTGGGATCTAATGGCATTTTTCTATGGGTCTTTCGGAAACAATGTAGCCAACTATGTAAAATACTGGACTGATTTTCCACAGGTATTCGACGCAGCTGTGAGTAAAACTGCTGCCCTGAATTCTTTCGGACTGCCCGGGGCAAATGGCAAGACGCCTATTCTGGAACGAAGCGCCAATTCCGCCAATACAACCGTTTTCAATTCCTACTATGTGGAAAGCGGTTCCTATTTCAGGTGCAAACAGGCCCAGGTTGGCTATACTTTGCCCGTCTCCCTGTTGTCGAAAATAGGAGTTGACCGTTTCCGTGTTTATTTCCAGGTTGCCAATTTATTTACGATTACAAAGTACACCGGCCCGGATCCGCAGTTGCAAACGTCTGATCCGAACAACAATTCAAATTTTGGAATTGACTTCGGAAATTATCCGGCAAATGAAAAAAACTACAATTTGGGAGTTCAGCTTTCATTTTAGTTATCAGTCAATTAATATTCAGAAAACAATTATACATATGAAAAGACATTATAGAATTTTTATTCCGTTGTCGCTCCTGTTGGTTTTACTGATATATGCGTGCAATAAAAGTTTTACCGTTAAGCCACCGCAGGGCACCCTGAGTCTGCAATCTTTATCCAACCAGGCAGGGGTTCAGTCCCTGCTGGTTGGAGCTTATTCCATGCTTGATCAGCAGGGGGGAGTCAGCGTCGGCCTGCAGTTTGGTAATGGTCCCGATAAATGGGTATTTGCAAGTGTGGTTGCCGATGATTCTTATAAAGGTTCCACCCCATCCGATCAGGGAGATATCGTTCCGCTCGAAACCTGGTCCACATCGACGGCGACCAATTCGTACATCAATGCCAAATGGCAGGTTTTATATGACGGCATTCAGAGAGCAAATGATGTGATTAGGGTAATGGCACTGGCATCGGATGTTACACCCGCCAATCATTCACAGTTAATGGGTGAGGCCAGAACACTGCGGGGTTATTTTCATTTCGAAGGTGTGAAAATGTGGGGAACCAATTTCCCTTATGTGGATGAAACCGTCACGGTATTAAATGCGTCATCCGTTAGTAATTCGACTAATATTTTACCAAAAATCGAAGCAGATCTGCAGTTTGGTATTGATAGTTTGTCACCAAAACCGGCAAACAAAGGAAGATTGAATAACTGGGCAGCCAAAGTCATGCTGGCTGAGGTTTATATGTATGAATATAAATATACTGAAGCGAAAAACCTTCTCGATGACCTGCTGGCAAACGGGGTGAATTCTTCTGGTATAAAATACGGATGGAATCCGGGAGGTTACCTGAATAATTTTAATCCCGATCCATCCGCTAAAAATTCCGCAGAATCGGTATTTTCCGTTCAAATGTCAGTGAATGACGGATCAGTTACAAACGGAAATTATGGGGATGTCTTAAATTTCCCAAATGACGGTAGCGGACCCGGCGGATGTTGTGGTTTCAATAATCCGTCGGTAAATCTGGCCAACGCATATAAAACGGATGCAGGCGGATTGCCTTTGTTTGACACCTATAATGCAGCTCCGTTTCCGATCGATTCCTCTTATGCGGGAAACCTGGATCCCAGAATTGATTTTGTAATCGGCCGTCCCGGAATTTCTTACCTGGACTATGGTCATCACCGCGGATCCCTGTGGGTAAGAGATGGAACGGACGGGTATTTCAGTCCAAAGAAAAACGTATATGCATTGTCTCAAAAAAACAATCTTACCTCAACTGAAACCAGTTTCTGGGGTACAACGCAGATTGTCGCAAATAATGTAAACATCTACCGTTATTCGACTTTGTTGCTCATGGCTGCCGAATGTGAAGTGGAAGCTGGTGACCCCGCTAAGGCATTGACTTATGTAAATATGGTGCGGGACCGGGTTGCTTCCAATCCGGATACATGGACCTATACAAACAGTATACCGTCCGCCAAAGTTGTATTTGATCCGAAATCGTATAAATATGACAAAAATCAACCCAATACAGTACTTGCATCGAACTATAAAATCGGCTTGTATCCTGCCGGATCATTTGCAAATAAGAGTTATGCCATCAATGCTGTCCGATGGGAAAGAAGGCTTGAACTCGCATTTGAAGGATATCGTTTTTTTGATCTTCAGCGGTGGAATAAGGACCCGTTATACCCCCAGGACATGTCGGCTTTGCTGAATGCGTATGCAACCGAAGAAAAAACAAGACCCAGTCTGTTCAGTGTTAATAAGGATGCAGTTTTTCATAAAGGAGTCAATGAAATATATCCGGTTCCGCAATCCCAGATTGACATTGCAAATTCCGGCGGTGAAAAGATGCTTACACAAAATCCCGGCTATTGATTATCGAAATCGCGGGTATTGCTTAGTCCCGTCCATTCATTGAATGGCGGGATTTTTTTTATTGTTGCCCTTCCCTATTTTTCATCCGGATCCTTTGAAAAAATCGTCCAGTCATTATTCCCATACCCTTTTGCTAACCAGATGTCCATTTTTTTAGCAACGGCCGGGACAACAGTTAAGGTCTTGTGTGTGGCCGCGGATTGTTCAATCATTAACCGCGCATCTTTACGCGCCATACTTAACTCCCAGGAAGGCTGATCGAAGGTATTGCTGGTTATCTTTTTTAAACGTCCCTGTGCTACGACGGCCGGATTTAGTGTATCAAGCAGCGTTGCGAGTTCTGTAGTTGGAATTTGCAGGGAACCGGCCAGGGTGATCAGATCGGCGATGCCACCGGTAAGACAGATATGAAACAGATTTCCCAGCAATTTTAAGGCAGCCGCTTTTTCCGGCTGCTCTCCGAGATTCCAAAGTTTACCGGTCATGCGTGACAATTCGGGTTCCAGTATTTTAACAACAGCCTGGTCTCCGGAAACCAGCATGACACCAGTTCCATCCAGGGCATTGGGAGGTCCCATAAAAACCGGCGCATGAATATAAGGGTATCCCTTTTGCTTCCAGTATGCAGAACGTTTAGCAGCACCAGGTGCAGAGGTAGTCGTATGATCAATGATAATAGCACCCTTTTTAAAACCGGCTGATGCCTTCTCCAAAACATCATCCACAGCCTGATCGTCGGAAAGGGTCAGGTGAATACGATCTGCGCCACTTACGGCATCAGTAACCTGAACAAATGCCTTAGCGCCGTAGGCCTCCAGCAATTTCGCCTTTTCAGCGGTCCGGTTCCATACCTGTAATTTCTCTCCTTTGTTCAACAGAGCGCGAGTAAAATTGGCGCCAAGCAAACCCGTGCCTAAAAATGATATCATGATTTCAAAATTAATGTTAAAGGCAAAGTTATGCAATGAAATGTATTGGCTATTTCGAATATCACCAACAGTTATTTACCTTCAGTAAACTTTTAATGTAGTATATGAACAACGAAGAACTTGTAAAGAACCATTCCGCCGAAATGATCGAAAAACTGATCACTGAAGTAATCCGTAAAGAAGCAGCGGAAATACGGTTTGAATTCGAAGACAATGATCAATGGTCCGTCATAAGTTTGCATATATACGAAGAGGACAAAGAGATATCTCTTCGATTACATAGCGGCGACCGGTACAATCTGTATTTTGGCTACTACGATGACGATGATGAATTTCATGAAATCATCAAACCGCTAACCGCTGAGGAAAAAAAGATCATTCCAAAAGGACTCCAGAAAGTGATGGCAAAAGTGCTGGCTGATGAACAGGGTATGCGTTTACCGGGTGACTTTCTTTCAAGACAGTGACCCCATCACCCTGACTTCATTTGTATTCTCTGAGCCAGTTGGTTAATAATGCGTAAGTAATTGATTCTATGTGAAATATATTCTGGAATATGACTAGCTTTTATCCCTCTTTGGAGGCTCATAAATTTATTTTATCTTACCTGACCTATAAACTTCCTAAACCTCATTTACGATTGGTTTCGCCGGTGCACCGGTTAAACAGGAGTTATCTTAATTCTTCTATATGATCTCTGAACCTGTCTCAAAAAATACCCCTGCCCGGCCCGTGCTTACAATTGATAAGAGGGACTCCATCACACGCGAAGAATTTATCAGAGAATACGTACAACCATCCATACCGGTAATTCTGACCAGGGCAGCCATGAACTGGAAAGCGATGGGTAAAATAACGCCCCAGTTCATTAAGGAAAAATATGGTCACCTCAGAAAAACAATTAAAGGGGTTGAATATTCTTATGCCGATCTGGTTGACCGGGTTATGGTCTCTACGCCGCAGAATCCATCTCCTTATCCTTTCAGTGTAAATATCGAAAAAACATTTCCGGAACTGATGGATTATATGAAACCATATCTGGCATATGGAAAGATAGACCGGATCAATCATCCCCTGGTACCGAGATTCATGATGCATGGTACGGACGTTTATGAATTATTTCTGGGCGGTAAAGGTTCGAGTTTCCCATTCCTTCATTTCGATGAGCTGTTTATGCACACACAGATTACTCAGATCTACGGGTCCAAGGAATTCATTTTGTTCTCTCCGGAACAAACACAATATTTGTATCCGACTCCCGAAAATCCGAAGATATCTCCGGTAGATGTTTTCAACCCCGATTACGATAAATATCCACTGTTCCGGAACGCGCAGTCACTGCGTGTAACCGTTGAAGAGGGTGAAACACTTTTTTTTCCGACGGGCTGGTGGCATTCGACCCAGATACACGAACCAAACATTACATTCGGTCGTGCGCAATTAAACGGTACAAACTGGAATTTATTTATCCGGGATGAATATAAGGTGTGGAAAGAACGAAAATCAATTTTTATAGCAGCCCCTATGTTGGTCTACGGTAAACTGGCAGGCCTGTTAATGAATCTTCAGGAAAAATTTATGAAATAATCAGTTTGCATATTTTAATCTATAACCGGCAGTTCCATATTATGCATTACGGTGATATACCATTTATCATCTCCCCTGGTCATTATAAGATTAAATAGTCCTTTACGCTGGTGAATATCCTTACCATCCGGGTTATTTGTTCCGGTCATTTCCCACCAGGCATCTACCGAAGCAATATCGGTGGTTATGAACCGGATTTTCCTATCGGTGATTTTCAGTGTGTTGTTCTTAAACCAGCCCGCAACCAATTTCTCATGTGACTTCTTAATTTCTTCCCTGCCATGGACGCCCATGCCATGTGGATCTGTGAAATCAGCATCCTCCGAAAATAATATAGAAAATCTGCCGGCATCTTGATCGTTCCATGCCTGAGCCACGTCCGTTAAAACAGCCTGAATACTTTGCGCATCACTAACCATCCGGGCTGTCTGCGCACCTGTCGTATTTGACAGAATCAGGTAAGCAAATGAAATGGCTAACGATTTCATATCGCAAATTACCCAAATATGACAGTTTCTGCTCTAAATCATATTTTTAAAATTCCCAACCGATTTTGATTGTAATCCGGTTCAGGCTGTAGCTGTATTTAACCGTCTGATCATTCAATGGCGGTTCAGAGTAAATCGAATTACCATATAAATATAAAGGCAGCTTGTACGACTCAATGACTTTTTTATAAGTATAACCCAGGCTCATCACCAATCCGCCATTTTTTCCCAAATTCACTTTGTACCCAAAACCCAGGTCGCTGTAAAATCCGTTGGCGAATTTGTCGTCACTAACATATTGTGTTTTTTGTTTGTCTGTTACCCATCCGAAATTGACACCCAAATCAGAATAAACAAATAATTTATTAGCGTTTTTTCCAAACTCCTTCCGCAAATCGATAAAAAACGGGACGGTCCGGTACCGGTAGTAGTCCAGTCCAAGGCCAATTCCGCCAAACCAGGATTTGTATTGTGCGCCATTGATCGTTTGTAATTGAAATGCAGAACCAGCAGATCCCTCCAACAGACCGATACTGTTTATGGAATGGAATTGACAGGTAGCAGCTGTCCCTTTTTGCTGCGCGACAGAAATGACGGTCCTGGTTACCAGCAGGATAAAGAGCATTAAATATTTCAATTTTAACATGGCCGCCTGTTTTAAAGTTTACTTATTAAATGAATATTATTTAAATCAGCATAATCATACTGGTAGATTCCGTCTGCTGCCACTACGATGGCCAAACCATTTTCCGTAACGATATCGTGAACATCGGCGTTTTTCAATTGCTTTACAAGGTGGATGTTTTTTACATCCGCCACATTGAATATTTTCAGGCCATCCGTACCGTCGCATATAAACAGGTCATCGCCATCTTTTGAAAGTCCTTCCGGATGAACCAGCTGGTAAGAAGTGACCAGAAAAGAATTACCGAGATCATGTATATCGACAATTTGCAGTTGATTCAATGATCCCATGCAGGCACTTGCATCATTCAGAGTTACATACGCATAGTTATCATCCGCAATTACCGGATCGCAGGCACGGAGATGTGTAAATTCGCCCGCCAGTTTGGGAGTAGCCGGGGCCGTCTGAACATCGAACATATACATACCGTTATTTGTTCCGATGAACAATCTATTCTTCAGTGTATAAATCGTTTCCACATGCGGGTCAATTTGTACGGAACTTGTAAATGAAGGTCTAGATGGCTGACTGATGTCAAATGTTGTCAGACTGGTAGCACCCACAGTATATAGAAAGCTGTTTAAAATATTGAACCTTGCAGTGGAGCCATTGGTAGCTACGCCGGTCCCGATGGCAGGTGCACTCGCGTTTGCAATGTATGTCGCGGGGGCAGCGGCGCAGTTCAGACAGCTGTTATAATATCCTATATAGCTCCCGGATGGATCATAGTCAACTGTTGTATCCCGGGCTGTCCACCCAATGATAATATTAATAGAGTCCGCATTGTGTGAGGTATCCGTTAAATATCCTGCCGACGGATAATAATAGTTATTATGATCCGGAAAAATATTTGTTACGAAATTTTCAGCTTTAACATCCAGCGGATCACTGATATCAAATGTAACCAGATCGCCGTAACTATCTGCATAAAGAGTATTACCCGTGATTGCCAGGTCTTCATTGCCTGGAATATTGATAAATGAAACATTTCGGGGAGTTGAAGGATTACTATTGTCAATAACATGAATGCCCTTCCCCTGCTCGGCCAGCAAAATGTATTTCCCCGCAACCGTTATTTTCCCCGGAGCCATAATGGAAATAGCAGGCTGGCTCTTAATGGACTCCCGCAATTTCGTCAACGTTTCGAAAACAGGCGTTGTTATCTGGTAGGTTTTTCTGATTTTATCTTTCATACATCCGGGAAGCAACAATACCAGAAAAGCAATAAAACAGACGGGATATCTAAAGTAAAATTTCTTTTTCATACGATTGTTTTGCAGTTGACTGCTAAACAATCGTAAGCGTTGCATGTAAGTTTATTTTTTCCCGGGAATTAAAGAAAACCCGATGCCGTAATATATAAAGTGTTCCGGATTGCCTGAGCTGTTTTTCGAAAGCCCGGTAAGCCCGTACTGCAGTAAGGGCCCCATTTGAAGCCCGCAATGGTGCACGGCAAATCCGATCAACAATGCCGTTGTCGCATTCAGCTGGGTTTTATTAAACTGCTGACTGTTTTCAAAATATACATTCGATAACGGATCAAAATAAAGCGCATTACTGTTTACCATGTATGAAAGAGACATTCCGGCCTGCCATATAAGCGGAGTGTGTACACTTTTATTCAATTGGAAATTTACAGTTACCGGAAGTTCGATAAAATGGTATTTATTGGTGTATTCGATATCATCACCATTCTGATAAAAACTATTTGCAATTAATCCCTGTGCGTTAGCCGAAAATGAATATACGGGGCCGTTTACCGCTTTTCCGGTATTTATTTTTGTCGAATAATAATG
>Ga0206903_10142_pt1 | contig 23058 bp, 24 predicted proteins | sample Alteio_BWOrgHeat_45_FD_152959 | JGI IMG/M metagenome (GOLD analysis project Ga0206903, IMG submission 152959) | Enriched cells from forest soil in Barre Woods Harvard Forest LTER site, Petersham, Massachusetts, United States -... | ecosystem: Environmental > Terrestrial > Soil > Temperate forest >... | reverse complement strand
GGTGTATTGTTCTTTAATGTTGCAACAAGCAAAGGTGTATCGCTGGTTTTATTCGCCAGGTCAATATCAGCGCCAGCCCTTAGCAATTGTTGGGTGGCCTGTAAATTATTTTTAGCGGCGGCAACCAAAAGTGGTGTGTTACCTTTGTTGTCAGCGATATTAGGTTCAGCCCCTTCAGAAAGAAGAGTTTCCACGATAGCGCTCTGGTTGTTATAAACCGCGCCCATCAAAGGTGATTCACCGAATTTATTTTGCGCATTAGGGTTCCTGCCCGAATGGATTAGGGATACAACCGATTTTTTATCCCCTATCATAGATGCTTTCACCAGCAGATCAGAAAGCTGCTGCTCAGAATATGTGTTGGAATTATATACCGTACGGTTGGTTTTAAATGTACCCGCATCACTATTAAAAGGTGAAGTGCCGGAATTTTTCATTGAAGCAGGCTCACCAAGCGTTGAAAGATCCGCCTGCTCTTCAGTGCTGAGAGTTTCTATCGGCTTTTTAACATTAACATCTGCAACATCAACAGAATCTTCAGCAGATCCGGTCTCAGCGGTTTTTTTCTCGTCAATTGCATCCTCTGCTTTTTCTTTTGCAATCTCTTCTTTTGTTTTTCCTTTATTGAAAACATTCTCAAGAAGGTTGTCAACATCCGGGCCTTTTGTTGCAGGAGCGGCAGGTGTTTTCGATGCAGCTTCCTTTTTTACCTTATCATTGAAATTAAGGTCAGGCGTTTCAGGAAACTGGCTTCTGCCAGAGGAGCCATCAGTAATAAGCTTATCAATATTTATATCGTCATTATTTTTCTGCACACTTTTAGGATTTTGTGCTGCCGGTGCTGTGATAACTTGTGGAGGAATAATCTGGGCTGTGCTCGTTGGAAGTAAAGGTATATTTTCAACCTTAGGCGTGGTTTCAGAAACGGTGCTTCCAGTAACCTGAACCGCCGGTAGCTCAGGAGCTATGAATTCATCCTGTGTCTGTACAGAATTTTTATTGTCTTGCGGCTGCGGGCCTACCACCGGATTTTCCTGGGGCGTAGAAGCTGAATTTATTTTTGCATCAGCCGGGTTGCCGGAATAATCAGGAAGTGCTACGGATGATGTCGGCGCGCTTGCCACAGGTGAAGCAGGTGTTGTAGGGGTGTTACCGGAAAGTTCAGCCGGAACATCCATCGTGTTGCTGGAGCGGGAATAATCATCAAGCTGCGGGATATCAGAATTGGTGCTGGCTAGTTGCTGTTGTTTTGCTGAAGTGTGTGAATCAAACTCAGGAAGGGTTGGCAAACTTTCTGCAAACGCTAGTTTGAACAGAAATACGAAGTATAAAAAAACTATAATTTTTCTCATAAAACAAACAACTCTTTATACTACAATATAAACTTAAAAATTTTCAACGATCAAGCATTTAAATAAATCGCCCATTCCATTTCTATTAGTTAACCGATTTATTCTGAGAAATAAATCATTTTCTTTTTCCGATGATAAATTTTTTGCAAGAAATTTCCCGCGCTCGACAATTCCTAGTGATTTTAAAAAATCGCCCTGATTCTGGATATAAACCTCTTTAACTCCCTTATTCTTAAAGGCCGCATAAAGAAGCCTGAAATTAACGTGAGAGGTAAGATCTGCGTTGCCTAGATTTTTGAACACATCATTAAATTTATGCTTGTATATCGATTGCAAACTATCACCGCTGGCAAAATTTATGTAACCATAATCAATTATTATTGCAACCCCATTATTTTTTAAAATTTTCTCCGAGATTGCATCGGAAAATTTTATTGATTCCTCCGAATATTCTATAATATCTTTGTCACTATACTCATCTTTATCGGCCTCAATAAAACCTGGTGATCTTGTATCTATAGAATCAAAATAAAACCCGGTGTTTTTTTGGGTCACAAAGTGAAGCATCGAATTTAATAACCCGCTCTTTTATTTCACTATTTAACTTGATGAATTGCTTTATGGGCAAAGCATCAAAAAACTCGTTGGCAATGAAGATGGAGGGACGATCGCCGCTTTCATTGATATTTTTTACCCATTTAATCTTATCTGCATGATTAATTAAGGTTTTTTTCTGAATTTCTACCAATTCCTCATTAACATCTAGAATATAGCAACCAATTCTCTGATAAATATCATTAAATTTGCTGATGGTATCTAAAATATCCCTTAAAAGCGTTCCCCTACCGGCACCTAGCTCTATAAGATTTATCTTGCCACTATTTTTAAGATTTTCCTGAATTTTAATAGTAATGAACCCCGCTAAACATTCCCCAAATATTCCACTTATTTCCGGTGCGGTGATGAAATCCTGGTTCGCCCCGATCGGGTTTTTCTTTATATAATATCCATCATCCTTATCAAAAAGTGCGATATTCATGAAGCCATCAACGGTAATATAACCATTATCACGAATCACTTTTTTTATTTTATCTTCAATAATCATTGCTATATTGAAATTATGATAACGAACACTATTTAAACATTAATTAAATATCTAAAGGATTTATATGGCAAAAGAAACTACAGATCAAACTTTCGAAACGGATGTTATAAATTCAAGCAAGCCGGTTCTGGTAGATTTCTGGGCTGAATGGTGCGGTCCTTGCCGCCAGCTTTCTCCAATAATAGATGAACTGTCGAAAGATAAAGCTGATAAGATAGAAGTGTTCAAGATCAACATTGATAAGAACCCTGAGATCCCAACCAAGCACGGTATCCGCGGAATCCCGACCATGATATTGTTCAAGGATGGCAAACCTGTTGCAACCAAAGTTGGCGCCCTTCCAAAATCAGCACTTTATGATTGGGTAGACGATCAGCTGGCTTAATTCAGAACCACAGTTTTGATATTGGTGAATTCTTTTATCCCGAATTCAGAAAGTTCGCGTCCGAAGCCTGAGTTCTTCACGCCGCCGAATGGCAGAGCTTGGTTTGATTGCACATAATCATTTATAAAAACACTGCCCGATTCAATTTTATTTTTGGCAATCTCCAGCGCCGCTGCTTCATTTTTGCTGAATATCGCAGCCCCCAACCCGAAATCTGAAGAATTCGCGATCTCAATAGCTTCCAAATCATTTTTAGCTTTAAAAATAATAGCAACCGGTCCAAAAACCTCCTCATCCCTTATCTTACTTCTATCAATCACCTCAAGAATGGTCGGGGGGTAGAACGCCCCTTTATTATCAGGCACAACTCCGCCACAAATCAGCCGTACAGCACCTTTTTCAACATAATCATGCACGGTTTTATGGATAGCATCCCTGGCCTTCACCGAAACCAGCGGGCCGATCTTGCTGCTATCATCATAAGGATCACCAAATTTTACCGCTTTAATATTTGCAGTGAATTTTTCTAAAAACTCAGCATAAACTTTTTCACTTACAATAAATCTTTTTGCGGCGATGCAACTTTGCCCTGCATTTAAAAGCCTACTTCCTGCGCATTTTCTGGCTGCTAACTCAATATCAGCATTCTCGAGCACAATATAAGGGTCATTGCCACCTAGTTCCAAAACACATTTTTTCAAATTCCTGCCAGCATTTTCGGCAATTTTCCTGCCAACATCAGTGCTGCCGGTAAAGGTAACTCCCCTTATTAGCTTATTCGCAATTACCTTATCGGTTTTATCCCCCGAAACTATTATGGTCCTTACTATATTTTCTGGAAACCCGGCCTCTTTAAAAATATTCTCTATCTCAAGCGCACACAACGAAACATTCGAGGAGTGTTTCAAGACCACGGCATTACCCGCAGAAACTGCCGGAATTATGGCCCTGAAGGCCTGCCAGAACGGAAAATTCCACGGCATGATCGCAAGTACCACTCCGATCGGCAGGAAGCTTATTTTTGATTTTTTGAAATCTGAAGCAACCTCAACATCACTCAAGAATTTTTCAAAATTATTTGCATAATACTCGCAAACTGCTGAACATTTTTTAATTTCGCCCTCGGCCTCATGAATGGTTTTGCCCATCTCATCAGTTATTATTCTGGAATATTTTTTTAAATTATTCTTCAGGAGTTCAGAAACGCCGAGCAGTAACTTTCTTTTTTCTCTGGGCTCAATATTTTTCCAGCCGGCAAAGCCGTGTTCACATCCGGCAAGTATCTCAGCAACCTGCTTGTCGGTAAACTCTTCTATTTCTGCAAGCGCATCTAGATTTTTTGGATTCACGGAAAGAACTTTCATAAACTGCCTTTGATTAAGTTGTCTATAAGTTCAGATAGTGTTTGCCAGAAGGATTCTCAAGAGGCTGCCGATTCTAATGTTGAACCGCCAGGGAATCAAGGGTTTTCAGAGCTATTCCCGGGCTAGTCAACCCGATAGATTGCTGATAATCCTGTATCGCTTTTTTAGATCTTGGCCCTAGTGCACCATCAACTTTGGATATTTTATATCCCCTGCTCAAGAGTGCGCCCTGGATCTTTTTCACCACATCCCTGTTCAGGCTTTCATCGCAGATCACCGGCAGCCATTCTGTTTTATTAGGGGTAACATTGACCAGGTGGGTAACCTTCTCGGTAACCGCTGGAACTTTTACCTCTTCAGTAGTGGCATCTTTGACCAGCACCTGTTTTTTAATCTTTTTCGTGACCGGCATAACATCAATCTTTTCCTGGTGTGCGGGCTGGTCGATAACCTGTTTCTCAACCATTTTAGTAACTGCCGGAATGGTTTTTTCTTCCACTTTCTCATCTTCAACCAAAACTTTATTCTTGGCTGTTTTATAGACCGCGGGCTTCTCAACAAGTTTCATAACCTCGCCTTGATCTATGGTACCCTGGGTTTTTTCCCAGGCTTTTTGAGCAGGGCTTACCAGAATTTTTTCCTCAACTTCTTTATATTTTGCCGAGGTAACGGTTTTTTCAACATGCTCAGGCGTGATAACAATTTCTTCCTTCACTGTTTTATATGTAGCCGGAAGATCAACCAGTTTTGTGCTGGCCTCCTTCACCACAATTTCCTCTTCAACCTCTTTATACTCCGCCGGCTTACTTACTATCTCGGTGGTTTCAGGGGTAACAACAGCTTCTTCCTCAACCTCTTTGGTCTCACCCTGAATGGTTACCTTGCCATAACATTCACCAGATTTCGCGGCCTCAGGTGAAGGGAGTGTATCAATTGCCGCAACCGCCTCATTATTTTCAACCACTTCAACCGGTTTTGTACTTTCATTATATGTCACAGGATTTTGTGTACTGTCTTTGCTTGTCACAAATGAAGGTTTCTTTTCCGATATATCACTTTTGAACACCGCCGGGTTTTTGGCTCCCAGCACGTTAGAAGCTTTCGCAGGCCCTTGGTTTATATTGGTTTTCTTAACGATATTTTTCGTTTCCTTCTGCTCGATATTATTTTCAAATTTGTTGGTCACTACAATATCAGCTGGTTGTTTTGCAACTGCCGGCTTGCTCTCACTTTCTTCGGTCACGCTATATTCAGCATGCCTTTTATAAAGGAATGAAGCTGGAATGCCGAGCCCCTGTTTAACTTTATCACCATTGTTAGAAGCTGTTCTTACCTGTTGTTTTTTTTCAATAACAACAGGTGGTGTTATCTGCTCAGGTTCCTTTTCCGGTGCCGCAGATGTTTCGGTCGTAATCTCTTCAGAACTTCCCGGCTCCTGATTTATTTCTATGTTAGCAACAGGTGCGGTTCCTTCAGACCCATCAGTTTTAAGGAAATCAGTTCTTGTTTCATCAGCCACAATTTTCTGTTTCTCTTCTGTCCCCGCAGGGCTAACAGCTGATGGCTGCGGCATTGAAGCTGGTGTTTGGGTGGGTGCAGATTGAATAACAGGCGCCTGAGCGGTTTTGTTATTTAAGATACCAACTGTAGTATCAATATTCATATTCCCCAACGCCGCCCTATTGCTTTCGTTCTCAGCCTGACCAACATTTTGTTTTCTGATTGCTGGTGATGTATATTTGATATCTCCGGGTGCGTTTTCCGGGTTATCATTCTCCAGGTCTACAATATTCTGCACTGGTTGCTCGCCAACAGTAGCAACCCTTCCAGGAGTCGTAATATCATTTTTCTGCGCCTGGAAAACAGGTTGAACCTGCTGGTTATCAACATTCTGCTCACTATAGGCGTTATTGAGCGCGGTTTTTATTTTATCCATACTATCTGAGATGGAATCAGATGGCTGGATCTGGTTAAGGCTGGCTTTCACATTGGCATCACTGACACCTTTTTCGTGAAGTATTTTAGAGTCTGTATCCTGGTTAGGCTCGCTTTTTGAATCATTACAGGAGCTTAGAACAATGCCTGTAAACAAGGCAACAGCTACAGAGAATTTCTTTTTCATTACACTCATCCACCCAATTAAATTTTCCTGATTTTAAAGATAAAAATTAAATTAAGAAAGTAAATATTATAGTTCCGCGCGGGCAGGAAAAACCCTTCGAATTCCTATATATAAACCGTTGCTGTTGCAAAAACCGCCAGCCCTTCTTTCCTGCCGAGAGAGCCAAGCTTTTCAGTGGTGGTTGCCTTGATATTTATCCGCCCTTCGTCAATATTCAAAATTTCGGCGGTTCTGCAGCGCATTGCAGCTTTATGATCTTTCATTTTAGGCTCCTCACAAATGATTGTCATATCAACATTGCTTATTTCTCCATTTCTTTTTGCAATTTCATCCGCCGCTTTTTTCAGAAAGATCGCAGAGTCTGCGCCACTCCATTTCGCGTCACTATCAGGAAAATGCTCGCCAATATCTCCCAGCCCCACAGATCCGAGCAACGCATCAGTCAACGCATGCCACGCACAATCAGCATCGCTATGGCCTTTAAGCTTTTTATTATGAGGTATCTTTATACCGCACAGGATAATTTCATTTCCATCTTCAAACTGGTGAACATCAAAGCCATTTCCAACCCGCACCATTTTCTGGTTCATATAACCTGCAATTTTTAGATCGTTAACAGTTGTTATTTTAAAATTATCACTATCGCCTTCAACTATCTTAACTCGCTTCCCGGCTTGCTCTGCCAGGGACACATCATCAGTGAGTTCAGTGCCCCCAGCCTCTTCATGCAGCTCACATATGAGCTTATATTTAAAACCCTGTGGGGTTTGGGCTGCAAAAAGCTGGCTCCTGTCGAGAGTTTTTTCAACAAATTCACCGTCTGACATTTTTATCGTATCTCTCAGTTTAATCGCCGGCAGCACAACATCATTATTTTCAAGCTCGCTTATAACATTATTGATGATCGAATTTGAAACAAAAGGCCGCGCCCCGTCATGTATTAAAACGAGGTCAGGCTTATATTCTTTTAACTTATCCAGGCCATTTTTAACTGAATCCTGTCTTAGAACCCCACCATAGCAGTAGATCATATTCTCAAACTTTTCAGCTATCGGCTTAAAAAGCTCCAGATGACCTTCTGATATAACAACGCAGACCTTATCAATTAATTTATTGTTATAAAAAGCTTTAATAGTTTTTTCCAGAACCATTTCATTGCCGATCGGTAAATATTGTTTGGGAATAGCACCGCCAAGCCGCTTGCCTTCGCCACCTGCAACAATTATTGCACAAACCTTGTATTTTCCGCTCATTTTGTTATAAGATTCTAAAGTTTTTCAAGATTTAAGACAATTACAAGAATTCTGTGAAAATAAAAATAGGAAATATCGAACTTGCGAATAATGTTATCCTCGCGCCCTTGAGTGGGGTAACGGATCCGCCATTCCGCCGCCTGGTGAAAAAGAAATATGGCGCAGCGTTGGTGGTTTCTGAAATGATAGCCAGTAAGGCGATGGTTCTGAAGGAAAAAGAGAACATCAAAAAAGCCGGCCATAATGATGCCGCTGAAACCTATCCAATGTCAGTGCAATTAGCAGGCTGTGAGCCAGATGTAATGGCAGAAGCTGCAAAAATAAATGAAGATAAAGGCGCCCACATCATTGATATAAACTATGGTTGCCCTGTAAAAAAAGTTACTAATGGGCAGTTCTCCGGCAGCGCGATGATGAAAGATGAAAAACTCGCCGCTGAAGTTCTTGAAGCCACGGTCAAGGCTGTAAAAATTCCCGTAACATTAAAAATGCGGATGGGTTGGGACCACACTAACCTCAACGCCCCAAAACTCGCTAAAATAGCTGAAGAGCTCGGTATCCAGATGATAACCATCCACGGCCGCACCCGTTGCCAGTTCTATGAAGGCAGCGCAGACTGGAGCTTTGTGAGGAAGGTGAAGGATGCGGTAAAAATTCCGGTTATAGTCAACGGCGATATAAAAACCTTTGAAAATGCCAAAAATGCTTTGGCTGAATCAGGCGCTGATGGCGTGATGATAGGTCGCGGGGCTTATGGCCGCCCGTGGTTTATTAACCGCTGTGCCCAGTTTTTAAATGGCGAAAAGATCACTGATGAACCAACTTTCGATAAGCAGCTTGAAACCGTTCTTGAACACTATGAGTCAATGCTTGAACATTACGGTAATGAAGTTGGTATTCGTATGGCAAAAAAACATCTGGGCTGGTATTCCGCCGGAAAGCACGGTTCTGCTGAATTTCGCGACAAGGTTTTCAAGGAAAATGATCCTGCGCTAGTGAAATCATTGCTAAAAAACTTCTTTGATGCACAGATGGAAATGGCCTCATCAATTGATCCTGACCTACAAAAAACCGCTTGAACTCAAAATGCATAGATCCTCAAAAATATTATTCCTATTATTACTTATCCTGATGCTATTCTGCAAAACACCTTCATTTGCAGCGCCGGCAGGTGCTTCCTCAGCACAGAATTCTTCCGATGCGAACATTATTGATGAAATGAAAAGAAGGGAACAGGCGATTTATAACCGCATTTCAGCCACCAAAGACCCGGTTGAGAAACAGGCCCTTCGTGACAAGCTGGCAGAATTGCAGAATCTGTATTCCAACAGGGAAATAAGAACGGAATTTATCCGGAAAAATAACCCGAAATATGCAGCCGCTGTTGAGGCATCAAATAATAATTCATCCTCCATCAGGTATATAACCCCTACAAATAATAATAGTTGGGATAATCTTGCGAATGAAGATAAGATAAGTGTATGTAAACAAACACTTGTTCAATGCAATAAAAATAAGGATCTATATTATTGCCGTTTTGCAGTTACCAAGTGTAAAAATTATATCGACAAGGTTGAATATGATGAACTGGTGAAAAGTTTCAAGAACCGCCAATGATATGATTATTGATCAGACTGGTGGATCCTTGCCCAGGATAGGAACGCAACAAAATACGCCATAAAGCATTGATCTGTAAATAAAATCTAGCCCAAAATAGTCGTTGAGTAGGGTTGGTTTTATCCAGAAACAGTAAGAGTAAAAAGGGAATATCAGGAAATAATAGATCATCAGAAGGGGGTTTATTTTGAGGGATTCCCGGCCTTCTTTCGTGAAAACATGCCCGAAGAAAGAAACCACCGGCATGACCGACATTACCAACAGTATAACAAGGATTATGCTAGATTGATTTTCTGTTGCCAACATAAAAAATATGATTATAAAGACGTTACTTTTTAAAATTACTTTTCACAAGTAATTCAAACATATAAACCTACATATACATTATGTCTAGAAAATACAATATTGCAGTGGTTGGTGCAACCGGGAATGTTGGCAGGGAAATATTACAAACCTTGTTCGACAGGGAATTCCCTGTAAATAAAGTTCACGCTGTGGCGTCTTCGCGCTCTGCCGGAAGTGAAGTTTCATTCGGTGATGTACAGACACTTAAGGTTGAAGACCTTGAATATTTTGATTTCAAAAATATCGACATCGCCCTTTTTTCACCTGGTGCTGCCGTGTCAAAAATTCACGCTCCGCGCGCGGCGAAGGCTGGCTGCATAGTTATTGATAACACCTCACAATTCCGCATGGATAAAGATATCCCGCTTATCGTGCCTGAGGTTAACGAAGCCGCGATCAAAGATTATAAAAAAACCAACATCATCGCGAACCCGAATTGTTCAACCATCCAAATGGTAGTGGCATTGAAGCCGCTTCAAAAACTTGCGAAGATAAAACGTATCGTTGTTTCAACCTACCAGTCGGTTTCCGGTGCCGGTAAGGAAGCGATGGATGAGCTTTACAGCCAGACCAAGGGCATTTATGTGAGCAATTTTTCTGCGCCTGAAAAATTCACCAAGCGCATCGCGTTCAACGTTATCCCGCAGATAGATAAATTCATGCCGAGTGACAGCGAATTCTCCGGCTACACCAAAGAAGAGTGGAAAATGACCGTTGAGACCAAAAAAATAATGGGTGATGATGATATACAGGTTACTGCAACCTGCGTGCGCGTTCCGGTTTTCATTTCACACAGCGAATCTGTGAATGTTGAGTTCGACAAGCCGGTTTCAGTTGAGCAGGCCAGGAAAGCGCTTGAAAAAGCTGACGGTGTAAAACTGGTTGATGCCCATACTGATGGTGCTTACATGACCCCATACGAAGCACAAGGTGAAGACCACACTTTCGTTTCACGCCTGCGTAAAGATGTAACTAACCCGAACGCACTCAACATGTGGATAGTTTCAGACAATCTTCGTAAAGGTGCAGCGCTTAACGCTGTGCAGATAGCTGAATGCTTGATAAAAGATTATATAAAGTGATGATACTTAATTAGCGCAAGCGAATTTTAGGCTTTGTTTACCCCAGGAAGTTATATAGCCTATTTCTGTCCTTTGAGCAGAAATACATAGAACGGGTCTTGCTTCGTAGGCTGTTTTAAGAAGCCCACATAAGCATAGCTTTTTGTAAGTTCATTTTCCAGGTTCGTCCGTGTAACAAAAACCACATCCTGCCCAGTGCCGTTAAAGCTCATGGTCAGGTCATAATGGTCTAAAAGTTTATGTTGCGGGTTCCATTTATATATCTTTTCCGGGTTACCGTTCTGGTCCCTCAGGCTATACATAAGTGGCGTGATTATTTTTCTTTCGTCTGAAACAATCACTGCCTGCGGATTATTTTTCATTATCTCTTCAAGTGGTTTAGCCGCTTTATACCAAATAAAAACCCTGTCCAGAGGGCTCTTATTCCCGAAAACCAGGGACGAAACGCCTTTTACATCTAGGCTAAGGATAAGAACTACAACATTGAATGCGATTATAATCTTGAACCAGGAATATTTACCATTCAGAACAATATATCCCGCGACCATAACACTCGCTGCGATATATGCAGGCGCTGCCCAATGAGCCTGGGACCCAGACATAAGGCTGATAACTATGCCGATGATCAGGAGAGGAACGCTGAAGCCCATTAAAATATTTTTGCTTCTCTTAAGCTCTTTATGATCAGAGGAAAAACTATCTTTCAGGAACACCGCCATTACAAAAACAATAATGGCCGGGCCGAACACTAATATTTGGCCGCCGATGAAACCAAGGGTATCCAGAAATTTAACACTGCCATCCATACCTCCGGTCAGAACATTATTTTCAGTATGAACAAAGCTTACAAAATGGTTTTGATAATTCCACACAAGGTTCGGCAGGAATATCAGAAAGGCGACGGAATTGGCGATGATAAAATCAAGACGGAATTTCCTAAGCCCTGGCTGGGTGAAAAAAATTGCCGCAAAGGAGAACAGCACAAAAGCTGCCATGGTATATTTGCTCAAAAGCCCGCACCCTACAGCTACGGCAAACAACGCCCAGAAGAATATCTCATTTCTATTACCCGGATATTTTATATTACGAATCAGTGCAAATAGTGCGATTGCCCAAAAACACATCAAAGGCGCATCGGTAGAAATGAACATTGACGAAAAAGTGACCGCCGGAAGCGTTATATATATAAGGGCAGAATAAAACCCCGCCTTTTTACCCAGCAGGTCCGAGCCCAGGAAATATATCGCGATACTTGCAAAAAAATGGAATATCGCTGCCGAGAATCTAATGCCAAACTCTTCATTCCCAAGCATATGGGTGGTTAGGTAAATTGCCCAGGCGATGAAAGGGGGTTTTGAAAAATACCCCATTTCCAGGGATTTGCTCCACGCCCAATATTGTGCCTCATCAACCCATAAAGGAATATTGTTATAAAAGAGCGCGGCAAGCCTTATGCCTGTTATCAAAAGGCAAAGCGATATTGTCAGCAGAAAATAGTTTTTTTCTTTTACGGTAAATCGATTCATTTTAAATCACAAACTTTATGCAGCTACACTATATGAAGAAAGCAGGGGCTAAAAATCTTTTTCGCTCACTCTCTCGCCGGAAGTGACATAATGAACGGTTTTGGTGATATTAGTGCAATAATCTGCGATACGCTCCATGCTTCGTGCAACCAGCATCAGCGAAACGTAATCATCAACTTTCTCAGGTTCTTTTTTGATATTGTCTTTTATTTTATCGAACAGCACATCGCATAGATCGTCAGCCTTATCTTCCATTCTCCAGACCTTGTTTGCTTCCATAACATCCTGGTTGCAAAACCCGTTTATTGAAAGCTGTAACATCTCAATGTCATGTTCAGCAATTTCCTGTAGCGCAGATTTATATTTATTTATAACTTCTGGGTTGATACGCAGGATCTTCCGTACCGCGCTTTCTATCATATCACCCTGGCGCTCAATTATGGTTGAAACTTTTATCGCCCCGATAAGATATCGCAGGTCAACCGCCATTGGGTTACGCAGTGCAATAAGGCTAGTTGCAAGTTGCTGAACCTGCCTTTCAAGCTCATTTACCTTGTCGTCAATTTCACGCACTTTGGTAACAGTTTCACCAGCCTGGTTTGAAAGGTTAGAAATGAAAGTGTTGATAGAGCCAATGACCAGCCCGCTCATAGATTCAATATCGCTGGCGATACTTTTAAGTTCCTTGTCGAATGCTGAAACGGTGTGTAATTTGTTGCTCATATATCTGAAATAATGGTTTTAATACCTAAACTACGCTTAAATCAACGGGTTATCAATAATATTGCAATTGAGGCCGAATTGGTTAAAACACTGTGTAGCTTAGATAATAAGATTAAAATAAACAAGAAAATAAACAAGGGAAGGGGTCTATGCCGGTAATGTCGGATAAATGGATTCGCAAAATGGCCACGGAGCAAGGGATGATCGAGCCATTTGTGGACAGCCAAACCAAAAAAAGCCTGAAAGGTGAGGGGGTTATATCCTTCGGTGTGTCGTCATATGGTTATGATGCGCGCGTTTCTGACGAGTTCAAAATTTTTACTAATGTTGATTCCGCCACGGTAGACCCGAAAGATTTCTGCCCGAAAAGCTTCGTCGATCGCAAAACCGATGTCTGCATCATTCCGCCGAACAGCTTCGCGCTAGCCCGCACCGTTGAATATTTCCGCGTGCCTGAGGATGTTCTGGTGATATGCGTTGGCAAGTCAACCTATGCCCGCTGTGGCATAATAGTCAACGTAACTCCGCTTGAACCAGGCTGGGAAGGCCACGTTACCCTTGAATTCTCCAATACCACCCCACTTCCTGCAAAAATTTACGCTAACGAGGGTGCCTGCCAGTTCCTGTTCCTGCAAGGCAACGAACCATGTGAGGTTTCATATAAATCCCGTGCCGGGAAATATATGGGTCAAAAAGGCGTAACACTGCCGAAAATATAAAGGTTTTATGTCGGGGAATTTTACATACATAGCCGGGCAGGGCATCGGGATAGTTGCCCTGATCGTCAGCGTAATAGGCTATTTACAAAGTAACGAAAAAAAACTGAAATTTATCAATGCTAACGCAGCTTTACTCGAAACCTTAAGCTATTTTCTATTGGGAGCATATACTGGCGCCAATATGACATTCGTAATAGCCATAAGAAATTTTATTACGGCCAAAAACAATTCTAAAAAGCTTTTTCCTCTATTTATAATTTTTTTTATTCTTACCGGAATATATAGTTACAGGGAAATTTATGACATATTACCTATTTTTGGGTCTATAGCAGGTACAACAGCTTATTTCTATCTTACCGGTAAAAATCTTAGATATGTGCTGATAGCAGCAGGTTTTGCGTGGCTTGCTTACGCCATTGTGGCTTTTTCTATCGGGCAAATGATGATAGAAATATCTATTCTTTTATCTAATCTTTATGCACTGTGGAGATTGAAAAAAGGAATTGCAGACGAGCTTATAAAGCAGAACGAAAAACAATTGATGTAGTAGGATTAGAATGGATAAGTTAGTAATTGAAGGCGGAAAAACTCTAACCGGCAAAGTAATGGTCGCCGGAGCGAAGAATGCCGCACTCCCGCTGATGGCTGCGTGTCTAATCACTGATGAAACTCTCAAAATAAGCAACGTTCCCCATCTTTCTGATATAACCACAATGGCAAATCTGCTGGTTCATATGGGTGTTGACCTTTCCATTGAATCCCTAAAGGAAGATGAGAACTTCCAGTCTGGCCGGGTGCTTTGCCTAACCGCCAAAAACATCTCCGAACATCGCGCCCCTTACGATATAGTCCGCCGGATGCGTGCCTCTGTCATCGTTCTTGGGCCACTTCTTGCCCGTTTCGGTGAAGCTGAAATATCCCTTCCTGGTGGCTGCGCAATTGGTGCGCGCCCGATAGATTACCATTTGATGGCCTTCGAAAAAATGGGTGCAAAAATTGATCTCGAGGAAGGCTATGTAAAAGCCAAGGTTGAAGGTGGTCGCCTGAAAGGCGCTGATATAACCTTCCCGACCGTTTCTGTAGGAGCAACTGAAAATGTGTTGATAGCCGCCACCCTTGCCAAAGGAAAAACCATCCTGCGCAATGCCGCTTGCGAGCCTGAGGTTGGTGACTTGGCCAACATGTTAAATTCAATGGGGGCCAAAATAACCGGTATCGGTACCCACACACTTGAGATAGAAGGCGTTGAAAAACTCCACGGTACTGAATATCGCGTGATTGCAGACCGTATCGAGGCCGGAACTTACCTTGCCGCAGCCGGCGCAACCGGCGGTGATATTGAGGTGGTAGGGATTTCCCCGGATATTATGAGCTCCACACTAGAAGTGTTTGAAAAAATGGGTATGAAGATCGAGCGCAAGGAAAACTCCATCCGCGCAATTTCAACCACGCCCCTACTGGCGATAAAAGTTTCAACCCAGCCCCACCCAGGCTTTCCAACCGATATGCAGGCTCAGATAAGCACCTTGATGTGCATAGCAGAAGGCACTTCAATAATGGAAGAAAATATTTTTGAGAACCGTTTCATGCACGTTCCGGAGCTGCAACGTTTGGGTGCGAACATAGTCGTTGACGGGAATTTCCTCAGCATAACTGGCATCAAAAATTTCAAGGCAGCAGAAGTTATGGCAACAGATCTTCGCGCTTCAGTATGCCTGATATTGGCCGCTCTTAGGGCTGAAGGCACCACCGGAATAAACCGCGTTTACCATCTGGACCGTGGTTACGAAAGAATAGAAGAAAAACTCTCCGCCCTTGGCGCGACCATTTATCGTACCAAGGATTAATCAAAGGAACAAAATGAGATTATTATTTTTAGGTGATGTTGTTGGAAGAAGCGGACGGGACGCCGTTCTAAGGTTTCTCCCTGACCTCAAAAAGAACCTCAAGGCAGATTTCACAATTGTGAACGGTGAAAATTCCGCCAATGGCTTTGGAATCAACGAAACAATGCTAAAACAATTCTTCGCTGCCGGTGCAGATGTTGTGACCGCAGGTGACCATGTGTTTGACCAATCAGACACAAAATTCTTCATCAACCAATATCCAAATCTGCTGCGCCCGTTCAACATGCCGCCGCAACTTCCCGGTAAAGGTTACAATATCTATGATGCACCGCGCGGTAAAAAAATTCTTGTTATCCATCTTCTTGCCCAATTATTTGTGCGCTTCCAGGTGAACTGCCCGTTCCAGGCCGTAACAGAGATACTCGAAAAACATAAACTAGGCCGTGATGTTGATTATATCTTTCTCGATTTCCACGGTGAAGCCACTTCTGAAAAAATGGCAATGGCGCATTATCTTGATGGTAAGGTTTCCGGTGTATGCGGCACCCATACCCACATCCCAACCGGCGATGTACAGGTACTTCCGGGCGGTACCGCCTATCTTACAGATGCAGGAATGTGCGGTGATTATGATTCCGTTATAGGCTTCCAAAAAGATATTTCCATCACCATGTTCCTCAATAAGATCCGCGGTGAAAAAATGAAACCGGCCGAGAATGCCGGTACCGTCTGCGGCATGTTTATCGAGCTTGATGATAACACCGGCCTTGCCAAAAAGGCAGATTATGTACGCATTGGCGGCAGGTTGAAGGAAAATATTCCTAACTTCTAAAATTATGCTAATATTATTTATATGAAAATAATTCTGAACGGTGAACAGATAAATCTAAGCGGCAATATGAACATCGCCGCCCTGCTGGCTGAATATAATTTAGACCGCAAAAAAATTGCCGTCGAAAAGAACCTTGAGATAGTGCCGCAAAGCTCATTTGAAGAAGCCATTATAAACGAAGGCGATAATATCGAGATAATCCATTTTATCGGTGGAGGTTGATATGTTAAAAATATTATTTTCCCTGTCCGCTTTATTATTAGCATCAAATTCTTTCGCCGAAGAAGCATCCCAGGCGCCTGCAAAAGCAACTGAGAATTATGTTTGCCCGGTTGAGAAAAAAAAGATCCTCGACGACCTTACCCAGGATGTAACCTGTACCCATGATGAGGAATGCTCTTATTTTAACTATGGCTATCCATGGCAGCCTGAGGTTTGTACGAAAGCGATAGTCAACAAGACCCAGCAGGGCAAGACCATGAAGAATCTTGCTTTGATAGAACAATATGATGAAAATTGTATTCAGAACGATGAGGCCGAGAAGAAAAAATTCAGCGAATTCGTCCGAAAATATGAAACCACCACTTGCTCAGAGCCGCCTCGGGTTTATTGTTTCAAGGGCTTTTGCCGTACAAAATCCTACGCAATTTATAACGATAAATGAACATGAATATATTTTTATTGGATAATTACGACAGCTTCACCTACAACCTGGTTCATTATTTCAACGAGCTTGGTGCGCAGGTGGAAGTTAAGCGCAATGATGAATTAACCGCCATTGAAGTTATCGCAAAAAAACCATCCCACATCGTTATTTCCCCCGGCCCCTGCGACCCGGATAAAGCCGGAATCACTCTTGATCTTATAAAAGCAGCTGCTGAAAATAATATCCCACTCCTAGGTGTTTGTCTTGGCCATCAGGCACTTGCGCAAGCTTTTGGCGGCAAGGTGATACGTGCTGAGGTTCCAATGCACGGCAAAATATCTGATATCTATCATAATGGTGGCAAACTTTTCCGCCAGCTGCCGAGCCCGTTCAAAGCCACCCGCTATCATTCATTAATAGTTGAGCGCTCCTCACTGCCTGCTGAACTTGAAATTACTGCCGAAACCGCAGATAGCACCATAATGGCGCTTTCCCACAAAAAATATGATATCCATGGCGTCCAGTTCCATCCTGAGTCCATAGCCTCTGAACATGGTCACAAAATATTTGAGAACTTCCTGGAATAACCCATAAAAAAAGGCCGCATATAGCGGCCTTAAACTTATAGAGCAAAAACCCTAAATTATTTTTTTGCAGCTTTTTTAACCGCAGCGTTAAGCCTTTTTACAAGCCTTGAAGCAGTTTTCTTTTTGAAAACGCCTTTTGTAGTACCTTTATCAAGTTCTTTCTGCGCTTTTCTCAAAGCTTCCTGAGAAGCTGTAGCATCACCTTTTGCAACGGCAAGTTTAACTTCTTTAACTGCGCTACGAATCTTGCTTTTTCGAGCAACGTTTCTTGCATTCTTTTTAACAGACTGCCTGTGAGCTTTTTCTGCTGATTTATGAGTCGCCATAAATATCCTTAAATTTCGTTTAGTTTCAGTTCAATACGAGGGCTCTATCTAGTTGAAGCTGTGCCCCAAGTCAAGCAAAAACTGGCATTTTCCTTAAACCACGGGTTTTAATGGCTAAAACCGCCAAAAATTAACCCCAAAACTAGCTTTTATTTGATAGGAATTCAGGCATTGTGAGCTCTTCCTGGCTTGCGATCTTGAAATCCTTGCCATCCATATCAACCAGCGCAACTTCTTCAATGACCTTCAAAACCCGCTCAGTGGTTACATCTTCAAGCATCGGCTCTTCAATGAGCACCAGGTTCTTCACCTTAGGCGCAATAAGCTCAGAAGGCGAGAACCTTGAGCATATCATTATGGTCTTACAGCCCGAATAAGCGGCTATGTGAGTAGGCGAGGTTTCGTTCCCGATACAGAAAACCGCCCTTTTTGCCATATCTATAATGCCGTTTATTGAGGTCTTCCCTGAATAATTTATCGGTTTTGCCTTAATACATTGTTGGGCCACCAGATTATTTATCCAAAAATCATCACCACCATCACCAACCAGCACAGACTGCAACCCGTGTTTTTCAAATAAGCTATCTATCATTTCAGCATATTTCACCGGATCCCACTTAAGCGGTGCTTTTTCCTTATCGCCGCCAGAGCATATCATCACAAATCTTTCCGGCAGGTCGTTAGTGCCATCATTGCTTGCCATATATGAGATATCTATCTGCGGCACGGCCTTTATTCCTGCTGCTTTCACCTGGCCATTTACCAGTTCCTGGTAATGAACATCATAGCTTTCCGGCTGGTAATAATATGAGCACCATTTAACCACCATGCTGCTCCATTTCGGTTTTCTAAAACCTATCAGCCTAAAATACCACTCACTTCTTTTGTCATTTTGCAGGTCGTATACCACATCAAACTTACCCGCGCGGAGGCGTTTTATAATATCTATCACTCCCGGAACCTCGAACCAGTCTGGCATTGCATCCAGCCAGACCTTATCGAACAGGCGGCTCCTTTTGCAGAATTTAACCAGTGATTTCTCGGTTAAAATGGTTATCTCGTCATCTTTATGAAAATTTCTTATCGCCGCGAATGCAGAGATGCACTGAATAAAATATTTCAGCGGTTTATAACGGATTATCAGGATCTTTTTGCCACTCATACTAACTAACTATTTTTCTTGAGCTTATATAATTCCCGTACTTTTGCAAGTCTTAGCGTTTTGCTGTAAGCATACATCATGCTCGCAGTGATACCGTCTATCCCATAAACCACATATCTGCGGATGAAATAAGATTTAAAGAACGCAAGGAAGGGTTCGATAACTATCCTGAAGCCAGGCATAGGGCGCTGTTTGGCAACCCATTCTTCGGCCTGCATGGTGCTATAAACATTAATTTTATCAGCCCAGTGTTTTAACCCCTTAAAACATCTGTGATAAACAAAACCGTTCAACACCCCAATTTTCCCGCCATTTTTCACTATCACCGAATCATGGATGGTGCTATCCCGGAACCCTGCCTTTTCCTTATTATAAAACCTGACAAACCTTCCTGTAAGCCCAAGAACCGGTGGTTTTTCATCGGTTAGGAACAGCATCTTCCAGAACATTTTAAAACAGGATTCACCCGGCTCACCATTCTTGAATAAATTAATGATGTTATTTTTCAGCCCTTCAGTAATTTCTTCATCCGCATCAATATTGAGCACCCATTTATTCCTGCATAAACCTTCGCCAAAAATTTTCTGCGCGCCGAAACCTTTCCATTCATTGAACACTACCAGAGCTCCGAGATCCTTGGCAATTTCAACCGTCCTGTCCGTACTGCCGGAATCAATAACAATAATCTCGTCTACCCAGCCTTTCACGCTGTTTATCGCGCGCGGGAGGCGCTCTTCTTCGTCTTTAGTGATTATAAAAACCGAGATGGGCAATTTCATAAGAACCTGTAAAAACCATTATATAATCTCAAAGTATCTTCGCACATTTTTTTCCAGGGAGAAATTGTTTTTTACATTAAGTACGCAATCTTCACTCATTCTCTGTTTTATTTTCTCGTCTTTCAGCAACAGTAACAACTCGTCAATTTTTTCCGCCAGAATTTTTGGTTGCCCCGCCTCTACTAAAAACCCGGTTTTCCCATCAACAATAATTTCCTTTGAGCCGCCGATATTTGTGGCAACTACAACCTTGCCCATCATATTGGCTTCCGCTGAAACTCGCCCGAATGTTTCGGGTTCGACCGATGTTGAAAGCACAATATCACTCGCCGCATAGACCAGCGCCATATCATTTACATCACCCAAAAATTTTGCCCGGTGCATCAGGCCATTATCATTTAACTCTGATATTATCTCTATCGAATAATTATTCTGTTCATTAAGTTTGCCTGCAAATACCAGCACCGCATTTTTATCTTCCAGGTAATTCAGCGCCCGCACAGCGATTATCTGCCCTTTCCAGCGTGTTATCCTTCCCGGCAACAATATCACCGTTCTATTTTCAATATCATGGGTTTTCTTGAACGCCCTTATCTGCGTATCAGAAATTTTCCCTGCATCGAACTCATTAAAGTCAACGCCACGGTGGATAGTGGTTATCCGCCCTTCATCCACCCCATAATAGCTGGTGATATGCCTTTTTATAAAATCAGATACTGCAATTATCTTCTCACCCTTTGCCATCACTGAATTATAAATTTTCTTGCCCGGGAAATTATTTTTATAATAGCCGTGGAATGTGGTTATGAATGGCACCTTTGAACTTTTCGCCGCGAAATATGCGCTCCATGCCGGTGCCCGTGAACGTGCATGAACCAACTTCACATTCTCGCGCTTGATAAGTTTTTTCAGACGCAAAATATTTACAATTATCTTTAATGGGTTTTTAGTTCTAAGCGGCAGTAGAAAATGTTCAACCCCCGCATGTTCAAGCTGCACAACTTGCTTGCCGCCTTGCGATGCCACGATAACCCGATAGCCTTTTGTGTTAGCATAAATGCTCAGGTCAACCACGCCTCTTTCCACCCCGCCGGTATTTAATTCAGGCAAAACTTGCAAAATCGCTGGTTTTTTACTACTGGTCATTTATGGAAGATTTTAAAAAATTAAAATTAAATAATGGTCATCATCTGGCCTACCGCCAATTTACCGCCAAAGAGGAAATAAGTAAAAACAATAATGCAGTCATATTCCTCTCCGGCTTCCGCTCGGACATGGAAAGCTCAAAGGCCGCTTTTGCCCATAATTTCTGCGAAAATAACAACATAGATTTTATCCGTTTCGATTATTCCGGCACTGGCAATTCCTCTGGTGATTTCCTCGAGATGACAATTTCAAAATGGAAAGATAACGCACTAACTATAATTGAAAAACTTTATCCTGCTAAAAAAGTTACACTCATCGGTTCGTCAATGGGCGGGTGGATAATGAGCCTGCTTGCGTGCGAGATACCACAGAAGATCCACAGCCTCATAGGCATCGCCTCCGCCCCCGATTTCACCGAAAAATTAATGTGGAACCAACTTTCCGTTGCTGCAAAAACTGAGATAATGGAAAGCGGCGTTCACCATCTCCCAACCAATTATTGTAACGACCCCAAGGCTCAAACCTATCCCATTACCCGCGCTCTCATTGAAGATGGTCGCAAAAATAACATCCTTGAAAGCCCGCAGATACTGCTGAAATGCCCCATAACCCTTATCCACGGGATCAAGGATGAGGATGTGCCATATGATTTCAGCCTCAAACTTGCCAATATATTCACTGCAAAAAATGTTGAGGTAATATTACAGCCCGACAGTAAACACCGAATGTCAGAGCCTGGCGACCTGGCATTGTTGCAGAAGGTGCTGAAACAGCATATGATATGAGCATGAAATATTTTCACATATTATTCATTTTTTCACTCATGCTTTTTGTAGCACCGCAGTCTTTTGCAAAGACCGAGGGGTTGAAAATATGCGCTTCGGGGCTTGATAAATGCAAAGATGTTATAGACGACGCTCAAAAATATAGCACCTGCATGAAGGCGGAATGCGCGCAATATTACAATCAAACCCCGGCGAAAAAACAAAAGCTCACTTTGCAGGATTATGATTCTGGCCATCAGAAAAAATCCACCCAGGAAATAGTACATCCATGTGAATATGGCCTCAGGAAATGTGATGTCCTTTCCGACAAGCCGGAATTTTACTGGGAATGTATAAACGATAGCTGCAAAGTTCCGAACTTTGTCGGCAGCCCCGCTTGCGAGCTAGGGCAGAACATGTGTACCGATCTGCAAAAGATGTACAACCAATGCATGAAATTCAGTTGCGGCGATGAATCCGCCACTGAAACATCCTGCCCGGATTCCAAACTTAATTGCGGCGAGAATTTGAGATCATACTGGCACTGCGTCTATGAGATATGCCTGGGGCCGGTAGACCAATATATGAAACATGCCGATACGGAAAAGATAATTATAGTGACCGATGAAAAAGGCCACAAAAAACCTGTTAAGATAAGCAAGCCTGCACCGGAGATATCCGGGGCTCCCGTTTCAGTTTCAAAGGCGCCAAAGAATGTTGACCCTGAGGAGTGGATACGCACAACGCCGGAAAAATTCCTGCTGAAGAGCAGCCCTGCCCAGTCGATGCGCTGCCTTATCCCAACCGCGATCTTAGATTGCCAAATGGATGATATACGCTCGTGCCGTTGCAGTGATGGCAGCGCTCCGATATTGATAAATGGCGTTCCAACCCGCGATTATAAAGACTAATTCACCCGCACTGTTCCATGATAAAAATACCAGCCAAGCCCCACGGTGAATATCATGCAGCCATACAGTCCATGTTCAATTGCAACCAGCAGCAGACTGCGGTTCTTCTGATAATTCCTGCCGAATATCAGGCCTCCTATAATGCTCAGGAACACCGCAATGAAATTATCAAAAATAATATGCGCCCAGCCAAAACACAGGCTGCTTGCTAGCAATAGTATCTGCGGTTTAAATAGCACCTTATATCTTTCAAAAATGAACGCACGGTAAATTATTTCCTGTGGATAAACTGAGAGTAGGGGATAAAGAACCATGATCAATGCCCAGAAATATGGATGCTGTTCTATCAGTCCCAGGAACCTCTGTGGTTCTAAAAAATAAGTATAGAGGGTTAAAATTGCGGTGCCCGCGATGAAGATTTTTATTATCCCACCAAGATTTTTCCAGTTGACCGCCTCTTTCCTC
>Ga0206903_10102_pt3 | contig 23115 bp, 17 predicted proteins | sample Alteio_BWOrgHeat_45_FD_152959 | JGI IMG/M metagenome (GOLD analysis project Ga0206903, IMG submission 152959) | Enriched cells from forest soil in Barre Woods Harvard Forest LTER site, Petersham, Massachusetts, United States -... | ecosystem: Environmental > Terrestrial > Soil > Temperate forest >... | reverse complement strand
TTCGGGGCCTGTTCCCAGGGCATTGAAACTTCGCACCATTGTGATAGATCCCGGACACGGCGGTATATACCCCGGAACACGCGGATTGATTTCGGTTGAAAAAGATGTTACCCTGGAAATTTCACTCAAACTGGGAGATGCCATCAAAAACACGTTTCCGAATACCAAGGTAGTTTTCACGCGTACAACCGATGCCCTCGTGAACGGAGCCACCAATTTGCGGGATGATCTGCATGGCCGTGCACAAATAGCCAATCAGGCCAAGGGCGATTTATTCATCAGCATACATTGCAATGCCACACCGCATCCACCCGGCGGTTATTATGAGAAACGAGTCATCGGACATAAAAAAAAGCAGGTCTATGTTGGTAAGGGATCCAAAAAACACAAGAAATGGATCAATGCGCCCATTTATGAATCATATTGGGTGAAGAATACCCGGGTTGGCACTGAAACCTATATCTGGAAAGCCGGTAAGCAGGAAAATAAGAATGACGCCATAAATGAACGCGAAGAAAGTGGCGAGGATGTTAATGACAGCACCAGCGCTGCTGAAGAAGCTTTTGACCTCACTTCACCCGAAGCACGTATGCGCGCTACTCTATATGAGAAAAAATATTTTGATAACAGTGCCCTGTTTGCAACGATGGTAGAAGAATCTTTTGCCGCCGCGGGCAGACAAAGTTATGGCGTGAAGCAGCGGGACGTGGGTATCCAGGTTTTGCAGGCCACCGGAATGCCCAGTGTACTGATCGAAGTGGGATTCCTGACAAACAAAGAAGAAGAAGAATACCTGAACAGCGATAAGGGTCAGAGCGAAGTGGTACAAAATATAGTGGATGCGCTGGAGCGGTATAAAAACCAGGTAGAAGGCGGCATTTCAGCTCCTCCATCGCAGTCTTCAGACAGTAGTGGTAAATAAACACAGTCGCAGACAGTGAATGATCTTTTTCCTTAGGTTTGTAATGCAAAGGTGTTGGCAGCGGATATTCTAAATTTTAAAATACGGAATGAAAATTTCAAACGAAACAAAAATTGGCGCGCTGACATCCATAGCTATCGTGCTGCTTATCCTGGGATTCAATTTCCTGAAAGGAAAGGACCTTTTTGAACACAGTAAGAAAATCTATGCTGTTTTCAAAAACGTGGAAGGCCTGGAACTTTCAAATTCCGTCAGCATTAAGGGACTGGAGGTTGGGAATGTCTATGCGATCCGCGCAACAGATAAAAATATTGACGGGATCCTGGTTACAATCAGTATGAAAAAGGATGTCAATATTCCAAAAAATTCAATAGCTGTCATCAATTCCGGACTCATCAATTCCGCCAATATCATCATCAGAAAAGGAAATGCCGCCGATTATATTCAGGATGGAGACACACTGAACACAATCGAAAAGGGCAGTGTTCTCAACGAATTCCAGGCAAGCCTCAATCCCGTTTTCGCAACACTGAATTCAACACTGGGTTCACTGGATTCCCTGATACAGGTAGTAGGCAGCCTGTTTAATCCCGCAGTAAAGAATAATTTCACGTCCATCATCGACAACCTCGCCAGATCCTCCGCTTCTCTCCAGAATATGCTGAACGACCGGACCAGCTCCCTTGCACGTTCCATGGTTCATCTGGACAGCTTTACCAATAACCTGGCAAACAATAACCAGCGTATCACCGGAACACTGGATAACCTGGAGAAAACAACCGGCAAACTAGCTAACGCAAAAATTGATGAAACCCTGCAGAGCGCACAGGCCGCTATGAATTCGTTAAAAGATGCCATCAATAAAGTGAATAGTTCCGATGGATCCCTGGGTTTACTGCTGAATGATAAACGACTTTACCTGAATCTTGAGAACACCTCCCGCAGTCTGAATATTCTATTGGACGACCTTCGCATGCACCCCAAACGTTATGTAAGTGTTTCGGTTTTCGGAAAAAAAGATAAGGGCACCCCGCTGATGGCTCCCCTGAATGATACCAGTTCCGTCAATCCGCCAACAAAGAAGTGATGAAAAATGCGGTCCGTTTAATGGCCATCCTGATATTATCCATGTCAGGATTTCTGTCCTATGCGCAGGTAGCGGTCGGTTTCAAATCAAAAACAGACGATAGTATTCGCAATGTTTATATCTGGCATTCTGATACATTGCGGCAGTTGCACAGGGATTCAGTTGACATCCAGTCACTCTTTGGCCATGTAAAACTGCAAAGCGATCAAACCTTATTTTATACCGACAGTCTCGCGATGAACCATAAAGATAATTTCATCGAAGCATTCGGGCATGTGCATATAAACGACAAGGATTCCACCGATATCTATTCGGACTATATGAAATATTTTGTCGATACCAAGAATATTATCTTCCAGAAAAATGTAGAGCTGAAGGATGGCAAGGGTACCCTGTCGACGGATGAATTGCATTACGATATGAATATGCATATCGGTGATTATTATAACGGGGGTAAAGTGACCAATAAAAATACAGTTGTTACCAGCAAGGAAGGCACTTACTATGCGGATACCAAAGATGTGTTTTTTAAGAAAAATGTAAAATTGCGTGACCCCGCCTATGAGTTGGAAGCTGATTCACTTCTTTATAATTCCGATCAGCAACTGGCCACATTTGTGACAAATACCTTTATCCGGGACAGCAGCGGAAGAACCATTAATACACGTGAAGGTTTTTATGATATGAAAAATCATCGCGCATCATTTGGCAAGCGGCCCACTATTGCCGATAAGGCTGAAACCATCACGGCGGACACAATTCATTTTGACGATAGTACAGGTATCAGTACTGCACTCGGAAATGCCGTTTTCCGGGACACAGTGCAGAACCTGACCCTCATCTCCAACTCCATGGTTGCAAACAAGAAAACAAATTCCTTTCTCGCTACATTACATCCGCTGATCATTTTAAAACAGGATAAAGACTCGATTTATATTACCGGTGATACAGTTTATTCTTCGCATATTCCGGATTCTGTGTTAAATACCCCCGACTCGGTGCAGGGTATGCCCATCGAACGCACAGCCAGAAACCCGAACGACAGCAGCCTCCGCTACCTCCAGATTTATCATCATGTCCGGATATTTTCCGATTCCCTGCAGGCCGTTGCGGACAGCTGCTATTATTCCGGCCTGGATTCTATATTCCGCTTATTTACGAACCCGATTGCCTGGGCCGGTGGTTTCCAGGTCACCGGCGACACAATGTTTTTGTATACCAAAAATAAAAAGCCGGACCGTTTATACGTTTTTGAAAACAGCCTGGTTGTCGGAAAGACCTATACGAATATGTACAATCAGATAAAAGGGAATACCCTTAACGGCTATTTTAAAGATGGCGTGATCGACTTTATGCGTTCCAAGGGAAGTGCGGAAGCGGTCTACTATATCAAGGACGACAGTATGGCGCTGGTAGGCGTTAACCGGGTGAATAAAGCCGATGTTATTGATCTGCTTTTTCTCAACAAGCAACTTAATAAAGTAGTACTTCGCCAGGACGCGGATGGCGTGATGTACCCAATCAAGAAAGTAAATGTGGATGAAATGAAATTGCGGAATTTCCGATGGGAGGATGCAAAACGGCCCAAGACCAAGTACGAGTTATTTGAGAATTGATTTAGGCTTAAGGCGTAAAGCGTTAAGCGTTCTGCGTTACCCCTTACACCCCGCTCCTTTTCAGTGCGGAAAAAAGATATACGAAATTAAAATCGCCGTTACAATAGCCGAAAGATCGGCCAGCAGGGAAACGGGAATGGTATAGCGGACTTTACTGATGCCGACTGAACCGAAGTATAAAGCCACAATATAAAAAGTAGAATCTGTGGTTCCCTGGAATATGCAGGCAAGTCTTCCCACGAATGAATCCGGACCATATTGCTGCATTGCCGTGATCATCATACCCCGGCCGGCGGCACCACTCAGCGGTCGCATGAGGGCGGTAGGTAATGCCGGCACGAAATCAGTTTGGAATCCGAGCAGGTGAAAAAAAGAACCGATTCCACTGACTATGAAATCGAGTACACCACAGGAACGCAATACACTGATCGCAACCAGCATGGCCACCAGGTAGGGTATAATGGTAACCGCTACCTGGAATCCCTGTTTTGCGCCTTCGATAAACGATTCATACACATTGATACGGCGAACCAGTCCTCCGACAATAAAAACAATGAATAACAACAGGATAAGTCCGTTACTGAATACTTTCGAAAACGGATCAATGTAACTGCTGTGCACGCGCAGGAAATAAACCAATGCCCCGATCAATGCTGAAATACCGCAGATCCAGAACAGGATAACCGGTTGAAATAAGTTTATTTTTTGTTTGACCGCCACCACGGTAAGCGCTACCACAGTAGCTACGAACGTAACAATCATACAGGGAATAAAAATGCTGGTGGGATCATTCGATTTGAGAATGGCGCGCTGGGCGATGATGCTCACCGGGATAATCGTCAGTCCGGAAGCATGTAACACCATGAACATGATTTGCGCATTGGAGGCCGTGTCCTTATTCGGGTTCAGTTCCTGCAGGCTTTTCATAGCCTTCAGTCCGAAAGGTGTAGCAGCATTATCCAGGCCCAGCAGGTTTGCGGAAAAATTCATGACCATATGCCCCATCGAAGGGTGATTCTTTGGTACTTCCGGAAATAGTTTATTGAAAAAAGGGCCGATGATACGGGAGAGAAAATTGATGGCGCCTGCTTTTTCTCCGATATTTAAAAACCCAAGAAACAACGCCAGCACACCAATCAATCCGATAGATATCTGCACACTCGTGCCGGCAGAATCAAAAACACCGTCGATCATCGTCTTGAAAATTTCCGTATCCCCAAAAAAAATAAGCCGTACAAGGGCGGTAACAAAAGCGAGCAGAAAAAAAATGATCCAAAGCAGGTTAAGGGCCATATCCGGAATTATGGGTTGAATATAAGTAAATAAATAACGATCCCTCAAATACTTCTATCTTTGCGGGCGCAAAAAAGACCGATTTCCAGAATTCATAAACAATATATATCATGGCGTTAAAGGCAGGCATCGTCGGATTGCCGAATGTAGGAAAATCCACTTTGTTCAATGCGGTCAGCACCAGTGCGAAAGCCCAGGCGAGCAATTACCGGTTTTGTACCATCGAACCAAATATCGGGCTTGTGGATGTACCAGACGAACGATTGAATAAACTGGCAGAGCTTGTTCACCCCGAACGGATCGTTCCCACCCAGATTGAAATTGTGGATATTGCCGGCCTCGTGAAGGGTGCCAGTAAGGGAGAAGGGCTGGGAAATAAATTTCTGGCGAATATCCGCGAAGTAGATGCGATCGTTCATGTGATCCGTTGTTTTGAAGATGAAAATATTCTGCGTGATGAGGGCGTCATAAATCCGGTAAGTGATAAGGAAATTATCGATACCGAACTGCAGCTAAAAGATCTGGATGGAGTGGAACGAAAATATCAAAAGGCCGAAAAGTTATTGAGAACAGCCGATGCCAAAATGAAATCTGAATTTGAAGTTTTAAAAATCTGCAAGGCACAACTTGAAAAAGGTAAGAATATCCGGGATTTAAAACTGGATAAAAACGACCGGACGGCAATTGCAGATTTGTTTTTACTCACTGATAAGCCTGTTCTGTATGTGGCCAATGTGGATGAAGCCTCGATGCATACCGGCAACCGCTTTTCTGAATCCCTGAAAAAAGCAGCTGAATCTGAAAACGCACAGATGATCATTATGAATAATTCCATTGAACAACAGATCGCCGAGCTGGAAAATGCAGAAGACAAAGCGATGTTCATGGATGAATATAAAATGAAGGAGCCCGCACTCAATAAATTAATCCGGAGCACGTACGCCCTGCTTGCATTACAGACTTATTTTACTGCAGGCGTTCAGGAAGTCCGCGCCTGGACAATTCATGCCGGATGGAAGGCGCCACAGGCTGCGTCTGTAATTCATACTGATTTTGAAAAAGGATTTATTAAGGCGGAAGTAATCGCTTATGAGGATTTTATTAAATATAAATCTGAAGCCGCCTGCCGTGAAGCCGGCAAACTCAGGATCGAAGGAAAAGAATATATTGTAAAAGACGGAGATGTTATGCACTTCAGGTTTAATGTCTGAGGAAAGTAAAGAAAGTAAAGAAAGTAAAGAAAGTATAAGAGTATAGGAGTATAAGAGTATAGGAGTCATACTAACTAACTAACTAACTATGTTACTACACTCCTATACTCTTATACTCCTATACTCTTATACTCTTATACTCCTATATTCTTATACTAAAAGACATTATATCCCAGGCTGATATAATACAGCCCCCCGACCTGGGAATTTCCGATCGCATCTGTGTAATATTTGTTCAGCAGATTAGTGGCGCCTATCTTGATCATGCTGTTTTGTAATTTTGGAAGCTTCATGCTGATCTGTGCATCCAGAGCCCCGAATGCCGGAGTTGTACCGGAAACAAAAGAGGATTCATAAACATAACTGTCCTGCCAGCGATAGGTAATATTGAAACCAAATACCTTTTTGATCGTATAATTGCCCACCGAAATATTGTACTTTATTTTCGGCGTGTTAAACTGGGTCAGCACATCGGCGTCGTTGTTTGATAAATCATTGTACGCAATATTTCCACCGGCAAAGAATCCTTTTGGCAGTGTATACTGAAGACTCATTCCGGCACCCACCGTATTTACTTTATTGCTGCTGTTAGTGTAGATCCCAAAGGTATTCAATGCGGTTTGTGGCTGCGTAAACGGATGCTGGATCAGCACCGTTAGTCCTATGAAATTGGTGTATTGTGCATAAAAGCCATATACGTCAATAAACAGTCTATCGTCAATTATCCCCTTATAACCGAGTTCCCAGGATTGCACTGTTTCCGGTTTGAATTCCTGATATTGATAAGGTTCGGGCTTCTGACCGGTTCGCTGGTAATTCCCAAGACTCGCCGTATCATAGGTATCCTGGTCGTTCAGCTGATAAGCCTGCACGAATTGGGGAAGACCACCGATCAGCCTGGCCGAACCGGTTTGCAGATTGATATATTGGTTCTGCGTAGATGGAAAACGATAGGCCGTCTGGTAGGAGGCGCGTATAAAATTATCTTTGGCGACCTGGAAAACGGCGGTTATCCGCGGAGTGAACCTCCCTTTGAAATTTGAATTTTTATCATACCTTCCGGCCAGTGTCATTTTGAGCTGGTCATTGAAAAATCCCTTTTGTATCTGGGCAAAAGCGCCGGTTTCATTGATCTTGATCGTACCGGCTGTATCCGCAAAAATGGTTCCGTGTGAATTTAAAACGAACTCCCGGGTTTGGGCGCCCACCGAAATATTCGCCCATTTAATCATGTCAGAAAAATTGTACATGCCTTCCCCGACATACAGATCGGTTTGATCATTGAATTTTCCACCATATGGGATCGCCAGTTGTTTCAATGAATCCAGTGACTTGTTAAATTGGGGAGATCCGGGCTGATATCTGTTTGCATCAGCCGCGATCCGGGCCGCCTGACTGGCAGTGGCATATGCCTGATCTGGTGTTTGTCCCGCTCCGATCGCCGCCGCAAATGCAGGGCCATAGGTTCCCAGATAGGTGGGAGCCCAAACCGTTTTGGTTGGCGCATATGCCTCATTCAACAGCGTTGCAGTAGCCACCATATCGGAAGAATTACCGGCATTTTCCTGCGTGGTATAGGCTCTGATATAAAAATTCTTTCCGGCTACTTCTGCTTTATACTGGCCAATAGTAACATTCTGAAGATTATAGCGGTCAGTTCCGGTGTAAATAGTACTGGTCTTGCCGAAATTTCCTGTAATACTTGCGGTCGTATTATCCGTTAGATGGTAATATAAACCGGCTGACGTTTTGAAATTGTAAGCTTTATAATCGGTCATTGTATTTTCGGCGTATCCGGTCCGGGTTACACCTGAATTTTTTGGAGTTGCCCCCGCAATCTGTCCGGTTTGCTGCGATGCCCCGGTAGCCTGTGCGGCCAGTGTATAATACTGGGCGGCAAGAGTAGCATTTCCGGCTGCGGCGGCGGCATCCCCTGCTGCATTGGCCTGCGCTGCCTGTGCCGCGTAACCGGCGGAAATGGACGTATACTGATCTTTCACATTGAAATACTCACTTTCATCACCATATGTATTTACTCCATTATAATTCGGGAGGCCTCGGTTGCCCGGAATAGGTGTGCCCTGTACCGGAGAGAAGTTCCGGTAATCAGTAGCTGTCCAGTCTTTGGCCTGAACATAGTCAGCTGAAATATGGAATGCAAATTTGTTGAATGCCTGCGCGTACCGGGCCGCCCAGTCATAATAAGGTGCGGCTCCCATACTGGGATCACTGATATGATTCACACCCTGTTTAATCTGTGCGCTCAATCCCTGGTATTTATAAGGATCCTTACTCGTCATCAGGATCGTGCCCGTCATTCCGCCGGATCCGTACAAGGCAGAAGATGCACCCGGCAATAATTCAACATTATCTACATCCAGCTCATTCAATCCGATGATATTTCCCACGGAAAAATTCAACCCGGGCGCCTGGTTATCCATTCCGTCCACCAGCTGGTTCATACGGAGATTACCACTTCCATTGAATCCGCGTGTGCCCATGGTCTTAAACAAAATGGACGATGTAACTACGTCGACGCCTTTTAAATTGGCAATGGCATCATAAAAAGAGGGAGCAGGTACTTCCCGGATCGCAGCAGTACTGAGTCTTTCAATGGAAACCGGCGATTCCAGGTTCCTGATCTGCGAACGGGTGGCGGATACTACCACTTCAGTTCCCATAATTGAAGCGGATTTCAGCTCGACATTCAGCGAACCCGAAGCGGATTCTACCACCACCTCTTTTGTTTCAAAACCGATCGATGAAATGATCAGTGTAAATGGAAAAGCATGGCTGACCGTTATTTTAAAATTTCCATGGTTGTCGGAAAAGGTTCCGGTGGTTCCTCCTTTCAGAACCACCGATGCAACCGGAATGACTTCCTTGTTATCAGCATTCGTAATGTTACCTGTAATCACAACGGATTGGGCAGAAATGGAGCTGACTGTTAAAAAAGAGATTAGGACCGCGATCAAACGGTGAGTTAAGGTTTTCATGGCATGCTATTTAGGTCGTTCAATTTTGACGGAACCGAAATCTGCAGGGTCGTTCCGGCTTAACAAACTTAAGTTAAAGTAAAGAATAAAAATAAATAAGGAAAACGGAATCAAACTATGTTTCGGACCGGAGCCTTTTTTACTTTTTAAATTTTAATTTTTACTTTAACCTTTGCAAACAAAATTAAAAACATGGCTGCCTATCATTTCCCGGATCAGACTTCATTTTATAAAGGTAAGGTCCGCGACGTGTACGGCATCCGGGATCAGTGGCTGGTGATGATTGCCTCCGACCGGATTTCTGCTTTTGATGTTATCCTCCCGCGCCTGATTCCTTTTAAAGGACAGGTGCTGAATCAGATTGCAGCTTATATGTTGAAAGCCACGCAGGATATTTGCCCCAACTGGTTGCTTGGTTCACCGGCTCCCCATGTAAGTATCGGAAAACGTTGCGATCCGTTCCGGGTAGAAATGGTAGTTCGCGGAAATTTAACCGGACATGCCTGGCGTACCTACTCCTCCGGTAAGCGAATCTTGTCCGGTGTACCGATGCCGGAGGGTTTGAAAGAAAATGATTATTTCCCAAATCCCATTATCACCCCATCCACAAAAGCAGAATCGGGGCATGATGAAGATATTTCGAAAGAAGAAATCATAGCACAAGGACTTGTAAAAGCCAAAGACTATGCGCAGCTCGAAGAATATACCCTGGCCCTCTTTGACCGCGGAAAAAAACTGGCCGCGGACAGGGGGCTGATCCTGGTCGATACCAAATATGAATTTGGAAAAATCGGAAATACCCTTTACCTGATGGACGAGATCCACACTCCGGATTCTTCCCGTTATTTTTATGCAGAAGGATTTGAAGAAAGACAGTCAACGGGAGAAAAGCAAAAACAACTGAGTAAGGAATTCGTACGCGAATGGCTGATTGCAAACGGATTTATGGGAAAGTCAGGACAACAGGTTCCTGTAATGACCGACGAATGGATCCGGACCATCTCTAACCGTTATATTGAATTATATGAAAAAGTGATTGGTGAAGAATTTGTTCCGCTTACTTTAAATGACGACGAAACATTTCTCCTGATCATGGAAAGTCTGAAAGCGCTTAACGCTTAAGGCTTAGGCGTTAAGCGTTACGCCTTAAGCCTCCTGCGCGACTTATTAAAAATTTTCTGATCGTTGTTCTTTCCTTTCCGCAGAACCTTTTGTTCTTCTTCCGGAAGATGATAGGTTTCCATGCAGGATACACTGCAGCAGCCATCATAGGATACAGCACATGCCGCACACTGTATAAACAAAAGATGGCAGGCACTGTTCTTACAGTTTGTGTGGGTATCGGCCGGCGCGCCGCACTGGTGACAATGTGCAATAATATCTCCGGAAATGGATTCTCCGAGCCGCTCGTCGAATACAAAGTTCTTGCCGCGGAATTTGTTTTCCAGTCCTTTTTCCTTCACCGTATTGGCATAGTGGATGATACCGCCCTCCAGGTGAAATACTTTTTGAAATCCGCGATGCATCAGGTAGGCACTCGCCTTTTCACAACGGATACCGCCCGTACAATACATGATCACCGGTTTGTCTTTCTGATCCTTCAGCATTTCCACCGCCTGCGGCAACTGTTCTCGGAAAGTATCGCTGGGTATTTCGATGGCGCCGTCAAAATGCCCGACTTCAAACTCATAATGATTACGCATATCAATCACAAGGGTTTCCGGGCTGGCCGTAAGCTTATTAAATGTTTCCGCATCCACGTACTGACCTTTTTTTTCCATGCTGAATTCAGTATCGCGGATCCCGTCGGCTACAATTTTCTCCCTGACTTTTATTTTCAGGACCCAGAACGATTTCCCGTCGTCTGAAAATGCCGTATTCAAACGAACACCTTTCAATGGTTCAATGGAGTCCAGGTAACTGCGAAATTCTTCCAGCTGCGGAACCGGAACGCTTACCTGCGCATTGATACCTTCATGGGCCAGATATATTCTTCCGAATACCTGCAAGCCGGCCAGGTTCTGGTAAAGCTCATCCCGGAAAATTTTGGGTTCCGGTATAGGAAAATAGCGGTAAAAGGAAATGGTCCTGCGCGGAATCTCTTCTTCCAGGAGTCTTTGTTTAAGCTCTTTTTGGGAAACACGGTTATGTAAATTCGCCACCGCGCAAATTTACTAAAGGATTCACGTTTTATGAAACCCGGGTCTATTTCACGAAACCCTTCCGATTTGGTTAAAAATTTTTTACTTTTAAATGATTTTCAACGCAGAAAACCAGTCCATGAAATTTGTTCCCTTACTGATTTCCTCCGCCGTAACCATCCTTTTAATCGTCGTTTTCAGCACTCGCTGGGGTCCGGCCCCGGCCTTCGGTGAGTTCCTGAGTCCCCAGCATGGGTTTTGGCAGAATGCCGAACCGGTCGATAAGGACTTTGGGCAGGATCTGCAATTGCCCGGCTTACAAGATCCGGCTGAAATCTATCTCGACGATCGCCTGGTTCCCCATGTTTTCGCTGCAAATGAAAATGATGCCTATTATCTGCAGGGCTATCTGCACGCCAAATTCAGGCTTTGGCAGATGGAGTTTCAGACCTATGCGGCTGCCGGGCGCCTGAGCGAACTGGTAGGGGCCAAAGCGCTCGATTATGATCGCGAAAAAAGACGACTCGGAATGGGATATGCCGCTGAAAAAGCGGTTGCGGAGATGGAAAGCAATCCCTTGTCAAAGGCGGAAGCCGACGCCTATACTGCAGGAGTCAATGCATATATTACTGGTCTGAAAGAAAGTGAGATCCCGGTTGAATATAAGATACTGGGGTATAAGCCTGAACTCTGGACAAATCTGAAAACGGCTCTTTTTCAAAAGTATATTGCTTTTGATCTGGCCGGGTTTGAAACTGATTTTGAATATACCAACTTAAGATCCAGACTGGGATACGCCATTTTTAATAAAATGTTTCCCATATCGCCGGACTCGCTCGATCCGGTCGTTCCGGCAGATACCATCTCCCGCGCTCCCGGTATTTTAGTGAAAGCACCCGCAGGCAGCGATACGGCCTATCTGCAAAACAACGACACGCCAGCCGTTCATGTTTTATCCAAACCCGATCGCGATAATGGCAGTAACAACTGGGCAGTCAGTGGTACGAAAACAAAAAGCGGTTCGCCGATTCTCTGCAACGACCCGCACCTGGGCCTGAACCTTCCTTCTATCTGGTATGAAATGCAGCTCTCCTGTCCCGCCTTTAATGCCTACGGCGCTACTTTTCCCGGTGCACCGGGTGTGATTATCGGATTTAACGACAGTTGTGCATTCGGATTCACCAATGGTATGCGCGATGTGCGGGATTACTACGAAATCACTTTTAAAGATGACAGCAGAAGGGAATACATGTATAATGGGCAATGGGTACCGACGGATTTCCGGTACGAGCATATTATAGTTAAAGACGCGCCCGAATATACCGATACCATTGCCTATACCGTGTTCGGTCCCGTTATGTACGATAAAACGTTCTCGGGCAACCGCAGAACCAATAATAAATATTACGCCGTGCGTTGGAAGGGGCACGATGCCGGCAACGAACTGATGGTTTTTAACCAGCTGGCACATGCGAAAAATTATTCGGACTACCAACAGGCCATCAAATGGCTGCACACACCAGGACAAAATGCAGTTTTTGCCTGCAAAAACGGCGATATCGCAATCACAGCCCAGGGAGAATTTCCGGCTAAATGGAGGAGACAGGGCGATTTCGTAATGCCAGGCACCGATAGTACCTATCAATGGCAGGGAACGATTCCGCAGACTGAAAACCCCTTTATGTACAATCCTGACCGGGGGTACGTCAGCAGTGCCAATCAATATCCGGTTAAGCCACTGACCAGCCCGTATTATCTCGGCGGTGACTACCGGATATATCGCGGCATGACGATCAACCGTTATCTGAATCAGATGAATGAAATCGGCATTGAAGACATGATGAAACTGCAAACCGATACCTACAATCCTTTTGCCGGAATGGCCCGCCCGCTTTTATTGAAAAATATCGATTCAGCATCACTGAATTCAGACGAATCAAAATACTACGAATTACTGCGGGAATGGGACCTGCGTTATGACGCCGACGGAAAAGGGGCGAGCATATTCAATATTTTCTGGGACAGCCTGAAAGTGATTGTCTGGCACGACGAACTTGAAAAAGCGGGTATGCCCACGTTTTATCCGCAAAATAGCACACTGCTGGAAGGTATACTGCGGGATAGCGCCTATGAATTCCTCGATGATATCAATACTCCGGAAAAAGAAACGCTGAGTCAGGATGTAAACCTTGCATTTAAAAGGGCTGCCCTGACCTGCAAAAAAATGGATGCCGATGGAAAATTAACCTGGGGCAAATTCAAGGGCACCGAAATCAGACATCTTACCCAGGTTCTGACCCCGTTCAGCCGCCTCGATATTAATAATGGCGGCGGAGAATATGCCATCGATGCACTTAAAAAATATCATGGACCGAGTTGGAGAATGATCGTTCAGCTCACCAGGAGCACGGAAGCCTACGGCATTTATCCCGGCGGACAAAGCGGCAACCCGGGTTCTCCGTATTACGATAATTTTATCGATAACTGGGCAAATGGAAAATACTATCCGTTATGGATGATGACAAAAGACGAAGAAACGGACAAGCGGGTGAAGGCAATCATCCGGGCGACTAAATCATAACTTATGCTGAAATATATTCTGTCTATCCTGGTAACGGCTTTGCTGGCATTTGTTTCGGGATTATATATGCCCTGGTGGGGGATTGCCATCGCGGCGTTCCTGGTCAGTGCAGCTATTCCCCAGAAACCGGCATACTCTTTTCTTTCGGGTTTCCTGGGTGTGTTTCTTTTATGGGAAGTGCTCGCCTGGTGGATCGACAGTAAAAACAACGGCATCCTTTCTCAAAAAATTGCGTATATCATTCCACTGGGTGGTTCTTCCGTATTGCTGATTGTGATTACCTCATTAATCGGCGCTCTGGTCGCCGGATTTGCAGCACTGGCCGGTTCTTATTTAAGAAGGCTGATCTATCCCGTTCCGCTGCCTGATACCGTTTAGTCGCTTCCGGATAATCCAATTTTTTTACCGGTCATGAAGACATATCCTATATTTTTTGCATTCTTAGTTTTTCATCTGGGCGTTTACGCCATAAAAATCAGCGGAACCATTACCGACAATAAAGGCAACATCCTTCCCTACGCGTCTGTTTTCATCAAGGGCAGTTCGCTGGGAACTACCAGCAACAACCGCGGAAACTACTTCCTGGATCTGGCTCCCGGAAATTATACCATCGTTTGTCAATATGTGGGATATGCACGGCAGGAAAAAACCGTGACACTGACTACTGAATCCATTATGCTCGACTTTCAACTAGCCGTACAACAAACCATTCTGAAAGAAGTGGTTGTCAAACCGGGTGGCGAAGATCCGGCCTACGAGATCATCCGTCATGCAATAAAAAAAAGAAAGTCCTATGAGAACCCCCTGGATTCGTTTACCTGCGAAGCATACATTAAAACCCTCATCCGAAGCCGAAGCCTGCCTTCCAAAATACTTGGAAAAACATTTTCTGATGAAGACCGCAAGGACCTCGGAGTGGATTCCGAAGGCAGGGGAATCATCTATCTTTCGGAATCCCTTACCCGGATTGCATTCAAAAAACCTGACAAATTGAAACTGGAAGTCATTTCAGGCCGCGAAAGCGGTTCAAATGGTTATGGATTTAACTTTCCCACCTTTATCAATTTTTACAGTAATAATGTAAACATATTTATCACCCAGCTGAGCCCGCGGGGCTATATATCGCCTATCGCAGATGGGGCATTAAATTATTATAAATACAAATTCCTGGGTTCATTCTTCGAAGACGGAAAAGAAATCAACCAGATCCGCGTGATTCCAAAAAGAAGATTTGAGCCGCTATTCTCCGGCACGATTAATATTACCGAGGGCGACTGGCGGATTCACAGCCTGGATCTGATGCTCACGAAAGAATACCAGCTAGAAATCGTTGATACGCTTACGATCAGCCAGATACATGTACCCATTACGCCCGCTATCTGGCGTACACAGAATCAGGTTGTAAATTTTTCATTTAAAAAATTCGGCATCGATGTGTCCGGAAATTTCCTGAACGTCTATAGCAATTATGAACTCGAACCGCGCTTCAGAAAAAAGTATTTCAATAATGTGGTCGTCAAATATGATACAGGTGTAAACAAAAAAACCTTTGCTTACTGGGATTCGCTCCGGCCCGTACCACTGGCTCCTGAAGAGCTGGAAGACTTCCGCGTTAAAGACAGCGTTTTCAGAAGCCGGAACGATTCCGCGAGTCTGCGGCGCACAGCGGATTCCCTCCGAAAAAAACAGGGTCGTATAACGGCCATGAATATTCTTATCAACGGCATTAAGCGGTCTGATTACGATCCGGATCATCCGACGAGCATCTATGTCGATGCCCTGCTGCCCGGTATAGAATATAATACGGTGGAAGGCGTGGTCGCCAATGAAGCTGTTACTTTCCTGAAAGAAAACAAGAAGACCGGTAATAGCATCGAATTCACACCGCATGTCCGGTACGGGTTCAGCAATACCCATCTCAATGCGTGGGCAACCCTGTCTCTTAGTAAAAAAACTTACCTGCAGGATCTGGACGGGGAAACCTACAGCCGGTCGTCCTGGACATTCGGAGGCGGTAAAAGAGTAAGCCAGTTTAACCCGGATAATCCGATAGGCCCGGTTATGAATGAACTTTACACCCTGTTCTTCCGGGATAACTACATGAAAATTTATGAAAATTATTTCGGAAGCCTGTTATACCGGAAACGATTTGATAATGGTTTCCGGATTTCCGGCTCACTGTTATATGAAGACCGCCTGCCACTGAATAACACAACTGATTTTTCATTTTTTGGCAACAAAGACAAACCATTCACGCCAAACTATCCGTATGAACTGATCAATGAAAACTTTACACCTAATCAGGCCCTGATCGCCGGCGTAGAGCTCCAGTTTAAACCGGGTCAGCGTTATATCGAATTTCCCGACAACCGCCTCGCTATCGGATCAAAATATCCAACCCTCGCCGTTTCATTCCAGGCAGGAATACCCGGTTTGCTGGGATCCGATGTCAACTTTGAAAAATGGCAGTTCTCGATCTGGGATAACATAAATTTTAAACTCAAAGGTGTTTTTAAATACCGGTTCGGTGTCGGCGGATTTTTGAATACCAAATCCCTGTATGTAATGGACTACCAGCAATTCAACGGAAACCAGACATTTTATGCAAGTCCTTATCTGAACAGTTTCCAGCTCGCCCCCTATTATCAGAACAGTACCACGGCATCTATTTACGGAGTAGGGCATATCGAGCACCATTTTAATGGCATGCTGACCAACAAGCTGCCATTACTAAGAAATCTGCAATGGAATCTGGTTGTGGGTTCCAATGCGTTCTATGTTAATCAGTCAAATAATTACGTGGAAATCTTCGCGGGACTCGAAAACATTTTTAAACTATTCCGTGTGGACGTTGTCGGATCATATCTCAATGGAAAGACAGGTCAGGCGGGCGTTCGGGTCGGGTTTGACGGTTTGTTCGGTTCTGCCATCGGCAATGCGCTGAAAAATCCGAATGCCGCCCGGCAGCGTTCAAGAATGTAATCTGCCATTACCTTTCTGTGAGAATTGAAATAAGCCTGTTCGTTTCATCTGTTGTATTGAAACTGTGTAACGTAATTCGTAACCTTTCTTCGCCCAGCGGAACGGTTGGATATAAAATAGGCCGCACGTCCAGGTTATTTTGCCTTAGCATGGCGGCGGCGCTTTTTACCTGATCGTTACCCGGAATAATTAAACACTGAATCGGCGTGATCGATTTTTTGAAAGCCGGAAAATCAAAAAGCGAAATCAGTTTACTGAGAAGTTCCCGTTCAGCGTTCAATTCCGGAAACAAAGAATATGAAGCCTTTATTGCCGCAACCGATACAGGCGGCATGGCGGTGGAGTAAATCAACGGACGGCAGAAATTGATCAGATAGTTGCGCAACAGATCCGAACCCAGGATTACCGCACCATGACATCCCAGTGCCTTACCAAACGTATGAACTCGCGCAAAACATTGCTTTTGCAGGCCCAGCAGCTGAACGAGCCCTTCTCCCCTTTTACCGATAACTCCCGTTGCATGGGCCTCATCCACAATGAGGCCGGCCCCATACTGCTCACAAAGTTTTGCTATTTCGGCAAGCGGAGCCAGATCGCCGTCCATCGAAAAAACAGATTCCGTAACCACGAAACAATTCCCTACGGGCTGGTGGGGGCGGCTCTTTAATTTCCGTTCAAGGTCTTCCGGTTCGTTATGGGCAAAAGAAAATGAGTTGGCGAATGACTGGCGAACGCCATCCCGGATGGATGCGTGACTGAGTTTGTCATATAAGATAAGATCACCTTTTTGCGCAATGCAGGCCAGCAAACCAAAGTTGGCATCATAACCAGAATTAAACATCAATGCAGCAGGCGCATCGTGAAAGCGGGCAATCCGGTTTTCAGTTTCTTCAATCAGTTCATAGTTTCCGGCCAGCAGCCGGGATCCTGTCGATCCATGGGGATATTCGGTTCCCCGAAGGATCGCTTCGATCAGTTTATGTTTTGAAATACCGAGATAGTCATTTGAAAAGTAGTCTGCCTGATTATCCGGTAAACGAAGTGAACGAAACGTTCCCGCCAGGGATCTTTCCTGCAGCTTTTTGTTAAGAAAATTTTCATTCATAATTTAATGAACCAAATATCCCTTTAATTCAGACATTTGCAAAACACATGAAAAGCACTAAGAATATCCTGGGTCTTCAGTTGGCTACCGATCCGCGCTGGGTTGACCTGGCACATTTGTCGATCGAGGAAATTCTGACGGATCACGCATTTTGCGAACAGAAGGCGGCTACCACCTGTATTTCCCTGATTACGAAATATTCCGACCGCACGCGGCTGGTATCAGAACTCGCGCCGATAGTCACCGAGGAATGGGGTCATTTCCGGCTGGTCCTGGCCGAACTCGAAAAGCGCGGTCTCAAACTCGGAAAACAAAGAAAAGATGAATATGTAAACCACCTGATCTCTTTCCAGCGCAAGGGAGGTGATTTTGAAGAACGTTTCCTGGACCAGTTGCTCACTATGGCAATGATCGAAGCCCGCAGTTGTGAACGATTTAAACGACTGAGCGAGGGTCTTCCGGATGAGTACCTGCGCAATTTCTACCGGCGATTTATGGAAAGCGAAGCGGGTCACTATCATCTTTTCATAAATCTGGCAGAAACGTATCTGGGCAAAGAAAAAACTAAAAGGCGTTGGGCAGAATGGCTTGTCTATGAAGCCGGGCTGATGAAAAAAATTGAAATCCGGGGCGACCGGATACATTAAAGCCGTTGCCGCAACGTCAATCGGAAATGGCAAAATAACTAAGTTCCTCGCGGAAGTTAATATCAGGAAATCGCTTCGCCAATTCCGTTGTCTTCGCCAATTGCTCGTTCAAAAACCGCTTATGCGCATCTGTATCCGGATGCTGCGGCCGGTGTTTGCGGGCAAGCTGTAATTTCCGGATTTCTTCCGCCAGCTGACCCGACTCCGGACTCACATAGTGCTGCATGAAATTTTCGAGTACAAATTTCGTGGCAGAATAATTCGGATGCACCAGGTCCTTATCATAGAAACGATAATCTCTCAATACGTCGATTACCAGTTCGTATGCCGGAAAATAGTGCGTGCGGTTGAATTTATCGACCAGCTGATGCGCCACTTCAATTAACCGGGCTTTGCTCCGGTTATTTTCGATTACACCATCGCGAATATGCCGGACTGGACTGATCGTAAAAATAATTTGCAGTTTCGGATTAAATTCGAGTAAGCGGTGAAGTGCTTCATCCAATGCTGCCAGCATGGTTTCGACCGGAAGAAGCTTTTTTGTAAACCAGTTCGCCGGGGCACGGTGGCAATTTGCAACGCGCCTGTTATTTTCCTTTAAAATATATGTAAACGCAGACCCCAGCGTAACAACCAGCCAGTCTGCCTTTTTCAAAAATTCATGCGCTACTGTCTGCGACTGGTTGATTTTATCAACAGCGTCCTGCTGGTTTGTATTGGAAAAAATGCCGTGATGATCCCAGCTTTGCCAGAGTTCATTAAGATAAAAAAGATCTTCCGGTTTATAAATAACCGGCTCCAGATAAGAAATCAGGCTATCGGCCACGCTGAGGGGATCGAACAGAATTCCGTTTGGATTCTGCACGGCATCAAATTTCATCTCGATCAGCTGGTTACCGATATGTTCCGTAAAACAGGATCCGGTCAGCAGGATTTTCTGTGGATACCGGATCGGTTCAGCAGGCCCGCTGATTTGTATGGGTAAAAAAAATGGATCCACATTATTGATTTAAAAATATTTCACCGGCCAGCATACTGCACTCATTCAGGGCGGCTGTATTTAGTTCCGGCAAGGCGTTTTTTTTCTGAAAAAAAATCCACCATCAGCAGGCTGTCCATGTTACCCACCAGTTCGTCTCCGGCCATCGGGCAACCACCGATTCCGTTCAGGGCTCCGTCAAAACGCCGGCACCCCGCACTGTAGGCCGCCTCCAGTTTTTCGATGCTGTTTTCCCGCTGCGAATGAAGATGCACCCCGGATTCGATCAATGGAAATTCACTGATCAGTAATTCGGTTAGTCCATGCACCTGTTGCGGGTCAGCCAGCCCGACCGTATCCGCGAGTGAAATAACTTCCACTCCCATCTCTACCAGCCTCCGTATCCATTGCAGGGCTATACCGGGCGACCATTCATCTCCATATGGATTGCCGAATGCCATGGAAATATAAATAACAGGACGTTTTCCGCTCAGGTAGCAAATTTCCTGGATCGCCGCAACGGTTTCTATTGATTTCGCTATAGTGGAATGGGTATTTCTTTGTTGAAATGTTTCAGAAATGGAAAACGGGAATCCGATATCCCGGATCGGCGGATATAAAGCAGCTTCTTCTGCTCCCCGGGTATTAGCAACAATGGCCAGCAGCCGGGTATTTGAATGGCCGGTATCAATCTCACCGATTACCTGTTTTGTATCGGCCATCTGGGGAATGGCTTTGGGAGAAACAAAACTGCCAAAGTCGAGGCTGTCGAACCCGACCCGGAGTAAAGCATTCAGATAGCTGATTTTCTTTTCGGTCGGAATAAAATGCGGCCATCCCTGCATGGCATCCCGGGGACATTCAACCAGTTTAACCATTTTCATTTTTTCCTCCGGAATCATTCCACGAATTTACTTTAAATCCGGGTTTAAATGATCAAATGGCCCGGAGCCGGGCTTCCACTTTTTCCCGCATGGAATTAAAAAATCTCCTCCGGTCTTTTTCTCCCACGTTGCTGATCAGCGTGGATTTCCTGAGCATGTTCTGTATATGCTGGTATGCATATTCGGTATATACCGGATCCTTAGTCATCAATACATTGAAAAATGTATGGTTAATGTATGCCACTTTCGTATTGTTCAGATTGGCAAGTGCAAAATTATCGCCCAGGAAAAAATCATTTACATATATTTTGTAGCTGGCACTCATGCTGTTTGGCTTACCGCTCACGGCGAATTTACATCCCGCTTCGGCCTGAATCTCGATGTGATCCAGCATACTTAGTATGCCTTTATAAATGGCAATCGCATCCTGATCTGAAGAAAATACTTTACTCTGACGATAGTAATCAATCTGGCGGATGGTTGTATGTATGGTTTCAATATTCCACATTTCCTGCGATGAAATCTTGTTATAGGCATCGCTGATCTTCGAGGCAATTTTGAAAACACTTTCCCTTAATTCGTCCATTGCAAACAGGTCGGAGCTCTTAAACGGATAATTAAGAATGGTTTTCATCCAGAAAAAGATCTTGAAAACGGTCAGTTCATGGAATCCGAATGTGTGAAAAATAAAAATGTCCTTGCTGATAAAATACAGCTCCCTGTTTTCAAAACTGTTAAAATAATTCAACTGGTTCAACAGGTGCTCCAGGTATTTTTCAAATCCGAAATTTTCCCTGTCAATCAGTGGACCTGAGAAAAGAAAAGAATTGTTGTTGAGATGCAGCAGCTGATCCAGCGAGATTTTATAGCTCGCACATAATACACTGATTTCTTCGAACGACAGAGGTTTTTCGCCACGGATTCTCCGGTAGGCGCTGTCATTGCTGATGTTTAAGAGGTCAGCCACTTCATCGACCAGCGAAAGATGACTGGCCAGGTTTGATTTGATGTGCTGAAAGAAAATCTGTTGAACACCGGGTTGATTCATGGGTTTATTTTTAATGCATATCCATTCCGGCGGGGTCGGTTTCTTCGGTGCAAATAAATATAATCCAATTTTCTAAACGGACATTCTTTTTTTCATGGCTTCATATAAAATAATTCCGGCTGCCACGGACACATTAAACGAGTCAAAGTTTCCGGCCATAGGTATAGTAAACAGCTCGTCCGCAGCCTTATTCAGGTAAGGTTGCAAACCCCGGTCCTCGCTCCCCATCATAAGGCAACAAGGCAGTCCCAGGGGGAGTTCAAACACCCGCTTTTCGCTGTGCATGGAACTGGCAAAAACAAGTATGCCATTTAAATGCAGGTTGTCAACAGCCTTCAGCAGGCTGCTTACCCGGCATATATGAATTTTCTCAAGGGCGCCGGCGGAAGACTTCAGGGCCTCTTCATTCAATGCCGCAATGCCCTTATCAGGAATGATCATGGCCTGGGCTCCGCAACATAAGGCGCTTCGCGCGATGGCCCCGATATTGCGGACGTCTGTAATGCCATCCAGCAATATGAAGAGAGGCGCCTGACCTGAAGATACCACCTGATCGATTACAGTCTGGAGGTCCATATAGGTGAAAAGAGCCGCCAGGGCAAGGACACCCTGATGATTGGCCCTGGTTATCGACGCCAATTTTTCAACAGGAACCTGCTGGATCGGAATACCGCGTTTCTCAGCCAGTTTGCGAATTTCTCCGATGGACTCGCCACTCACATTCCGCTGAAATAAAATCTTATCAATGGCCCTTCCCGCCAGCATGGCTTCGATCAGCGGTTGCCTCCCGATTATAATGTCAGAAGATTTCAATGCTTATTTTTTTAGTTTGTCCTGATATATCAATAGTTGTATTTGCTGAATAGCCGCGACGGACATCGAATCGGTGATTTGGCCGGCTTCTACCATTCCCACTACGTCCACGAAAGGCAGTTTTTTTATAACCAGCTGTTCCGTTTCTTCAGGCTGTGGCGAAACCTGTTCAAGGTCCCGGGCAAGATAAATAACTGCCTGTTCGTCGCTCACTGAATTCGATAGAAACATAGTCAGGATTTTTGTCCATTGCCGGGCGATCAGGCCGGTTTCTTCCAGCAACTCTCTTTTTGCTTCTTCAAGCGGGTCCAGATCCATCGCGCCGCCGCCTTCGGGTATTTCCCAGCTGTACTGGTCAAGGGGAAAACGGTATTGGCCTACGAGCCAGGTATTGCCGTCTTCATCCATTGGAATCACCCCTATTGCGGTATTCTTGAAATGAACCTTGCCATATATGCCTTTTCCACCCGAGGGGTTGATTACTTTATATTCCGTAACCTGTATCCATGGATTTTCATATATGGCAACCTGATCCAGGATTTTCCAGGGATTCTGCTGATCTTTCATAAATCGAAAATACTGATAAAGCACAAGGCGTAAGGCGCAAGGCTAAGGCATTTATTTATTATTTGATTTCGTGATTACGAATGACAATCCTTTTTCTAAGACCATCGGGGAATAAAAAAGGCCGGTAATAAAACCGGCCCGAAATAATTATCAAATTTGCCTTACGCCTTACGCCTTAAGCTTAAAAGCCTGCTTCACTTTTTTCACGTAATCCAGTTTTTCCCAGGTAAACAGCTCTACTTT
>Ga0206903_10141_pt1 | contig 23223 bp, 21 predicted proteins | sample Alteio_BWOrgHeat_45_FD_152959 | JGI IMG/M metagenome (GOLD analysis project Ga0206903, IMG submission 152959) | Enriched cells from forest soil in Barre Woods Harvard Forest LTER site, Petersham, Massachusetts, United States -... | ecosystem: Environmental > Terrestrial > Soil > Temperate forest >... | reverse complement strand
TCGGAAATCTCCCGTATAATTAATCTGATCCACACGGATCACCTCGTTTTTTTCGGCCAGGGATTCCGACCAGCCGATGTAATATTTTAGCCTTTCAATCCACTGTTCCGGGGAGCGGATATCCGGTGAATAATGATAACTTAAAAAGACAATCCGCATGTTAACCGGAATTAGGAATATCCAATATACCCATAATTAGAATAATTTCACAGGCACAATGCAGGGTATGAATGAAAGCGAAAAAACCAATGCCGGTCTGATCAGCACACAAAACATATCTTATTATGATGAAATCGCAGCCGGCTACGAGGGCATTTTAAATGAAGATCCCACCAATGACTTTATTCGTGCAAAATTTAAAGCCCGTTTTAAAGCCTTTATTAAGTCGGGTACCGTGATGGATTTTGGTGGTGGCACCGGCCTGGATCTTGGCTGGCTGGTTCAGGAAAAATACCACATCATCTTCTGCGAACCTTCGGCTGGCATGCGGAAGATTGCCATGGAGCGCAGCAAGATCGAATTCCCAGGCGCTCCGATTCAATTTCTGAATGAATCCCAAACGGATTTCCGAAACTGGAATGGCGGGTTCCCATTCGAACAAAAGCTGAACGGGGTCCTCGCCAATTTCGCCGTAATCAATTGCATTCCGGATATTGATCTGCTTTTTGAAAAACTGGCGGGCGCCGTCGCGCCGGGCGGAATCGTTCTCGCCCTGGTACTGGAGGCCGGCATTACAAAAAGATTTCGGTCAAATCTGAAAGGCACCATCCGGTCTTTTTTTTATGGAGATCCGGTGAGTTTTTTCATAAAACATAAGGATAAGCGGCAGCAGGTGTATCTACATTCCTACGGTCAAATCCGGAAATCCGCTGGCAATTATTTTGAACAGAAGCTTCCGGAACGATTGGCCGGTTCTGGATTCTCTTTGATACATTTGATTCGGAAATGAAGAAATTTCTTCGAAATATTTTGTTTGGTGTTCTGCCTGTCACTGAATATTCAACCATTACGGTTCCCGACGGGATAAATGAAAAACTGTCTCTGGAGGCGGGAAACAAAACCATCGATATATCGACGATCCACTGGCTGCTCTGCCTTGAGCCGGTTGTATTTGGAATCTGGCTCTCACGGAAAGATGATATTATTTCCTTTAGCAAAAAGCCGGAATACCGGATGCATTTTAAGGCATCCGAAAATGAATCGGATCCGGTAGCCAGTGTCCGGCTGGATTTCTTTAACCAGCTGGAAGAATCCGAGGGAACACTGATCCTGCTCCGGCTCCGGGAAGCCAGCATACATCATATCAACTTCATCAGAAACCGCCTGATCTTTTACCGCTATTATAAAAAACCTGAACAGAGCTTCTTAAAATTAAAATCATTTTCGGCCGCATATAGTTATCCCCGCCGGGTCCGGCTGATCTCCTACCGGGACGGGCCCTGGTTTAATATATTTCCCATGGATCTTGTTGGCGATATTCCTGAAAGCCAGCGATATGTATTTGGCCTGAGACATACCAATACCACCCTGGCCCGGATTATTGAAGCAAAAAAACTGGTGGTTTCGGAGATCCCGTATGAATACAAAGAAATTATTTACCGGTTGGGGAAGCAGCACCGTCAGCAACTGGGAGGCACTGTGCTCCCCTTCGATCTGATTCATACGGACTCCTTTGATTTTCCGGTACCCGAATGGGTGAACAGTTATAAGGAAATACGAATCGTGAATACCATGAACCTGGGTAGTCATATGCTTCTCTGGGGAGAAGAGGTCAATGAGAAATTTTTAAGCAGGCCGTCCGGACATTTGTTCCATATCCATTTTTTGCATTACCTGCACCTGGTAAGCAAGGGCCGTCCCTATCCATTGGTATAACAGGCACTCATGAGCGAAGGCAGATCTCCTTCCACAAATTTTACAATCCCATTCATCCGGATCCGGCTAAAGCGTGAAAGACCACCAGGAAGACCGATTAGCTGGGGCTGAATGGATTTATCAAACATCCGGATATTTCCTTTGTGCATGACTAGCAGGATATCCTCCGGATCGGTTTCATAAACATCATTCCAGGTGGGAATTTTATTTTTTTTCCTTACAACAATCAGATCAGCTTCCGTATCCGCTTTCAGCATTCCGCTGTTCAGGTTCCAAAGTCTCGCTGCAGAGTGCGTCACCATGCCGAATAGTTCAGCATCGCTCACCTGATTCAGGGACCTTGCCAGCCTCAAATGCTGCCAGATATTCCAACTCCCGGTAAGGGTTGAATCAGTACCAAATACAACCCGGGTATATTCTTTCAGCTGATTGATTCCGGCGTGTTTATCCAGTAAAACCCGGTTTGATTCGGGGCACCATACAAGGCCCTTGAAATGCCTGGCCTGTACAGGATTCATGGCAACCCCGTGAACTCCCACCAATTTTCGCTTTAGTAAATTAAATCGCAACAACTCATTGATCTCCCGGACCGATTGTTCGTCAGACCCCTCGCCAGTATGAATCACACAGTCCTTGTTTTTAAAAAGGGGATTATTCAGTTTCCATTTCCAGTTTTTTTCAAATTCGACCGAATGGAGGTTTTGCGGTTCCTGGTAAATATTGATAAGTGGATTTTCAATTTCCAGATGAGCACCATGATTGACAACGGTCGTTACGCCCGCGAGTAAATTCTTATACATTCCCCAGGATGCCCGCAAATCTTTGGGAATTTTTAATACTTCGTTGATCTTTTCTTTATAGGATTCGTGAATATGCCGGCCCCAGTCGGTATAGTTTTTATATTTTCTCTCACCGAAAACGGTAAAGCAGTTGAAATCCAGGTGATCGTGCGAGTTGATGAGCCCGGGAAGGACCAGAGCATCCGTGAAGCGAATCTGAAAATAATCACCGTCTTCCCGGAACCTGCCCGTTCCGATTGACCGGATTTTTTCACCGGAAACCATCAGGGTTACCGGTGAACGTTCGTCCAGTATGGTGAGATTATTCAGCTGCACGATGTTTCTTTAAATAGAGTCCATATATGATGGGAACGCCTATAAAACGGTCATAGACCGGCAGGGCGTTTTGTGATTCATAATAGTGTCTTACTTCCTCATTCACCTTTCGCTCTTCCTGTTTTAGAAGGGCAAGACCGTATTTATTAAATATTCTCTTCACTTTTTCCAGCGGATGAACATAGTTTTCAACCGAAAGGCTGCTGCCGCCATGATTGAAGCTTCGTTTGCCGCCTCCTGCCAGCATCACAGGATGAAAATCGGTGACGATCAGGTCGCCGCCTGTTTTTAATACTCTGGACCAGGCAGAAATGGCTTCCTCGATATTTTTAACATGGGCGATCGTAAGGGTCGTAATGAGACAGTCCACATAGGTGTCGGGAACGGTTTTCAGCAAATTGTCGGATGTCAGCTGGGTTATTGCGGCAGGAAACTTGCGTAAAAGCTGTTGAAGCATGCCGGCCGACACATCGAATCCCATGACCTGGGCCGGACTCTTGTCATATATTTTCTGCCAGTGCCTGCCGGTACCACAGCCAATATCCGCGACCCGTTTATCCCGCAGGTCGATATTCTTGATCAGTTTCGAAAAAATAATCTCATCCAGATCCAGCATCAGGTTACCCGGCTGACGGTCGTAGGAATGCGACCAGTAGTCGTATGCCTCAACCGCATTCACTTTAGACGCGTTCGGGCCGGCATTTTGCAGTAAATTTTTAATGATTTTCAGCATAATCTTAAAAACGATTTAATAAAAACAGCATTTTCCTAGATATCTACATATAAGTACGGATAACAGGTAGCCCGGGTTGTATTTTATCTTTTTATTCAGAATATTCTGCAACCAGTGCCTGTAAGGGGACGTATTCTGAGGATGGGGCTCCTAAGGCTCCGGGATTTTTTATGAACGGGATCATACTATTCAATCCTAGAAGTGCCAATGCCAAGTTTCGGGTACCTAATTCCATATTAAATATCGCTGCCTCGGTCGAGGGGCAATACACCTGGACAATCGTTGACGGAAACCGGGAACTGGATCCGCTTGGCCGGATCCGCCAACTCCTGGAATCCGGCCGTTTTAAATATCTGGGGATTACGGTCATGCCAGGACCGCAGCTCAAGCAGGCAATTCCGGTTTCCAAAGCCATCCGTGGCTGGTTCCCGGATACAAAAATCATCTGGGGCGGCTATTTCCCGACCAACCAGTTTAAAGTAGTTCTGAATTCGGGTTATGTTGACTTCGTGATTAACGGACCGGGGGATCATTGTTTTCCCAGGCTGATCACGGCGCTGGAAAATAATCAGCCCTATGAACTGATAAAAAACCTGATCTATAAATCCGGTGACCGGATCATAAAAACCATAAAGGAAGACCTGATCGAACAGGATAACTTGCCCGATCTGCCCTACGACAAACTGGCTGAGATATATCCTATGGAGAAATATCTCGGCAGAACCTACCTGGGACAAAAAACCCTGGCCTATCACTCCAGTATTGGCTGTCCCTTCACCTGCTCATTTTGTGCAGTGGTCCCTACGTACGAGGCGCGGTGGAAGGCAAAATCCGCGCAAAGAGTATACAATGATATAAAGTATATAAAAGACAAATGGGGCGCGGACGCCATCGAGTTTCATGACAATAATTTTTTTGTATCTGAGAAAAGAACCGTTGAATTTGCGCGACTGATTCTTCCTGAAAAAATGAACTGGTGGGGCATGGCGCGTATTGATACCATGCATAAGTTTAAGGATTCTTCGCTGGCGCTGATCCGTGAAGCAGGTTGCAAGATAATTTTTTTCGGCGCTGAGAGTGGAAATAATGCCGTTTTGAAACAGATGGATAAAGGTGGGACGCAAACGGGCGACCAGATCGCCGAGTTCGCTGAACGGATGAAAAAATTTGGCATCATTCCCGAATATTCCTTTGTATTGGGAACGCCGGCCCCGACCCCAGCAGAAGTAGAGGCGCAGATTGATTTTGAAATTGAGTTTATTAAAAAAATAAAGCGCATTAATCCCGGAACTGAAATTGTTTTGTACACGTATAGTCCGGTTGCCACTGAAGGATCCGATCTTTATAATCAGGCACTTGCCAAAGGATTTAAATTCCCGGAAGAACTGGAGGACTGGATCAGCCCGGCCTGGGAAAATTTTGATCTCCGGAAAAATCCGCTGACTCCCTGGCTTACGCCGGCCATGATCGATAAGATCAAAAATTTCGAAACCGTACTGAATGGCTATTTTCCAACGGTGACCGATATCCGTTTGAGCAATTTCAAACGGAAAGCCATCCGGCTGGTTGCCGGTATACGCTACAATACGAACCTCCACCGGTATCCATATGAAATAAAATTATTGCATAGGATGTGGAATTACCGGCAGCCGGAAATACAGGGATTTTAATTCACCCTAAATAGAATAAATTGATCGTATCAAATGATAGTTCGAAACATCCGGCGGCTATTTTCCCTGGCGGAAGGACCTTTGAACAGATGTACGTGGCGTCCAGGAAAAGGGAGTACCGGATCTATTCGGATGAGCAGGTTTTGCAATTGCCCTCCATAGAACCCAGCCATATTCATTACCAGGAATGGCAGGTTAGAAAAAGATCGGTTTTAAGGTTGATCCGTTATCTGGAAAAAAAGAACAAACCCCTGTCTATATTGGAAACCGGTTGCGGGAACGGATGGCTCTCGGGCTGGGTATCTGTTTTGAATCATTCAACTGTCACCGGTATGGATATAAATAAAACAGAACTCAATCAGGCAAGAAGAGTTTTTGGAGCAAGACCCAATATCCATTTTGTGGAAGGCGATCTGAGAACAATTGAATTCGGCAAAAAATTCGATCTGATCCTGTTTGCGGCCTCCGTTCAATATTTTCCGGTTTTTGAAAAAATAATCCGGCAGTCCCTTAATTTATTGAATCCGGCCGGTGAAATTCATATTCTGGACAGTCCGTTTTACAAAAAGGAGGATCTGGAACAGGCCCGCCGGCGCAGTCAGTTATATTATGATTCGATCGGTCATGGTGAAATGGCAGGATTTTATTTTCATCATTGTTTTGATTCATTAAACCCATTCAGTCATAAATTTCTATTTGACCCCACTCGTTTAGTAAACCGTTTTTTCCGAAAAAAAGATCCGTTTCCGTGGGTCCGTATTGTAAGCGCATGACGATCCAATCACTATATCAGACTTTTAACCGGTATCGCAGTTTGCAGACCGATAAAATCAGTAGTCTGCCGATCGTCATTTTGATGCCACACAGTTCCTGTAATTGCCGCTGTGTGATGTGTGATATCTGGAAGGGAAATCATAACCTGAAGCAACTAGAAGAAGCCGATATAAAAAATTTGCTGACCACATTGAAAAAATTACACACACAACAGGTGGCAATGTCGGGCGGCGAGGCCCTTCTGAATCCAAATTTTTTCAGGTTCTGTGAAATATTGAAAAGTGAGAATATCAAGATCAGTTTGCTTTCCACCGGCCTGACGATTCAAAAACATGCCCCGCAACTGGTGAAATGGATCGATGATATCATCATTTCACTGGATGGAGACGGCTCCTTGCACGACCGGATCCGGAATATTCCCGGAGCATTCGATAAACTGAAGAAGGGAATTGATGCCTTGCATGTGATTAGTCCGGCTTTTAAAATAACCGGACGCTGCGTGATTCAACGGCTTAATTTCCGGCACTGGCCGGACATCATAAAATCGGCAAAGGAAATTGGGTTGCAGGCAATCAGTTTTCTTCCAGCTGATGTGAGCAGCACAGCATTTAACAGGGAAAATGGCTGGACGGGCGACCGGCAGCATGAAATTCTTTTAACAGAACCGGATCTGGGTGAGATGAAAGAGATCATTGCGGATATTCAGGTTCAGTTCAGAAATGAATTTGAAAATCATTTCATATCCGAATCACCCCAGAAGTTGCAGAAAATATATTACTACTATGCGGCATATTATGGGTACAATGAATTCCCTTATAAAAAATGCAACGCCCCCTGGGTTTCGACCGTAGTGGAAGCAGATGGTACCGTAAGGCCTTGTTTTTTTCATGAAGCCTACGGCAATATCAAATCCGGAAACCTGGAATCCATTATCAACAGTGAGCGCGCCATCGGATTCCGGAGAAACCTCGATATAGAAAAGAATGAAACCTGCCTGAAATGTGTTTGCTACCTGAATTTAAAACCGGCCGCTAAAATATAAACCAGGCTATGCGGGAAATATCGGCGGAAAATAAAATATTCGGGTTAAAACCGCTGTCATTCATAGGAATCCTGGCCATATTACAGGTAGCCATTGCTTTTCTCACAGAACCTATGATCTTCAGCTTCGATGAATCTATGTGGCAATATATCGGGCGTAACTGGTTCCGCAATGGATTGGTTCCCTATGCCGGTGGAGTGGATAACAAATCACCGTTGATTTTTTTAATATTTGGCATTTCAGACTGGTTATTTGGTGTCAATTTCTGGTTTCCCCGGTTATTAGGAACCCTGACAGAATCCGTTGGCGTTTTCCTGATATTCAAAATTGCCGAAAAATCAATCAGTCGACGCGCAGCACTATTTGCCATAAGTTTCTATGGTCTTTCCCTGCTATGGCGGTCGACCGGTGGAAAATATGTTTCGTATACAGAAACCTACGCCGTTACAGCCATTCTCGCTGCCATCTGGTTTACGCTTTTTTGTGCCCGGAAGAAATATTCCTTTATCGGAGGTTTTATAGCCGGGCTTGGATTTGGATTCCGATTTTCTGCCGGGTTTGGAATCGCGCCGCTCTTCCTGTTTGCAATCAGAAAAAACAGAAAAGCGGCTATTTTATTTTTAGCCGGTTTAATATCGGCCATCATTCTCCTGGTTTTGCTTGCTTTCATATCGGGCATTCAGATCAGTGAATTTTTGCTATATGGTTTTACGGATAATTTCAGCACTGGCAGTCCGACGGATCATTCCCTGGCATGGAAGGCACAGGCATTTGCCGATGGTTTCTTTTATTCCGAACTCCTACTATTTTATCCGGCGGTTTTCTATTATTTTATCCTGAACCGAAAGATTGATTTTTTAAAAGTCTGGCTGTTCAGTGAATTTCTTGGTATAATAGTAATTGGAATATTTGACCGGGTGCACTTCAAGAATCTATTACCCGTCATGTCTTTAATGAGCGCATTTGTCGTCAACTGGCTACTTGAAAATTATAAAATGAACGCCAGTTACCTGTTGATGGGTATCTGGATTCTTTTTTTTCCAAAAACCTTCGAACCATTATTTGCCATCAAGCGGATTTTTATTTCCCAAAACAGTTTGTCGGCTTCCGACGGCCGCCTGAAGACGTGGGATGAACAGGATTCGAAAAAGAAAATTGGATTATGGCTCCGGTCAAATACGATGCCAGGCGAAAAGATTTTTATAGCGGGCTACAGCGCCGAGATTCAGGCATATTCCGAAAGGGTTTCCCCTTCCATTTATTTCAATGTAACACAAACGCCGCGGGCCCGAAAAAAATTATTTGCGGATCTCAACTCAAATATGCCGGCGCTGGTCGTGATTCCTTTGTCGGACAGATATACTAACTCAGTGAGCGCCGACATCCGATCTTTTGTGAACCGGATTGTCGAAAATAATTATGTACGGGATACATCGCTTTATAACTATGCAGTGTTCCGTTATAAAAAATAATTCATTACCAGTATGAAAAATATTCTGTTTACGCATTCATATTTTTTACGTTTCGATCCAAAGCAATGGGCAACAGGAAGACCCTATGCTCCTTTGGGAACGCTTTATGCTGCTGCCTTCCTGAGAAAGTATGGCTACCCTGTTTCCATATTTGATACGATGTTTGTAAAAGGTCCCGACACGGTTATCCCCGAACTCCTGCTTCGGAAGCCAGATATATTCGTTATCTACGATGATGGATTCAATTATTTAACGAAAATGTGCCTGGAAAATATGCGCGATGCGGCGATTCGTATGATCCGTCATGCCAAGGAGCTGGGATGCACCGTGATTGTTTCCAGTTCCGATTCAACGGACCGGTATGAACTGTACCTGAATGCAGGAGCGGATTTCATTTTGCTGGGTGAGGCGGAACTGACATTACTGGAGCTCGTGAATGCTGTTTCAAATGACCGGACCGATTTTATTGCCATAGAAGGAATTGCATTTAAACAAGATAATGCCGTAGTAAAAACAAAAAACCGGAGCGTACTGAAAGACCTGGATTCCCTGCCATATCCTGCCTGGGATCTGATTGACATAGAACCTTATCGCGAGATGTGGTTAAAACATACCGGGTATTTTTCCATGAATATGGGAACTACCAGGGGTTGTCCCTTCAAATGCAACTGGTGCGCCAAGCCGATCTACGGAAACCGTTACAATTCACGTTCTCCGGAAAATGTAGTTGCTGAATTAAAAATGATGAAAAGGAAATATGGTTTTGATCATATCTGGTTCTGCGATGATATTTTCGGGCTTAAGCCCGGTTGGGTAAAGGAATTTGCCGACAGGGTGGCAGAGGAAGATTTGCAATTCAAATTTAAAATGCAGGGAAGGGTTGATCTTCTTCTGCAGGAGGATAATATCCGGAATCTCCGGAGAGCAGGATGTGATAATATCTGGATGGGCGCCGAAAGTGGTTCACAAAAAATACTGGACGCCATGGATAAAGGAACCACCGTTGAACAGATTTATGAAGCTACGCGGTTGTTAAAAAGCGTCGGTATTCATCCTTCCTTTTTTATCCAGTTCGGATACCTGACAGAAACCAAGGAGGATATTGAAAAGACGATCTCTATGATCAATCAATTACTGCCTTATGAAATTGGCATTTCGGTCTCCTATCCCCTGCCGGGAACGATATTTTATGAAAAAGTAAAAACCCAGCTTGTGCATAAAACTAACTGGAAGGATTCGGACGAACTCGCTCTGATGTTCAGTAATACCTACCAGCCGGCTTTTTATAAACAACTGCACCGGTATGTTCATAAGAGTTACCGGAAGCATCTGGCTTTTGAAAATCTCAAAAAACTTATAATCCACCCTTTCCGGTCGAATACTTACGGGATAAAAAGAGCCATCTCAGCCCTGTACTATCTGCCAGCGGCGTTTATAGACAAACAAAAACTCCGGAAACTCGAAAAACCCATTCATGGACTTACCCATTAACCATAGTAACGAACAGCTGGTACAGGCTGCGTTTAACGGTCAGTCCTCCATTTTTGATGAACTGTACGCGGGAAACGAGATCATCCGTTATAAGCGCAGGCGGGTGAGAAAACATCTGATGAAACATCTGTCCCCGGCATCGGATATTCTTGAATTGAACGCCGGCACGGGCGAGGATGCCATCTTTCTTGCCCGGCAGGGTCACCGGGTACATGCAACGGACATTTCATCCGGCATGCAATTGAAACTATCGGAAAAACTGATTCTGCAGTCGCTCGCCGGCAGCGTGAGTCAGGAACTTTGTTCATTTACCGCATTGGATGGTCTGCAAAATAAGGGGCCCTTCGATTGTATTTTCTCCAATTTCGCTGGTCTGAACTGTACTGACAAACTGGAGCAGGTTCTTCTCGGTTTTGATCCCTTATTAAAACCCGGCGGGTTGGTTGTGTTGGTGGTTCTTCCTAAATTCTGTCTTTGGGAAAGTTTTTTTGTATTAAAAGGGAAATTCAAAACAGCCACGCGCCGTTTTTTTAGTTCGAAAGGCAGAAGCGCTAATATCGACGGGGCTTCTTTCAAATGCTGGTATTATTCTCCACGCTTTATTAAACGAACTCTGAAGGGAAAATTTGATTTGCTGGATGAAGAAGGACTTTGTTGCCTGGTGCCTCCCTCTTATGTAGAAAAATTTCCTGATAAATACCCCCGAATATATTCCTGGCTATCCAAACAGGAAGAACGGCTTAAAAGCCATTGGCCCTGGAAATACATCGGCGATTATTTTATCATTTCGTTCAGAAAATCCTGAAATTCCGGACTCTCAGCAATATCGGGATAGTTCATACTGCTTAAATATTTCCGACAGTTTATATTCGTATCGCTGCAACAAGCGCTTCTGGAACAGCTCCGGATTGGGTTTGGAAAAATGCTTATCAACATGCATACTTAGCAGAATTCCCTTACTATTTGTTTTATTTGTCCGGGTCTTGGAATTCCAGCTTTTAGCTGTCAGATTCATCAGGAAGTTATCCAGCAAATCGCCAAACCGGTTTTTCAGGCTTTTTTCGACCGCTATTTTAAACCAGCTGTTTCTGGTTTCTTTGACAGGGGGTAAAAACATGCTTTTATTGGGAAAGAAGTTTTTCGTCCAGCTATTCGCCTTAAAAAAAAGGTCGAATACTCCGTTACCCCGTAGCGGCAATATGGTAGCAACCTCCATAGCCGTATAAATATTTTTTTCCAGAATCACCGGTTCCGCCTCGTCAATAAAGTAATTCATACAAAAAAGATCCTGCATTTTGAGCAGATAAGTCAGCTTTTTAAAGCAATGCAGCAATGTACGGGATATCCAAAGCCGGTTTGCCGCCGTGATAATAAAAAAATCAATATCTGTATTTTCATCTGCAAAATATTTGGACAGTGATCCCGAAACGGCGACTCCTTTTACGAACGGAAAAGCGGAAATAATATTCGCTGCCCGCTCAGCCTTCCTCAGCATAAGCGCTGCTTTCTCATTTCCCCTGGAACGCCGGGCGGCAATCGCATCATCGTCGTGAAGGCTGTAAAACTCACCCATTTTGCAGATATCCAGATCGTTTGTCATAGTGCCAAGCGCCTTTTCAAATTCATAATAATTATCATAGTGGCTCAGGAAAGTAAATATTTCATTTTTTCTCAACGGATAGTTAAAGAGATCGAAATAGGTGAGCGTGGCGAGGATGTCCTTTTTAATGCTGAAATATTTCATGTATACTTCTTATTATGCCCAGACATTGTTTTAATAGTATAATACGTTAAACTCCGGCCGGGGTTGCAGTGACTGAAACTCCCCGGCTTCAGATCCCCGCTCCGACCGGACCAGGAATGCAAAGAAAAATGCATAAAAATAAATTCCCTTGTTAACCATTAACACATCCTCCGAAATGGAAATGACGGAAATGAGTACGATAAAAGTCAGCAGCATCAGATCACGTTCTTTAACGGATCGCCAAAAACCCCAGGCCAGACTGGCCAGGTAAACGACCAGGCCGATCATTCCGGAATTAATCATAAAACTCAGATACTGGTTGTGCGCATTCAGTGAATCGAGATAAGACACATACATTTTACGTTCGAAGTACAGATCCCGGAGCAATGGGACTTCCGAACCCGCCCCTGTTCCAATGAAGGGAGTTTTTTTTATAAGTATTCCGGCTGTCGTCCACCGGTCGAAACGGCCATTCGTTTCCAATACAGTTTTATTCCCGAACAGGTCGTCCTTCAGAGTATCCATATACCTTTCCCTGAAAACCGGAAGCGACAAAATACCGGCAATCAGCGCGACAAAAACAATCAGGGAAACGAAAACAGCTCGATAACGAGCTTTTTTACGGATCAGTAATCCGGGGAATCCAAATACAAGAACCAGAAATAATGCAATGAGGGCAGATTTTGAACTCAACTGAATCAGACCGGCAAATTGTATACAAATGCCGGTCATATAATAGCCCCGTGTCCGTTTCGAAACCTCATTCAAAAATTTACGGACACAATGAACTATGGACAGCACCAGCAACATGGAAAGGTAGGTAGCATGCATATCGATCGGCATGGAGAAATTGTGATTTACAAATGCCCATGAAAATAGTTCCTTCAGGGGAAGTTTGTTTACCTGCATCACATAGATCGCATATCCGTACAGGTAAAGAATGGTCAATGTGCAGCAAAGGCTCATACCGGTCAGCAGGCGATCGCGATATTTTGTCAGGTTCAGGGAACCCATGGAAAAAAGAACCGGAAATATAAAAATAGCCAGCTGCTTCATTATCACATTCAGGCTATCGGAAAGGGAAGGCGCATAAATGGCGGATACAATGGTTACAAAAAAAACAGATTGTAAAATGAATATATCCGGACTGATATGTTTCCATTTATTTTTCCTGAAAAATATCACGGAGTGGATCAGATAGCTGATAAGCAGAATGGTGCTGTAAAACCGGTCAAAGGGCAATGCAAACAGGAAAAATAGTAAGTGGTAATAACTTATTCTATTTTCAATACTATCTTTTATATAAAATACGCTCTTCATGTTTCAAAGAATAATATCCGGGGTTTGACAGGGAACAGGCCATAAAATAACTTTCATACTGATCGATAATCCGGGACCAGTTAAATTCCGATTTGATCGCCGCATAATTATTATTTAGATAAACTTCGTTGGAATAGTCGTTTTTCCGGATCAGATCCGAAACTTCTGACGCACTGGTAAATAGTATGGCATTCCCGTTGGTAATGGATTTATTAAACACATTATCATGTATTGCGAGCGGCGCCCGGGCTGCCATGGCGTCCAAAAGAGACGGATTCGTTCCGCCAACGGTGTGTCCGTGAAAATACAACTTGCAAAAAGAAGTAATGCTATGCACTTTAGCTTCATCGAACAAAGGTCCCAGGAAAACAATCCGCTTTTCATTTTTGTACTTTGCGACCAGATGTTTGCCATATCCGTTGCCTGTATTTCCGATCACGGCAAACCGCGTTTCAGACTTCGACAGGCAATAACCATCCAGGATCATTTCTATATTATTCTCGGGTTCCATCCGGGCCATCAGCAGGAAGTAATCGTGCTTATTCAACCCATATTCGCTCAACTGATTTTCATCCGGCTTACGGTCCAGCTCTGCACCATAAGCGATGTATTTGCACCGGATCGCATATTTCTGATCCAGATAATCTTTGATCATCGGAGAATCAGCCACATGAAAGCGACTTGACTGAACAGCCAGCAGTTCCGCAAATTTCAAAAATTCGCGAACGGGTCTGGAATATTTTGTACGCTGCCATTCGAGGCCATCCATATTGGTAATGACGACCGGCTTGCGCGGATACAGAAATCCCCAGACCGAACTACTCGTATAACCCAGCATCAATATGATATCGTAATTTCTTTTCCGGGCATCCAGTATGCAGTTCAGGTCATATATAAACTGACCCGGAACACCAATCAGGTATTCCGGATCAAAGCAGTGGATGATCCGTACGCCGTGCCAGTTGTTCTCACGGTAAGGATGTTTACTGGAATTATAAACCGTTACTTCGTGGCCCTTGAAGACCAGTCCGCGCGAAAGATAACCAGCGATATGTTCGAATCCGCCATAGTTATTGGGTACTCCCCGGGTTCCAAGAATAGCAATTTTTAGTCCCATGTGTCGGCTATTATTTTTTTATACCCTTCAGCTGTTTGCCGGCTGGCCAGTTGCCAGGTATATTGTTTGAGAATTTTTTTTTGCAGTTCTCCGTCGCAGGGTAAAGAACTGGCCTTTTCAACTGCCGCATAAATACTCTGTGGAGAAGACGGTGAACAGTATACGGCATGATTACCAAAGTACTCCTCCGTATCACCCTTGTCTGTAATTACAATGCTGCATCCCATAGCGGCTGCTTCCAGGGAACTCAGACCGGTCGTTTCAAACCAGCTCGGTAAAACGTGCACCTTCGCTTTCTGGTAATAGGCCACCAGCTCCTCCTGAGGAATATGATCTATAAACCGGATATTGGATGCGGCGATTTCGCGGCACATATGGTAATAAGCCGACTGATTGGGAGCGGGCGCACCTATGATGATCAACTGGAACCTGGTATTGTTCAAAGCCCTGATCAGGTTTGCCTGGTTTTTTATTCCCTCAATCCGGGCAATACAAAGAACAAGCTGCGGATCTTTTTCCGCCTCCCGGTTAAAACGGAACAGTTCGCTGTCAACTGCATTGGGAATGACAATATAATTTGTGCTGCAGCCATATAATTTTTTCAACCGGTTGTATTCCGATAGGGAATTTGGCAGGATCATTCCGGCTTTTTTGATTATCTCGTGAATAGATTTCCGCTGCCCCTTCCAGGTATATGACAGGCTCATCATCCGGTCCTTACGTAAAATCCATCGGGCGATGGCTTTCAGGTATTCAATGGTATCTCCGGATAGGAATCGAAAAATCAAACCGGCAAATCCGTTTCGGTGATATTTATCGTATTCACTATAATTAATCATGATCGTCGACACGACAAACGGAATATTTACTTTCCGGATATGATGTAAAATATCTGCCGGTCGGGTGATGTTGAAAAAATGTAGCAAATGGTAGTTACCATATTCAATGGTTTCGCTGGTAAGCTTAATTTCCACGGAAATTCCCTGACCCTCCAGTAACCGGGCGGTTTGCAAAGCCTGTATCGTATCCCCGCCGGGTGAGGTATACAATGTGGAGCGTACTATCATAGCTACTTTTATCATCGGACAGAAACAATTAATGAATAAAGATGTTTTATCATTTTTTCCGGTAGGTATGAAATAAAAAGCAACCCGTAATCTTTCGGATCGAATGCATGCAACTGAATCGCTTTTTTCATATTCATCCTGGCTTTTGACGGATCATAATTGTTCCAGAGAAATTTTTTAGCCAGCAGGCTGTAGTATGCGCTTTCTTTTTCGCTCGACCGGTTCTGGTAGCTGATAATAGCATGAAGCCTGGTTCCGTTCCGGATATTAATATCCCGTTCCATCAATGCCCGGTTCTTAATCCGGCGAAATTCTCCGGACCGTTTTCTTTCATCCATCGTCAGCGATCCCGGGTTTAGCCTTACGTGCAGAAGTGGTTCAGGCAGATTGCACATTTTGCCTTCGGGTTTTAACTTCAGCCACAGCAGATGATCTTCGAAACTATGCGCATGAATATTATATCCGATGCGGGCCACCGGGCCCTTTTTATACATGACGCTGGCGTGTATAAACGGGCATTTCTGAAATGACTGAGCTTGTATTTCTTCATTGGTTAAAACAGGCGGGCAGTAAGTATATATGTAATTCCCATCATTATCTATGTACCTGGCTCCTGATCCGCATACTATAAATTCCGGATTCGATCTCATGAAGCGAAACTGTTTCTCCAACCGGTCAGGAGTACAGATATCATCGGCATCGAACCGTGCGATATATTCCGCGCGGGAATGTTTCAGTCCCTCATTCAGGGCAGCCCCCACACCCTGCTGCGCCTGTTCCATATAAACAATCCGCTTATCCTGAAAAGAGGCGACCAGATCCGCGGTTCTATCAGTCGATCCATCATTGATAATCAGCAATTCAAAATCACGAAAAGTTTGTGCCAGCACAGACTGTATCGCATCTGCGATATAATCCGCCGCATTGTAGCATGGCATCAGAACTGTGACTTTTATTTCATTCATACCTCTTAACAAATTGAGTATGCTCCTTTATGTCGGTAAACATGATTAACTCAAATAAAACAACGATGGATAATTGTTCAAACCAGTAATCAGTTACAAAAAAAGCGAGTAACAGGAATAATGCCGGCAACCCGTAACTAAGTGAATTCCGATGCCGGATGAAAAAACCGATATAGTAAAATGCGAATACAACGATCCCCAACAATCCGTATTCGGTTAATAACTGATCGTATACAGAAGCCGGATTATGCATCAACGAATGCGACTCAGCCGGTTTTTCAAAGAAATACACGAATAAACGGAAATGATTATTCAGGAAATCGGAATTGCTGTAAGTGAGGTTTCCAGGAAAACTTCCAGCCATATTTAGTCCAGTTGCCCGGAATGCCAGTTTGGACGAAAAATTTCCTATACCCTCGCCCGACAGGATGCGGTCGGGGTGGTTTTTAAAAAAACCAACTGACTGGTCAAAAGCTGCCATTTTCCCCGGACTTGCTTCATCGAATTTTAATTCTCTGTTAACGGCTTTCCTTTGAAAATAAGAAAGCATCTGGTGCTGAAAAATCGTCGTGTCAGCCCGCGCCTGGAAGGGTGCCGTGTTTATATCTTCTTCCGGAATAACGGGTTTTTTATAAGGAACAACGTTCCTCAACAGACCCCGGGCAGCGAGATCCTGCTGTCTGGCCCTTTCAACACTATCAAGCCATAACACGGCAGTTTTTTCGCGGCGGGTTTCTGCGGTGAGCAGGCTGTCGGGTCTTGCCCATAAAGGAATTATTTTTTTGGTAACGATGTTTTGATCTTTGTTTTTCAGGACGAATTTATTGAGTGAGGAAGTCACGTAATCTTTATTCTGAGGGGAGATTTTTCCAAAAAAGATGATCCCCAAAATCAGGCAAATGGATATGATGCTCTTCTGGTCACGATTACTTTTCAGAAAAAAAATGCCGGTCAGTGGAAATAACAATACGAAAATGCTGAAGTTACTCGCTGTCAGAAGCAGGGTTACCATACAGGCGATAACCATCGGGTATTTTTTCCGGTACAGAAAATAGATTACACCAAAGCAATTGATTACAGCATTTGTGGTGGATGTGTCTGCGGTGATCCCCTTAATGTAATCGCCCGTACTGATGAAATATTTTTGAAACTGACCCTGGTAGAGAAAAGGGTTTCTGATTCCGATCTCCAGAAGAATAGCGGAAAGGTTAAAAATTGAAAATGTGATGTTAAATATAAAAAAAACCAGCAGCGTATTATGAAGGATGGTAATATCGGTCCGGTCAACAAAGAGCCGGAGCTGGTGAATGGCCAATATGCAGGCCAGCCATATCAAAATTCCGGAGACGAGAACCAACCCGTAGTTGCCGGATAAATTCGGGTAAAGTATAAAATTTAAAAGAGTAATGCCAATGATCAGTAAATAAAACAAGGGAAGCCTGCTATCCTTCATTTTGAAGCCAAAACGGAAATCCGGCTGCAGTATATAGGTCAGTATTAAAGCTGCGGCTTTCACTGCCAATTTTACATCCATGAAAAGGATCAGAAAGATCAGTAGTTTCCATTCAATATTATAGGCCGTTTTTTTAATCAAATGCACACCCCGACTGGTGTTCATCAACATGAATTTTATGCTTTTAATAAAGATTTGTATCTGAATACGATCTGTATATCTACGGAGCTTGGACGGAAAGGGAACAGACTGGCGAACTCCTGTATAGTGGGTACGTCAACGGGGCAATAGGGTTGCGTGAACGAAGTGTAATTATTGGTAGAGTGACTGCAGTGTTTTCCAGTCTTTTACACGCAGCTGCCGGGAGAAAAAAACGAGCCCCAGATAGACGAACAGTGCAACGCTAATCCGGAGTGCAAGTCCGGTTGTAAACCGGCATGAAATAAACCCGGCCATTCCGGCGGTGACTGGCCAGAGAAACAGGATATACCAGCGGGTTGTGGGGAGAGGAAGGGTTTTTTTCTGAATGTACAGTACCAACTGAACCAGAACCGTAAGGAAATATGCACCGGCGGCACCTTCGTTTTTATATTGTGGAATTAATATGCTGCAGGCAATCAGGTTCACCCCGAAAGAAACAGCCATGACGGTAAAAACAAGCCTCAGGTTTCCTTTTTGCAAATTGGATTGTCCAGAGGAAATTAGAAAAATAAAGCAGTGGCATGCTGGCGGATAAAATGAATATTGTCCGGGCATTTACCATCCCATATTTCCCGTCTGTTAAGAAATCAATCAGCGGGGTCCAACAGATGTTCAGCAATAAAGCAACCAGAGAGGCAATAATTACCTGCCATTCCAGGAAAAATAACAGATTGCCGATATTTCCGGATTTCTTTTGTAAACGGGTGAACAGGGGAATCATGATCGGCGCAATAATTAAAAGCGGCAGGGTGGAGACTTCAAATATTTTATAGGCAAAGCTGTATTCGGCAAGCCTGGCACTTGAAATCAGCAGACCTACCAGAATCCAATCGAAGCGTGACATGATGGCGGTAAAAAACACAACACCCGTTTGCGGAAGAGATTCTTTTAGTAATAAAACCTGTTTGCGTTTATTCCACTGCACCCGGAAGGGCCTTTGCAGCAAATGCCTGGACAAAAAAATACAAACGAATAATTCGGTCAGATCTCCGATTATAAAAATGAACAGAGTGCTGGTAAGCGTCAGTCTGTCCATCAATAACAGTATGCATACTGCAGTTCCGCGGACGATATTGGATACGATGGACATGTACATCAGGGTATTGAATTTTTCAAGTCCCGATGCCAGTTGTTTAAAGGGGGTTGAGAAAAAAATAGCCAGTTTTCCGATTCCGATGAAAAGCAATATCGTTTCCTGTGACAGGAATTTGGGAAACAGCAGCCAGGATAAGAGAAGCAGGCAATAAAAGATTGTTCCGCTTACCAGCACATGAATCAGGTAAGCCGAAAAAAGAGATGACCGGTTATAGCCCGCTGCTATTTTTTTTACAATCACCTGATCAATACCGAAGGTAAGCATACCAAATACGGTAAGTAAGACAGCCAGCGACCAGTTGATCTGACCGAAAATATTCTTGTCCAGCCCTTTGGATAAGGCATAAAAAATCGCCAGTCCGAAAAGCTGGTTTATGATCAACTGAAATGTATTAACCGAAACATTGCGGAAGAACCGGTTCTTTATCATAAGAAAAATCCTTTTCGCGGGGCGGGCAGGCGGACCGCTAAATTAATAACTAATGACAGTGTTTCCTTTATTTCCCCACAGTCCCCGAATATTAGCGCCAGACCGTTAATTTCGCGATAGCATGTCCCTATTCATCGCGTCCCTCAATTCAGGAAGTAACGGCAATTGTTACTATATCGGTAACGGGGAGGAAGCCGTATTCATTGATGCGGGTATTTCCTGCCGGGAAACGGAGCTCCGTATGAAACGACTGGGCCTGAATATGAGCGGGGTTAAAGCTATATTTATATCCCACGAACACAGCGATCATATTTCCGGTGTCAGCCAGCTGGTGGCAAAATACCAGATTCCGGTTTATTTCAGCCAGGCAACCCTGAAAATTGCGGGGTTTGGGCGGATTCGGAAATGGGCTTTTCATTTTACGGCGCAACAGCCTGTGATGATCGGGAATCTTCGGATCACGGCCTTCCGGAAAAAGCACGATGCCTGTGATCCCCATAGTTTTGTGGTAAGCGCTGCCAAAACGAATATCGGAGTATTCACGGATATTGGTGAGCCCTGCGATCAATTGATCCATTACTTCAGACAATGTCATGCGGCCTTTCTGGAATCCAACTATGATGAAGAAATGCTGGAGAAGGGTCGTTATCCCTTTTATCTGAAAAACCGGATCCGTGGCGGAGAGGGGCATTTATCCAATCGTCAGGCCATGGAATTGTATATCAGACACCGGCCAGCATTCATGAGTCATTTGCTGCTCTCACATCTTTCCAAAGAAAATAATTCTCCGGAACTGGTGGAATCGTTATTCAATTCCATTCCAACGGATACCCGAATCGTCATTGCAAGCCGGTATCAGGAAACGGCACTTTACCAGATCGCCAACCCTGAAAAATTTATCCTGTCCTTTCTTCCGAAAATAAAACCGGCGTCTCAGCTCCAGTTGAAATTATTTTAACATCAGCCACCCCTGGCGGTTGACCGGAGCAACCTGACAAGTGCCACAAAGGAAAAGATGGTCCACACCCCTTCCAGGATGACAAATGGAAAATAAGAAATCAGGTAACTGGCATAACAGGCGATGGCCGCGCCGAAGAAATTCAGAAGGGTATAGAGAAGGCTTTCCGTTTTTAATATATTCAGCAGGTTCAACACAAAAGCGAGCAGTAGAATGCTCACGCCAATACTGCCCAGTGACTCAGAAAACGTCATAGTAATTGGTGGTTGGGTTATCTAAATTACAGTAAAAGGCCTCCCTGGGAACAGGGAGGCCTACGATTGCTAGTCCATGAGATAAAATCTAAATGTTGTCACTGGTAATACAGATCAGGATAAGTTAATGGTTAAGATGTTTGATCAGTAGCCTCAGGAGCAAACATACGAAGACCGTCCACCCCAATACAAGGGGATAAAGCAGGAATCTGATCCGGGTATTTCTCCCGGTATACGGGGGATAAACCCCGTTTCTTCCCCCGGCCCGCACAAGCAACAGGGATTCTCCGTATTTTAATGTCAGAATCAAAAACTTATCATATGTCTATTAAATCAACCACACATCCCCTTTTCCTGGTATTTTCTATTGTATTGTTTTCATATGCAAATTCGGCCCATGCAGCCGGCAGCCGGTACTTCATGCCCTTTAGTTCCGGAACGGCGCAGATAAAACTGGACACCGGACGGATCGTGAACCTGGATTCAGCCCAGGCCTGTATTGACCGGTTTCCGGCATTTATGGCCGCCCATGGATTTGCTGCCCAGGCCGGTCAGCCGATCAACCTGAATCTAACCACGACCAGTCAGATCACGACGGGTGAAACGTTCAGCGGAAAGGACTTGCAGAAATGGCTGGATGCCACCATGGCTGCCTATAAAAAAGCCGGCAAAACCCTTATGGTCAAAGTTCAGCTGGGTGTTTATGATATGAACTATCTGAATACCTATCAGCCGAATGCCGCAAAAAGAGCAGCCGCCAATAACCGGATTGCTATTTTCATTATGCCTTATGATGCTTCCAGCGGTCAGGCGATCAGAGCACTCACCGCACAGCCGATGGGCAGTGGTGGCACCGGTACCGGATATGATTTCGGAGGTCTTCAACCCTAATATATGCATATAGCTTGGTATGAGGTCTTTCAGATCATCTGCCTTATTTTATCCATATACTGCTGGAGGGGGTTAAAAGCCTGCTCGCTCCTGGCCTTTATTCCTCTGCTTGTCATCGTCAATATAACAGAACTGGCAGGTGCAAATTTTCGCGCCTTCGGTATGGAATCAAATTATTTTATCTATAATTTGTACCTGCTGGTTTCTACTCCGTTCTTTTTTTACCTGTCGGGTAAAATGTTATTTTTAATGAACCGTGAAGCGGTGGTTTATTATATTGTCTGTGTACTGAGCCTGATACTGATATTAATTAACTTTGTTTTCATCCAGGGTATGTTTCAGTTTGATTCATATTCACTGGGCCTGGTTCAAATCATGCTGATCGTTTTTTCGGGACTCAGCCTGGTCAGGCTAACGGTTCTTGATCAAAAAGAACTAAATTTCATGCGGGAACCCTATTTCTGGATCAATTCCTTAAACCTGCTGTTTGGTCTTATTACATTGGTGCTGCTTGGCCTACAGTCCTATATCCGGGTTAACCGCATAGAAATCGCCAATAAACCACTTTACTATGCCATCTTACCCGCAGTAAATGCCATTGTCTATGCGGGATACAGTTATGCTTTTATTTTATGCAGGACACAAAGGGCCAGGTAGTTTTCACTATTATCGCAGTAATTATAATCCTGCTCTTCCTGGGTGTTTTGTTCCTGGTCATGTTATTTTATTATAATAATAAAAAAGGTCAGATGAGTAAGGAAAAACAACTCATGCGCGCTACGTTCGATAAACAATTGTTGGAATCAAAACTGGAAATACAGGAACAGACATTTGGAATGATCAGCCAGGAGATTCATGATAACGTGGGGCAAATCCTCAGCCTGGCCAAGGTGCAGCTGGGCATTATGGAACAGAAACAATCGGTGGACGGCGTACTGATGGGCAATGTAAAGGAAAGCATCAGCCTGGCCATGACCGAATTGCGCGATATTGCTAAAAGCCTCAGTAGTGAGCGCCTGCAACAAATGAGTCTGTTAAACAGCATCAGCCAGGAAATCCGGCGAATCAACCGGAGTGGTTTTATTAAGATCAGCCTGGATGTTCAGGGTGTGGAAAAAAAAGTGCCGGATCAGCATAAGCTGATTGCCTTCCGGATCGTACAGGAAGGATTGCAGAATATTATCAAACATGCAAATGCTACCGACGTACAGGTCTCTATCAGTTATACCGAAGATGTCGTGCATATAATAATATCTGACGACGGAGTCGGATTCGATACGGAAAAAGAATTGAATAAACGCGATGGCCTTGGATTGCAAAATATTCTCAGCCGGGCCACGCTGGTCGGAGGCCGGGCTGATATCGTGAGTTCGCCGGGTGCGGGAACCACCCTTGAAATTCAAATGAATTATGTCTGATCTGAAATATATTGCCCTGATTGATGATCATACGATGTTCCGCAAAGGACTCGCTGTTCTCATTGATTTGTTTCCGCGTTATAAGGTTTTGATGGATGTGTCGAACGGTCGCGAATTCATAGATCAACTGAATCCCGA
>Ga0206903_10140_pt1 | contig 23351 bp, 20 predicted proteins | sample Alteio_BWOrgHeat_45_FD_152959 | JGI IMG/M metagenome (GOLD analysis project Ga0206903, IMG submission 152959) | Enriched cells from forest soil in Barre Woods Harvard Forest LTER site, Petersham, Massachusetts, United States -... | ecosystem: Environmental > Terrestrial > Soil > Temperate forest >... | reverse complement strand
TATTTTCTCCCTCGAGGAGGTGGAATGCATCGGCGCCTGCACGGGCGCGCCGGCCATGCAGGTCAACTACGACTTCTACGAAAACCTTACGCCGCTCAAGTTCGATCGCATCATCGAGGATCTGGACGCGGGCAGACACCCCACGCCGGAGCCGGTGATTTCCGGCGCGCTCCACGAGCGTCATCCGGACGAAACACCGCTGATCAGCCGGCGATGGGGCATGAAGGACTCGCACAAGATTGACGTTTACCTGATGCAGGGCGGCTACCAGGCGCTGGGAAAAGCGCTGAAGGAGATGACTCCCGAGGGCGTCATCGAGGAAGTGAAGAGGTCGAATCTGCGCGGACGCGGCGGCGCGGGCTTCCCCACGGGCATGAAGTGGTCGTTCGTGCCGAAGGATTCACCGAAGCCGAAGTACGTGATTTGCAACGCGGATGAATCCGAACCGGGCACTTGCAAGGACCGGCCGCTGATGGAGATGGACCCGCACCAATTGATAGAGGGCATGGTGATTGCGGGACGCGCCATTCATTCGCACCAGGGGTTCATTTATATTCGCGGTGAATACCGCTACGTGCTGGATATCTTGGATGCGGCGATTGCGGAAGCGTATGCGCGCGGTTACCTGGGGAAGAATATTTTCGGGTCGGGATTTGATTTCGACCTCCTAGCGCACACTGGCGCGGGCGCTTACGAATGCGGCGAAGAGTCCGCACTGATGGAGTCGCTGGAAGGCAAGCGCGGGTATCCGCGCATCAAGCCTCCCTTCCCTGCCGTGGTGGGATTGTACGGATGCCCGACCATCATCAATAACGTGGAAACCCTTAGCGCGGTGCCGTCGATTATCAGGGAAGGTGGCGACGCGTATGCGAATCGCGGCACACCGAAAAATGGCGGCACGCGCATGCTGTGCATCGCGGGACACATCAACAAGCCCGGGATTTACGAAGTGCCTCTGGGCATGAACATGAAAAAGTTTATCTACGAAGTGGCGGGCGGAATCCCGGGAGGAAAAAAGCTGAAAGCGGTAATTCCCGGAGGGAGTTCCTGCCCACTGATGACCGCCGACGAGATTGATATTCCGATGGACTACGATGCGGTGGCGAAAGCGGGCTCGATGCTGGGTTCCGGCGGCATGGTGATCATGGACGAAGACACATGCATGGTGGACATGGCACGCCGGATCATGCACTTTTACGCGCACGAATCCTGCGGCTGGTGCATCCCCTGCCGGGAAGGAACGTCCTGGCTGCGCAAAATGCTGGAGCGATTTCATGCCGGGATGGGCCGTCCGGAAGACATCGACTTGATCGCGGACCTGGCGAAAAACATGCTGGGCCGCACGTTCTGCCCGCTGGGAGACGCAGCGGCGATGCCGACGATCAGCATCATGAAGAAGTGGCGCGGCGAGTTTGAAGGTCATTTGAAGGGGCGCTGCGCGTCCAAATCCGCGGAAGCGCTGGTTGGATCACGATAGGAATCCATGGCCGAACAGAAACTGATCAAGCTGAAAATTAACGAACGCGAAATGCAGGTGCCACAGGGCACGCTGGTGATTGAGGCGACGCGGCGCATCGGAACGGAAGTTCCGTCGTTCTGCTACTACCCCGGGCTTTCGCTGCAGGCGGCATGCCGCATGTGCCTGGTGGAAGTGGAAAAAGCGCCGAAGCTGCAGACGGCGTGCACGCTGGTGGCGACGGAAGGCATGATCGTTCGAACGGACACGGAGCAGGTGCGGCAAGCGCGGAAGTACATGCTGGAATTCCTGCTGACGAATCACCCGCTGGATTGCCCGGTGTGCGACAAGGGCGGCGAGTGCGAATTGCAGGACATGGTATTCCGCTACGGCGCGGATTCGAGCCGGTTTGTGGAAGAAAAAATTCACCGGCCGGAAGAAAAATGGTCGGAGCTGGTTTATTACGACGCGCCGCGCTGCATTCTTTGCTTCAGATGCGTGCGCGTTTGCGATGAAGGCATGGACGTGAAGGCGTTGGGCGTCGGCATGCGCGGCGCGAACAGCGTGATCATCCCGAACCGCGACGATCATCTGGAGTGCGAAGAGTGCGGGATGTGCATTGATATTTGCCCCGTGGGAGCGCTGACGAGCGGGACGTACCGCTATAAAACGCGGCCGTGGGAGATGGCGTATGTCTCAACGGTGTGCACGCACTGTTCGAATGGCTGCAAGACTACGCTGAGCGTGCGCAACCACGAGATTCTGCGTTCGAACAACCGAGACCTCAGCGGGATCAACAAGGATTTTCTTTGCGTGAAGGGGCGGTTTGGATTTGATTTTACGAAGCACGCCGAGCGCATCCGTCAACCGATGGTTCGCAAGGGAGGCAAGCTATTTCCCGTGTCGTGGGAAGAAGCCGCGCAAGTCGCGGCGACGAAACTGAAGGCGGTTTACGACGCCAGCGGCCAGGATGCGATTGGCTTCATCGGTTCGAATCGCACTTCGAATGAAGAGAATTATTTGTTGCAGCGGATGGCGCGCGCGACGTTTGGAACGAACAACATCGATCACCACAGGACGGTGGATTACACGGGATTGATCACGGCGCTGGGCGAGCGCGCTGGCGACTCGCTGCTCACTATGGAGCAGTTGTATCAGTCGAAGGCTGTCTTACTGGTGGGGAATGATCCGACGAATCAGAACCCCCTGGCCGGGTGGCAGATTCGCAGCGGCATCCGCCATTTTGCCACGAAGCTATTCATCATCAATGCGAACGAGATCAAACTGAGGCGCAAGGCCACGCAGTTTGTGAAAGTGGAAGCGGGCCAGGAGGCGGCCGCGCTGCGGTGGCTGGCGCACGAGGAAGGACAACTTTCTCCGGAGCTCGTCGAACAACTGGTGCAATTGAAGGCCGGGCTTGAGACGGAGAGCGATGTTGCGGTTGTTTTTGGCGCGGAAGTTTCCGGCGCAGCGATCGCACAGCTGGTGGCTTTCGGTTCGAAGCTTCCGGGCAAGACGCGGTACATGGCGCTAGGCGATTACGCCAATTCACGCGGGGCCGCCGATATGGGCGTGTTGCCGGACCGCTTGCCGGGTTATGCATACGTAGGCAATCCGCACGCGCACGAGTCTTTTGAGAGATTGTGGGGCTGCGGGCCGATTCCGACGAAACGGGGGCTGACGACGCCACAAATGGTCGAAGCGGGGCAAGCCGGCAAGCTGAAAGCGCTGTACGTGGTTGGCGCGAATCCGCTGGCACATTTCGGAACCCCTAGTCTCGGGCGCGGCACACTCGACCTGCTGATCGTGCATGAGATGTTCCTGACGGAAACGGCCAAGATGGCGGACATCGTTTTTCCCGCGGCTTCGGCATACGAAAAGGACGGCACGGTCACAAACACTTCGGGCGAAATTCAAATGCTGCACAAGGGCGCGGAAGTGATGGGACCGCGGAGCGACTTCGATCTGCTGAGGATTCTGTCGCATCAACTGGAAAAACTGGGGCTGGGGAAGGCGTTTCATTACAAGACTCCGGCCGCGGTTTTTGAAGAAATTCGCAAAGCGGTGAACGGCTATGACGTGCAGCCGGCGGGGCTTCTGATTGGCGGCGCGGAGCCGACGCGCGTGCAGTTTGCAAGAAGCGGCCACGCGCCATACGAGGTGCCTGTGGGATTGATTCGATCCGCGAAGGACACGCTCTTCACCAGCGGGACACTGGGGCGCTTCTGCACGATGATGGAATCCCTGCCGGAGGCCAAGAGCGAGCCGTGAATTCCTTCTTAAACACGAACGCGGAGCTGATTATCACGCTCGTCAAGATCGTGCTGCTGCTGTTCATCGTTCTGACGGTAAATGCGTATCTGACGTGGTTCGAACGGAAGGTCGTGGCGCACATTCAGTCGCGGTGGGGACCGCACCGCGTGGGCCCGCACGGATTGCTGCAGCCGCTGGCGGACGGCTTGAAATTCCTTTTCAAAGAGGACCCGACTCCGGCGGGCGTGGATAAATTTGTTTATTATCTTGCGCCGCTGCTGGCGTTGGCGCTGGCGCTGACGTCGATCGCGCTCATCCCGTTTGGGCCCGATCCGATCCGCTTGTTCGGGCACGACATCTACCTGGGGATCACGCCTCCCGACCTGAATATCGGGATACTGGGGCTATTTGCGGTGACGGCGCTCGGAGTTTATGGCGTGGCGCTGGCGGGATGGTCTTCCAACAGCAAGTATCCTCTGCTCGGCGGGCTGCGCAGCTCGGCGCAGATGATCAGCTACGAGCTGGCGCTGACGATGTCCGTGGTCGGGGTGCTGCTGTTGGCCGGCAGCTTTAATTTGAAAAAAATCATCGAGGCGCAGGCCCATCATCCGGAGTGGGGGCTTTTTGGCTGGAACGTCTGGCCGCAGATTCTGGGCTTCTTTTGTTTTTTCATTGCGGCGGTGGCGGAAACGAACCGCGCGCCGTTCGATCTGCCCGAAGCCGAGTCGGAGCTGGTCGCGGGCTTCCATACGGAATACTCCAGCTTCAAGTTCGCGATGTTCTTCATCGCGGAGTATACGAGCATGATCACGGTTTCATGCCTCTGCTCGATACTGTTCTTCGGCGGATGGCTGTCTCCCTTCCCTGCTACGTGGACGTTCACGCATTATTTGCCGCCGGCGATCCTGATTCCGTTCGGGCTGTGGGTCGTCTGGGACGGGATCCGCTATGAAACGCTTTTTGGCCGAATCATACTGCCGGGCGTGGGAACGATACTTACGGCGCTGGGCGCGCTTTTTGTTTTGTTGCCCAGCGTAAACGAATTTATTCAGGCGCCGTTCTGGCTGCTGTCCAAGATATTTGTTTTTCTGTTTGTGTACGTGTGGGTGCGCGGGACGCTGCCGCGATTCCGCTACGACCAACTGATGGCGTTCGGATGGAAATTGCTCCTGCCGCTGTCGATCGTGAACGTGATTCTCACCAGCTTTGCCATCCTGGCGAAGATGCAGTGGTGGGGTGCGAGATGACGGCGCAGCTCGCTGTTTTCTTCGTGCTGGCGGCCCTTGCGGTGATTGGCGCGGTCAGCTTGATCCTGCAAAAGCATCCGATTCATAGCGCGCTCTCGCTGATCGTGGTGATGATTGCGCTGGCAGGCCTGTACCTGCTGCTGGGCGCCGAGTTCGTGGCGGCCGTGCAGATCATTGTTTATGGCGGCGCGATCATGGTGCTGTTCGTGTTCGTGATCATGCTCTTGAATGCGGGGGTCGAGGAGCACACCAGCATTTCCAAGATGGCGGGAGCGCCGGGTTTGTTGCTGGTTGTGGCGCTGGCGGGATTCGTTGCAGCGACGATTGCGCGGTCGACGGAGGGCATACAAGCGACTTCGCAAACCGGAGAATTAGCATCGACGCTCGGAATTTCAAACATGCTCTTCAAGGACTTCGTCTATCCGTTCGAGCTGACCTCCTTCCTGATTCTCGTGGCCGTCCTGGGAGCCACGGTGCTGGCCCAGCGGGAGAAGAGTTGAGATGGTGCCGACGAATTATTACGTGATTCTGAGCGCGATCCTGTTCGGGCTGGGCGTGTTCGCATTTATTTTCAAGCGCAACATCATCACGATTTTCATGTCCATCGAGCTGATGCTGAATGCGGTCAACCTGGCGTTCGTGGCGTTCAGCCAGGCGCTGGGCAAACTGGATGGGCAGGTTTTTGTGCTGTTTGTGATTGTGGTGGCGGCGGCGGAAGCGGCCGTGGGACTGGGAATTATCATTTTGATTGCGCGCAACCGGCAAACCCTGAACGTCGAGCGCGTTGACCTGCTCAAACTCTAATGCCGACATATCCGATGCTCGAATACTTGTGGATTGTTCCGCTGCTGCCGCTGCTGGGGTCGGCGGTGAATGGACTTTTTGGCGCGAAGTGGCCGAATAAGATTGTTAACGGCGTGGCGATCGGCTCGACGGGGCTGTCGTTTCTCTGTGCGCTAGAAGCGGTGCGCGAGTTTTTCGATTATTTCGCCCAGAATCATCAACCTTTTCACAAAGCATTCTTCACCTGGATCGCGGCGGGGAATTTCCGCGCGGGCTTCGATCTGCAGATGGACCAGCTCACGGTGGTAATGGTGCTGGTGGTGACCGGAGTGGGGTGGCTCATCCACATTTACGCGACCGGATACATGGCGCATGAGGGCGGCTATTACAGGTTCTTTTCGTACCTCAACCTGTTCATGTTTTTCATGCTGATCCTGGTGCTGGCCGCGAATTACGTGCTGCTTTTCGTTGGCTGGGAGGGCGTGGGGCTCGCGAGCTATCTGCTCATCGGTTTCTACTTCCTGAAAAAGTCCGCTTCGGACGCAGGGAAAAAAGCGTTCATTGTCAATCGCATCGGCGATTTTGGATTCATGCTGGGAATGTTTTTGTTGTTCCGCGCGTTCCATACGTTGGGTTTTCAAGCCATCTTCACTAGTTCTGCGCTGCAAGGCTGGCCCGTTGAATTGACTGGGCATCTTGGTACCTTAACGTTTGCGTGTTTACTGATTTTCATGGGCGCCTGCGGTAAATCGGCGCAGTTGCCGCTGTACGTCTGGCTGCCGGATGCGATGGAAGGGCCAACACCGGTCAGCGCGTTGATTCACGCGGCGACGATGGTGACTGCCGGCGTGTACGTTGTAGCGCGCTCGCACATTCTTTTTGCGCACGCGCCGACGGCGATGCTAGTCGTGGCTATTGTCGGCTGCGCGACGGCGTTCTTTGCGGCGACCATCGGTCTCGTCCAGACGGATATCAAGAAAGTTCTGGCGTACTCCACCGTCAGCCAGTTGGGCTACATGTTTCTCGCGTGTGGCGTTGGCGCGTTCTCCGCTGGCATTTTTCATTTGATGACGCATGCGTTTTTCAAGGCGCTTCTCTTCCTCGCGGCGGGCAGCGTAATTCACGCCATGGGCGGCGAGCAGGACATGAACTGCATGGGCGGGCTGGGCAAAAAGATTCCGTGGACGTATATGACTATGTTGTTTGCAACGTTTGCCATCGCCGGGATTCCTTTTTGGGCAGGCTTCTTCTCCAAGGATGCCATCCTCTTCGCAACATTCCAGAGTCAAACCGGTGGCTCCGTTCTTTATGGGTTTGGATTGCTGACGGCGTTGCTTACCGCTTTCTACATGTTCCGGCTCCTTTTCCTGACGTTTGGCGGCGCGCCGCGCTTCGACGAGCACAAGGTACACGTTCATGAGTCGCCGTGGAGCATGCTTGGGCCACTCGTCGTCCTTGCCGTGCTCTCCACTATCGGTGGCTGGCTTGCTCTGCCCGCGTTCTTCCAAGGACCGGACTATTTCAGCAATTTCCTCGCGCCGGTTTTTGGAGGACATGAGTCTGCGGAAGCGGCCGGCGATATCGCCACTCACCATCTCGAGTTGATCCTGGCGGGAGTTGCCGTGGGAGCCGCTCTCATCGGTATCCTGGTTGCCTACTGGCTCTACCTCAAGAGACCTGGGAAGGCGGACGGAGTTGCCAAGTCGCTCAAGCCTGCTTACACCACCTTGCTGAACAAATATTACGTAGACGAATTCTACGCAGCGATGATCGTCAAGCCGCTGCTTTGGATATCGACAAATGTGCTCTGGAAAACGGCTGATGTGGCGGGAATCGACGGAGCAGTGAATGGGATCGCAGCAGGGACTACGGCCATCGGCGACGGTGTGCGCCACACGCAATCCGGGAACACGCGCAGCTACGCCGTGTGGGTGGTCGTGGGAGCGCTGGTGGTGATGGCGGTCATCTTCTTCTGGCCGTTCGGCGGAAAACCGGTTCTCGGGATGTTGCGCTGATGCTGCCCGGCGGACATTTGCTTTCCGTGCTGATCTTCTTCCCTGCCGTGGGAGCGCTGGCGCTCTTGCTGTTGCGCGGCGACGATCACAAATTCATCCGGATTATCGCGCTGATCGTTTCCCTGGCCGAATTTCTGTTCTCGCTCTTGGTGATTCCGAAGGTGGCGATCGGCGCCTCCGGATATCACCTCGAAGAATTCGCCAAGTGGATCAGCCAGCCTCCGATCAATTACCACCTGGGCGTGGACGGAATCAGCCTCTTCCTCGTGATTTTGACGACGTTTCTGACGCCCATCTCCGTTCTGGCGTCGTGGGAAAGCATCGAGCACCGCGTCAAAGAGTTTTTCGTGATGCTGCTGATGTTGGAAGTCGGCGTCGTGGGCGTGTTCCTCTCAGTGGATCTTTTCCTGTTCTTTCTCTTCTGGGAAGTGATGCTGATTCCGATGGCCCTGCTGATCGGCATTTGGGGTCACGAGCGCCGCGTCTACGCCGCGGTCAAATTCATCCTCTACACCATGGCGGGCTCGATCTTCATGCTGATCGGCATCATCTGGCTGTACAACGCCACGGGCACATTCGACCTGCCTGCGATTCAAGTCCTGCTCCATAGTCCAGCCTCGCAAGGCGGCCTTGAGCTTCCGCCAACGACCGAGATGCTGCTCTTCCTGGCCTTCTTTGTCGCGTTTGCGATCAAGGTGCCGCTCTTCCCGCTGCACACCTGGCTGCCGGACGCGCACGTGGAAGCGCCGACGGCTGGCTCGGTGATGCTGGCGGGCGTGCTGCTGAAGATGGGCACGTACGGCATGATCCGTTTCTGCCTGCCGCTCTTCCCCGGAGCCTCACACCGTGCCGCGGGCTGGGTGGCCGCACTGGCCATCATCGGCATCATTTACGGCGCGCTGGTAGCGATGGTGCAGCCGAACTTGAAGAAACTGGTCGCGTATTCGTCGGTCAGCCACTTGGGCTTCGTGGTGCTCGGCATTTTCGCGTTTCATAACATTTCCATGCAGGGCGCGGTTTACCAGATGCTGGCGCATGGTATCTCCACGGGCGCGCTCTTCTTGCTTGTGGGCATGCTCTACGACCGGCGCCATACGTTTGAAATCAGCGAGTACGGCGGCTTGGCCACGCCGATGCCGAAGCTGGCGGCGTTCTTCCTGTTTGTCGCACTCTCATCGCTGGGCCTGCCGATGCTCAATGGCTTCGTCGGTGAATTCCTGGTTCTGCTCGGCACGTACCAGCGGCACTGGCAATGGGCTTCGTGGGCCGCGCTTGGCGTGATCCTTTCCGCCTGCTACCTGCTGTGGTCCTATCAGCGGGTGTTCTTCGGTGAGATCACGCGGGAGAAGAACCGTACGCTCCCCGATGCCTCAGCGCGCGAGAAGTGGATTCTGGTCACCATGGCGGTCGTCACGCTGTGGATGGGCATTGGCTCGACGTTCATCACCGCCCGGACGGCCGCGGCCGCGCAATACGTGATTGATCAACTTGAACCACAGCGGCCCTATGAGGCCGCGGTGCCGAACGAGGCCACACCGAGTGGGGCCACGCCGCAGGCCAAGCGAGATTCCTCAAACGCGGCGAAGGCCATCTCAAGTGAAAGGCTGGGAATCCGCTAAATGCTTCCCCGCACCATCGACATCTATCGCGTGCTTCCGGAAATGGTGTGGTGCTGCTTCGGCGTGCTGGTGATGCTGATGCAACCGTTCGTGCGCAGCCGCCACTTTTTGACGTTTCTCGCACTGATCGGCACGTTGGCGGGAACGGCTGCATCCGTCACTGCGGCAATGCACGCGGGGCCGGGCTTCGGCGGGCTGGTGCAGTCCGATTCCTTTAGTTTTTTCTTCCGGCTGCTCGTGGGTACGGTGGCGTTTCTGGTGGTGCTGGCAGCGGGGCCGTACCTCGAGCGAGAACGACTTCCCTTTGCGGAGTTTTACGCGCTGCTGCTTTTTGCCACGGCGGGTATGGGCGTGCTTGCTTCGGCGCAGGAGCTGCTCACCGCGTTCATCGGCCTGGAGATGAGTTCGATCTCCAGCTACATCCTGGCGGGATACCGCCGCGATTCGCTGAAGTCCACTGAATCGGCGATGAAGTATTTCCTGCTCGGCTCGTTCGCGACGGCATTCTTTCTCTACGGGATTGCGCTGGTGTATGGCTCGAGCGGAACGACGATGCTGACCAGGATGGGCTCCGAGGACCTCCTCCATAGCACGCTTTTCGAGCTTGGGCTGGCCATGATCCTGATCGGACTAGGCTTCAAGGTGGCGGCGGCGCCGTTCCAAGTGTGGACACCGGACGTGTACGAGGGCGCGCCGACTCCCGTCACGGCGCTATTTTCCGCGGGACCGAAGGCCGCGGCGTTCGCTTTGTTGCTGCGCATCTTTGCGACGGTTCCTGCCGCCACGCACTTCTGGTTCTGGGCCTTCTGGGCGCTCGCGGCGCTTACGATGTTCGCCGGGAATCTGGGCGCGCTGGTGCAGACGAACGTCAAGCGGCTTCTGGCGTACAGCTCCATTGCGCACGCGGGCTATATTTTGGTGGCTTTTGCGGCGGTTACGTCCATGGCGAGCGGTGGAACGGCGGAAGCAGCGCCTGCCTATGCCGCGGTGCTCTTTTATTTGCTCAGCTACGCCCTGGTGAAGCTGGGTGCGTTCACGATCGTTTCGCAGCTGGGCGGCACGGGCGAAAAGCATCTCTCGTTGGACGACTACGCGGGTCTCTCCCAGCGGCAGCCGTTCGTGGCGGCCGCGCTGAGCGTCTACCTGCTTTCGCTTCTTGGGTTGCCGGTTACGGCGGGCTTTTTCGGGAAGTTCTACATCTTCAAGGCGGCGGTGAATTCGCACCTGCTGTGGCTCGCGGTGCTGATGGCCATTAACAGCGTGATCGGCGCTTACTACTACCTGCGCGTCATCGTGGTAATGTACATGCGCGAGTCAAGCACGGAGGCGAAGTCGGCGGCTCCCGTGGGATTTCCCCTCACAGTGAATTTTGTTTTGGCTTTTACAGTCGTGGGCACGTTGTACTTCGGACTGTTTCCCAACCAGGTGCTGAACTTCATTCTCCAACCCACGCTTCTCGGGCACTGATATCGCAATCCCTAAAAAGAAGGGCGAACCGAAGTCCGCCCCTACATCGGATGCCAGCCGTTCGAAATGAAAGCCTTTTCGCTAGCCTCAGATTTTTACGAAGATGATAACCAGCGTGAAGAGCGCGAGCGTCTCGACGAACACCAAACCGAGAATCATCGCCGCGCGGATTGCCGCTGCTGCCCCGGGATTGCGGGCCATGCCTTCGCAAGCGGCCGAAGCAATCCGGCCCTGCCCCAGTGCCCCACCGAAGGCCGCCAGAGCCATTCCGAAGCCCGCTGCAATGGCCATCAGGCCCCTTCCTCCGGCTGCCGTACCTGCTGTCTCCTCCGCGAACGCGGACGGTACAATCAACATCACCGCCACGAGCGCCACCAACACCATCGTCCACTTTTTCATCACTTCCTCCTTATGAATCGCCGCCAGGAGGTGGTTCCCGGACACCGTGCAGCCGGGCTCACACTGGAGCGGCACAACAGACTTGGCCCAGAAAAACGTGAGGAACGCGCCTAGTGTTCCTCTCCCGTAGCGATCCCCAGATACACGGAAGGTAGCACCGTAAATATGTAGGTCTGAATGATGGCCACAAAAATGTGCAGACCAATAAATAGAAGAGGAATAAAGGAGGGAAAAACGGCCAGCACTATTCCGAGAATGGGTGCCTTGTTCCATCCCCAAAGTACGGGGGCCAGGAGCAGACTCAAAAAGATCGAGTACAAAAGATCGCTGGCAAAAATATTGGCCCACAGACGCACAGTCAGCGAGAGCACGCGGGCGCACGTGCTGATGATCTCGACGGGAAAAATCAGCGGGGAGAGCAGCGGGACAGGCCCGGCGAAATGTTTAAGGTAGGCAATAGGGCCGTGATGCCGGATTCCCTGCCAGTTAAAATAGAGGAAGGTAAGTATCGCGCAAGCCAGAGGGACACTGACGTTTGCCGTCGGCGCCGCGAAAAGCGGGAAAACGCTAAAAAGATTGGCCAGCAGAACGAATACGGAAATCGAACCGACCCAGGGTACGTATTTCAACCCCTCGTGCCCGACGTTTTCTTCCAGCAAATCCTTGATCCCGAATCCAAGCGGATTGGTAAGCAACAATTCCGCGACCTGTTGAAAGCCGCCGGGGCGCTCCACAGAAAGCCGCGACCGAAGCAGAAGCGCCAGTATCGTGCCAACGATCAATACGAGGAAGCCCATCACAACGTGCTCCGGGATGGGCATCTCCGGGTTCTCGGGCTTGATGTGGAGCCAGGAGAGCAGCGCCAGGGCAAATTGCCCGAGATAGTGATTCACGAACTGCGTAAGTCCGGTAACGTGTTCAGCCATTCGTCAGTCCACGGGACGCGAGATTTCGTACACACTCGCCACAACTGTTGCGGCTCCTAAAGCGCACAAACCCACGACCATGCTCACAAGGGGAACACTGAGATATTCAAAAATAACATACACCGCGAGGGCTATCAACCCGTAGCGGAAAAGCATGCCGAAGTAGTTGAGGAGGGGGACTGCGGGTTTCTCTTTGCCGGCTTGGGCGGTGGAGGCCATGACTAGAGCATCCAAGCCCCGCCTGAGCCAGCGAAAATTCAGCCACGCCAGGGCAGCGCCAATACCCAGGCCCGCGCCCCACAAACGGTCGCGCAGCAGCGCGACCAAAATACCGGCGACCAAACCAATCAAGAGGGTCAGCCAGGAGATGCGCCGTTCGGTCACAGCGCCGGACGGCGATTCAATTACGCTTGATGCCATCGCCGCTTCCCGCAAGCCGCCGGAGAACGTCGCGCACGCCCGCATAAAAACCAATGCCGCCAAGCACGAGCAGGAAAACCGGCTTCGTATGGAGCCAGTGATCGAGAAAATAACCGAGAAGCCCGCCCACGACGACGGCCGAGACGAGCACGAAGGGCAATTCCATGGCAATCGCAGCCTGGTTGGAGACGTCCTTCGCTTTCTCCACCCCGGGAGAGGGCGAATCGGAGTTTTCGGGTTTATTGTCCGAAGGCATATTGAGCGAGCCGCGTGAACGGCTCAGGATACAATCCCGCGGCCAGGGTGACAAACACGGCGACGCCGAGGGCCACGGCCTGCGCGCTCGTCATCGATGGACGCAGCGCTTCGCCAGGCTGTTTGAGCCAGGCGTGCACGACGATGCGGAAGTAATAGTAGAGCGCGGGGACGATATACAACACGGCGAAGACCGCGAGAACCGGATGGTGCGTTTCGATCAGCGAAAGAAAAATGAAATACTTGCCCATGAAGCCTGCCGTCGGCGGAATGCCCGCAAGCGAGAGCATGAAGATCAGAAGCAGCAATGCGGCGGCAGGACTGCGCTGGTACAAACCGTTCAGGTCCTCGAGTTCCTCGCCGATCAGCCCTTTCTGGCGAAGCACGATGATGACCGCAAACGCTCCTGCGGTCATGAACACGTATGCGAACAGGTAGTATGAGATCCCTGTCAAAGCGGTCCCGTTGCCGGCAACGAGACCGAGCAGGATGTAGCCCACGTGCGAGATCGAGGAATACGCCAGGAGGCGCTTGACGTTGGTCTGTGTTAGCGCGGCGAGATTGCCCCAGGTCAGCGACGCCACGGCCACGCCCGCGATGAGATACATCCATTGTTCCTGCGAAACCTTTTGCGAAGGAGAAAAGACGGAGAGGAATAATCGCAGAAGCAAAGCAAAACTCGCCGTCTTGGAAGCCACGCTGACATAAGCAGCTATCGGCGTTGGCGCGCCTTCGTAAACATCCGGCGCCCACTGATGAAACGGCACGGCCGCGACTTTGAAAAACAACCCGACCGCAACCAGAACGAAGGCGAGGATCGGAAGAAGCTGCAGAACGAAGGGATCGAAGTTCAGCGCTATGGGTAGATTCCTCTCCAACAGCAGCCGCATCTGTTCGCCCTGCGCGCCAGGGAGCTGGCTGAGCGCAACGGCGTGCACCAATTTGTCGCGCTGCGATAGTGCCGCGGTGATGGTGCCGATGTTCGTAGCACCGCTGAGCCCATACAAAATCGAAAAACCGTAGGCCAGGATGCCGGAGCTGAATGCGCCGAGCAGGACATATTTTAATGCGGCTTCATTCGAACGCTTATCACGGCGCAAAAAACCGGTCAGCACGTAAAAACTGAGGGCCATGGTTTCAAGGCCGAGGAACATCACGATCAGGTCTATGCCGGAGGCCATGAGCATCATTCCGACGCAGGCAAACAGCAGAAGCGCGTAGTATTCGCCTTCTTGCTCCCTTTCGATCTTCAGGTATTGCACGGACAGCAGAATCACGAGCGCGGTGGCCGCGAGGAAGAGCGTTGCAAAGAAAAGGAAGAACGGATCGACCAAAACCGAATCGTGAAATCCGGCGAAATCACCCCTTGCCGCGACCGCTCCGCGCAGCTTCCAGATCGTGAAAGCGCTGAAAATGGTTCCCGCCAGCGCCAGCCCGGCATTCCAGTATTTTTCTTTCTTGTCGATCCAGAAATCGATTAGCAGTATTCCCAGTCCGAAGAGGACGAGCTCCATTTCCGGAAGGATGGCGGCGCCGTCGCCCTGGAGATAGCTTCGAATCGCGTTGATGAAGGGGATGTTCATTCGGGCCGGTTATTTCGTCTCCGCCGCAGCGGCGTGGAATTCCGCCGGAGGCAATTTCGTGTGTTCTGCTTGATAGAAATTTGGATTCACCTGCTCGACAATTTTTTGCACGGGCTTTTCGATGAGGGCGAAGAACGGCTTAGGGTAGATGCCGATCCAGAATGCCAGAATCACGAGCGGCACGAGCGTGGCGTATTCGCGCAGATTCAAGTCCGGCAAATCTTCGTTGGCGAACTGCGTGACCGGGCCGAACATCACGCGCTGATACAGCCACAGCAGATATGCCGCGCCCAGCACGACGCCCAGCGAACCCCAGGCGGCCCAGGCCTTGCTCACCTGAAATGCGCCCTGCAAAATCGTGAACTCTCCGATGAAGCCGTTCAGCAGCGGCATTCCAAGCGAGCTGAGGCTGATGATCAGATAAATCGCGGCGAAATTCGGCATGGGCGTTGCCAGGCCGCCGAACTCCGAAATCATGCGCGTGTGACGCCGCTCGTAAAGTACGCCCACAATCAAGAACAGCGCGCCGGTGGAGATGCCGTGGTTGATCTGCTGGAGCACGCTGCCGGCCAAGCCGTTCGGCGTGAGGGCGAAAATTCCCAGCGTGCAGAAGCCAAGATGGCTGACCGAGCTGTAGGCGATCAGGCGCTTCATGTCCTTCTGCATGAGGCAGACGAGCGCACCGTAAATGATGCCGATCAAGGAGAGCACGATGACGATATGAATGATTCGCGATCGCAGTGGGCCATCCCCCGGCAGCAACGGGAGCGAGAAGCGGATGAAACCGTAGGTGCCCATTTTCAGCAAGACGCCCGCCAGAATCACAGAGCCGGCGGTGGGAGCTTCCGTGTGCGCGTCGGGGAGCCACGTGTGGAACGGGAACATGGGAACCTTGATAGCAAACGCGAAGAAGAAGCCCCAGAAGAGCCACACCTTCAGTGGGTCGGAGAAGTGTTGCGCGGCGGCCAGTAGCGTCGGAACATCGAAGGTGCGTGTCCCGCCTGCGGGCACAGGCGCGTAGAAGTACAGTGCCAGGATCGCCAGCAGCATGACCACCGATCCGGCCAGCGTGTACAGGAAAAACTTGATGGCCGCGTAGAGGCGCCGGTCGCTGCCCCAAACGCCGATCAGGAAGTACATCGGAACGAGCATCACTTCCCAAAACACGTAAAAGAGGAAAAAATCCAGAGAAACGAAAACGCCGATCATCCCGGACTGCAGCAGGAGGAGCAGAATGTAATACTCCTTGGTCCGCTGATGAATCGCGCTCCACGACGAGAGAATGGCGATCATCCCTAGAAACGTGGTGAGCATGACAAGCAAGAGGCTGATGCCGTCGATGCCCAGATGATATCTAGCGCCGATCGAGGGGATCCACTCGGCGGATTCCTCGAAGGAAAAGGGCTTCTCCCCGGGATTCCACCAGCGAAGCAGCGGGAGCGAAACAAGAAAACCAAGAGCGCCAAATACGTTTCCAGCGATCTTATGCGCGTTCTCCATCTCGCGAGGAATGAACAGCAGCACCAGGGCGCCCAGAAGCGGCGTGAAGAGAACCACGCTCAAGATGTGATTTGCAAGAAAGTCCATTCTCATCGCCTCTCAGCGCACGCCGCGCAGCAGAACCTGCATATGGTGCCCGTAATACGCCAGAAGAATTACCAGTCCTACCAAAATCAGCATCGCGTAGCTGGAAAAGACTCCGGTTTGCAGCAGGCGCACCGGATAACTGAAAAGCTGCATCAGCTTCGCGCTGAAATTCAGCAGCCCATCGATGATCCATTTGTCCCACCACATCGATATAGTAGAGCCGAAGCGCGCCAGCCAGCCCGCGCCGTTTACACCCACCCCGTCGATCACGTTTTCATCGAAGCGCCCGAGCAGAGTCCCGAGGTCTTTGGTGCGCTCCACGATCGCCGCGTCATAAATCTCATCCACGTAATATTTATGCAGGAGCAAATGATAGAGTCTCGGCCACTTTCCGGCGACCAATTCCGGCGCGATTCTTTTTGTCCGGTAGAACTGGTATGCCAGCCAGATTCCGGCGCCGGCAATTGAGAGGGACGCCAACATCAGGAAATACTCCTTTGCCAGAGCGTGATGCGCAATCTTGACCGCTCCCGTCTCAGGCACAACGCCGGTCAAAACAGGCTCGAGAAACCGCTCGAAACGGTTCTCTCCTCCCAGCGAGCCCGGCCATCCAATCCATCCGCCAATCAAAGAAAGTCCGGCGAGAATGATGAGCGGAACGGTCATCGCCGGCGGCGATTCGTGGATATGTTTCTCAACGTGCTCGTCGGCGCGGGAGTAGCCGAAAAATGTAAGAAAGAGCAGCCGGAACATATAGAACGCCGTTATTCCCGCGGTGATGAAACCGACGAGCCACAAAGAAAAATAGCGGTCGAACGCCCGGCCGAGGATCTCATCTTTGCTGAAAAATCCGGCGAATGGAAAAATTCCCGAGATCGCCAGGGTCGCAACGGCAAAGGTCCTTGCGGTGACCGGAATCTTGTTCCACAAACCGCCCATCTTTTGCAGATCCTGCTCCCCGGACATGGCGTGAATCACACTGCCCGCGCCGAGGAACAGCAGCGCCTTGAAGAAGGCATGGGTCATCAGATGAAAAATTCCCGCCGCGAACGCGCCCACGCCCAGAGCGAGAAACATGTACCCGAGCTGGCTGATCGTCGAATACGCCAGCACCTTTTTGATGTCGTTCTGCACCAGCGCGATGGACGCCGCAAAAATCGCGGTGACAGCGCCCACGACGGCCACCACGTCCATCGCAAACGGCGCGAGCTGGTAGAGCGCGTTCATGCGCGCGACCATGTAAACGCCCGCGGTCACCATCGTGGCTGCATGAATCAGCGCGCTCACTGGCGTCGGCCCTTCCATGGCGTCCGGGAGCCAAACGTACAGGGGAATCTGCGCCGATTTCCCCATCGCTCCGACAAACAGCAAGAGCGCGATAGCAGTCAGCACCGGTGCGCCATAGGCCAATGCGTGTGCGTCCACAGCTGACTTCAGCGCTTGAAAAATTCCTGAAGCGCCTTCCGCGGCCTGCAAACCCTGGGAAGTAAAACGGATGGTGCCCAATGTCACTGCGGTCAGGAGAATCCCGAGGATAAAGCCCGCATCCCCGATGCGATTCACGATGAACGCTTTTTTCCCCGCATCGGATGCCGACTTTTTCAAGAAATAGAAACCGATCAGCAAGTAGCTGCACAGGCCGACGCCTTCCCAGCCCACGAACATCAGCAGCATGTTATTTGCTAGGACCAGCGTCAGCATGGCGAACATGAAGAGATTCATGTAGCCGAAGAAGCGGTAGTACCCGCCTTCGTGCCCCATGTAACCGACGGAGTAGACGTGAATCAGGAAGCCGACACCGGTGACGACCAGCACCATGACGCAGGAAAGCGGGTCGAGAAGGAATCCCCAGTCCGCCACAAACGGTATGGCTCGCCCACCGGTCATCTGCATCGGCCCGGGCGTCAGCCATTCGAACAGGATTTGCTGCGCGACGCGATGCTCCGGTTCCGCGGCCAGCAATTGAAACACGGCGCCCGTAGCGTAGACGAAAGACAAGCCCGCGCTTCCGACACAAAGCACGCTGACGCCGGCATTCGGGAGCCGCCTGCCAAAGAAAAGCATCAGCGCCGCAGTCGCCAGAGGAAACAACGGGATGAGCCAAAGATGATCGAGAAAGTAGCCCGTGGGCGTCATGCCGGTTTCATTTCTTCTTTCCTGTCGTCACGCTACCACTTCAACAAATCCATTTCGTCCGCCAGCACCGTTTCGCGGTTCCGGAAAAAAGCGATGATGATCCCGAGCCCCACCGCAGCCTCCGCAGCCGCGTCGGCAATGATGAAGAGCGCAAAGACCTGGCCCGCCACGTCGCCGTACAAACGCGAAAACGCCGCCAGGTTGATGTTCACGGCATTCAGAATCAGCTCGATGGACATGAGCACAACGATCACGTTACGGCGCGTCACGACTCCGATCACGCCGATGATGAAGAGCGCGAGACTAAGGAACAGGTAATGTTCTATCGGAAGCATCGCTGCATTACGCCCTTTTCTTGGCCATTACCACGGCGCCGATCATGGCCACGAGCAACAAAACAGAGGCAATCTCAAACGGCAATAGATACGAATCGAACAGGCTTTTTGCCACCGCTTCGGAATTGAGCGGCAAACGATTCGCGGCCACCGCCGTCAGCACCGGCAACCCCTGCCCGGGCATTTTCCCGGAAGTCCAGAACATCACGCCGACCTGCCCGGCCAGCGCCAGCGCGACGATGAGCGCCACCCACTTCTGCCGCGCGAACTGCATCTGCTGCAGCGCCACGTCCAAATTGACCAGCATGATCACGAAAACGAAGAGCACCATGATCCCGCCGACGTAAAGAATGATCTGGACGATAAACAAAAACTCCGCGCGCAACTGCAGGAAAATCCCCGCGGTCGCGAGCAGCGCGGTGATCAGAAAGATGGCGCTGTGGACTACATTCCGCCGCGTAACCATGAGCGCCGCGCTCGCCACGGCGATGCCGGCAAAGAAATAAAATAGGACTTTATCCAGCATAAAAATCCGAAGGGGCGGTTTGCTCCTGCCGCGCGTCGTGTTGTTTTTCGATAGCCAGAATAAGAAACGCGGCCACCAGCGCCAGGATGGCCGCCGGAGTCGTAACCAGAAGCAGTCCCCAGCCATGCAATTGAAAGTAGGCTCCGGCGATCAAGGCCACGCCAACCAGCAAAACGTTGATGATGGACAGAGGTATCAGGAAATGCCACCCCAGGCGCATCAACTGGTCAAAGCGGTACCGCGGTATCGTGAATCGCAGCCACATGAAAAAATAGATGTACAGGCTCACTTTGAAAATGAACCAGAAGCCGCCGTGAATGCCTGCGTAAAACGGCGCTACGGCCTCGCGGAGCGACGGTTTGATCACCGGCAAAACGACCGGCGCCGCGAGGACCAGGGCAACCACAAAACAGAGACCCGCCACAGCCAGCATGAACAACTGCTGCACGCGTGTCGGCTGCTTTGTGACACGCAGAACGCAGTAGGCGCCGATGGCAATCAGCACTAGTGGCGGAACAAAGTCCAGAAAATTCAGCCAAGAAACGCCAGCGAAGGGCCTGAGCCAGCCTCCCAGAAACAAAGTGGTCGCCACGGACGCCACCACGATCATGTTCGTATATTCCGCGAGAAAATAGAGCGACCAGCGGAATCCGCTGAACTCCGTCATGTACCCGGCGACGAGCTCGGACTCGGCTTCCGGCAAATCGAACGGCGCCCGGTTGGTCTCTGCAATGGAAGCGACGAGGTAGGTAAAAAAGGCCACCGGCGCCAGCAGCACGAACCAAATGCCCTCTTTGCTCTGCGCTTCCACGATCGATTTGACGTTCAGCGTGCCCGTGAATAAAAGCGCGCTCACCAGCGCCATCCCCGCGGCGGTCTCGTAACTCACCAACTGCGCTGAACTGCGCAGCGCCCCCATCAGCGAATAGTGGCTGTTCGAAGCCCAGCCGCCCAGCACGATGCCAAAAATTCCCAGCGCGCTGATGCCCACAACGAAGAGAATGCCAATGTTAATGTCCTGCGCGATCTGAAATGCCGGTCCGATCGCCAGGCCAGCCAGCGAAAGCAGCCCCGCGCCAACGGAAAGCACCGGCGCGAGCCAGAAGACGAGTTTGTCCGCGTGCTCCGGGATGATGTCTTCTTTGATGAGCAGTTTCACCGCGTCCGCGATCGGCTGCAGCAAGCCATGCGGCCCCACGCGCATGGGCCCAAGCCGTGCCTGCATGTCCGCCATGATTTTGCGTTCCACCAGCACGATGTAGCCGACGATCAGCGGCAGAATCGCGACGACGGCCACGCCGCAGAGCAGCGGCGCCCAGTACAGCTTCAGGAATTCAAGCGTTGCCTGGAGTGTGGCATTCATCAGCGGTCCACTTCTCCCAGCACGATATCAATCGTTCCGATGATGGCCACCACATCGGCCACCAGATGCCCCCGCACCATGCGATCGAACGCCTGCAAATTTATGAAGGAAGGAGGCCGGATGTGCACGCGATAGGGCATGACCGTGCCGTCGCTCACAATGTAGTAGCCGATTTCGCCCTTTGGCGCTTCAATCGCATGATAAACCTCGCCCGGCGGCGGCTTCAGCACCTTACCCACTTTCGCCAGTATCGGCCCGCTGGGAATATTCTCGATGGCTTGCAGGCAAATCAGCCGCGATTGCCGCATCTCCTCCATTCGAACCAGATAGCGATCATACGTATCTCCGGTTGTGCCGACGGGAATTTCGAATTTGTATTGATTGTACGCCGCGTAAGGCGCGGCCTTGCGGATGTCCCATTTCACGCCGCTGGCCCGAAGCACCGGTCCGGTCACACCGAAGGCGATGGCGTCTTCCGCTGTCAGAATCCCCACGCCCTTGGTACGGCCGATCCAGATGCGGTTTTGGGTGAGCAATGTCTCGTATTCAGAGATGCGCGATTCAAAATCCTTGCAGAACCGCTCAACGTCCTTCTCGAGAGTGTCGTAGGCCTCGTATTGCAGCCCGCCGATGCGGAACGCATGTGTCGTCAAGCGCGCCCCGCAATACTTTTCAAAAATCTTCAGAATTTCTTCGCGCTCGCGGAAGCAGTAGAAAAGCGGAGTCAGCGCGCCAATATCCAAAGCGTGCGTTCCGAGCCACAGGAGGTGGCTGGCGATTCTCTGCAGCTCCGTCAAGATGGTTCGAATCACGCGCGCCCGCAGCGGAGCTTCCACCAGCAGCAATTTTTCCACCGCCTCGCAATATCCCAGGCCGCTGCTGACCGCCGCGACATAGTCCATGCGGTCGACGTAGGGAGCAAACTGCTGATACGTGCGATTCTCCGCGATTTTTTCCACGCCTCGGTGCAAATACCCGATGATGCACTCCGAGCCGATCACCCGCTCGCCATCGAGCTTCAATTTGACGCGCAACACGCCGTGTGTGGACGGATGCTGCGGCCCCATGTTGATGACCAGTTCGTCCGCGCCCAACAGGGTCTTGCTATCGCTTGTGGTATCGATGCTCAGGGTCGTCTTTCCTCTGCGGCTAAAACTGTCTCACTGACCGCTCTCAATTCCAAGATTCTCCCGTACCCAGGCCGTGTCCTGCTGCAAGATGTCATAGTCTTTCCGCAGCGGATAGCCTTGCCACTCGTCCGGCAACAGAATGCGTTTCAAATTGGGGTGTCCGGAAAAAATAATTCCGAACATGTCAAAAACTTCGCGTTCCTGCCAATTCGCCGTGGGCCAAACGCTCACGACGCTCGGCACATCTTCAGCGTCCGCCGCCCACACTTTCAGCCGCAGCCGCTCGTTCTTCGCGAAAGAGTACAGGTTGAGCACCACGTCAAAGCGCTTCTCACGCTTCGGCCAATCCACCGCCGTCAAATCGGCGAGCATGTCGAATTTTTCTTCCTCGCGCAGGTGCCGTGCAATCTCCACCAACCGGACCCGATCCACGGTCAGAATGGCCTGCTTGCGGTCCTCCATCGCTTCCAGAAGTGCCGCACCGAACTTGGTGCGAAATCGTGTGACGAATTCGTTGTCGAGCGGGGTCTGCAACACCACGGGCGGTTTTGGAGGGGCGGGTGCCGCTGCCTTTGGAGGAGCAGCGGGCGCGCTCGCGTCCGCAGGTTTGCCCGGGGGAGCTGACACCGCGGGTGTACTGCTTACGGGCTTATCGCCCGTGTGGACTTGAGGCGGTTTAGGTTCCTTGGGCTCGTCAGCCATGGACCCAGGGTGCGACAGGCTGCGGTGAACAGCTACCGTTCACAATCTGCAACAGAGGAGCAGCCGAAAATTCAAACGCCGCGTTTCTAACACACGCTGCAAACCTAGTCAATCAGAACCACTTGCGCACGGGATGAGCGGTGTTGGGGAGAGGAGGAAATTGCGGCTCACGCCCACTCAAGAGCACCCTTTTTGTATAGCCACAAATACCCGACGAGCAGGATTCCGAGGAATGCCATCATCGAAACCAGAGCAAACAGCCCCTGGTGCGCCGCGACCCACCCTTTGTATAGAATCGCCCAGGGAATGAGGAACATCGTCTCCACGTCAAATATTACAAACAGCATGGCCACAATAAAAAAACGCACCGAATAACGCCCGCGCGCATCGCTCTCCGGAGGGATCCCGCACTCATAAGGCTTGAGCTTCGCGCCGAACGAGGTGGATGCCGGCCGAATGAACTTTGCCAGGACCAATGTTACCGCGGGAAACGCGATCACCAACATCGCGTAAATCAACACAGGAATGTACGCGCTCTGCATCAATCCCTCACACGCAGCATCGTACCACCGTTGTCAATCCTGTAGTCGGCTTACTTCTCGAACAGCAGTTCCCCGGCGCGGCTGGTGGCCTTCACCACCGCCTTGATGAGCGTCACGCGGAGTTTGCCTTCTTCCAATTCCATAATTCCGTCGATGGTGCATCCTGCGGGCGTCGTCACGGCGTCCTTCAACAGCGCGGGATGATCGCCTGTTTCCAGAACCACACTCGCCGCGCCCTTCATGGTCTGCGCTGCGAGCAGCGTTGCGACATCGCGCGGGAGACCGACCTTGACGCCAGCTTCCGCAAGCGACTCGAGAATGATGTAGGCAAACGCCGGGCCGCTCGCTGAAAGCCCGGTCACTGCGTCCATATTTTTCTCGTCAACGACCACCGTGCGCCCGACCGCGTTGAACATCGCGCACGCCATCTCGAGGTGCTCCGCCCCTGCATGTGCGCCGCGGCAAATCCCGGTCATTCCGCATCCCACAGCCGAAGGCGTATTGGGCATGGCGCGCACCACGGGAACTTTTCCCCCAAGACGCTGCTCGATGTAGCTCGTCGGCACCGACGCCGCAACGGAAATCACCAGCGTCTTCTCATTCAGCT
>Ga0206903_10139_pt1 | contig 23424 bp, 24 predicted proteins | sample Alteio_BWOrgHeat_45_FD_152959 | JGI IMG/M metagenome (GOLD analysis project Ga0206903, IMG submission 152959) | Enriched cells from forest soil in Barre Woods Harvard Forest LTER site, Petersham, Massachusetts, United States -... | ecosystem: Environmental > Terrestrial > Soil > Temperate forest >... | reverse complement strand
ATGGTGATCGTGACGACGTGGCTTGGCTATGCCTTTGCCGCCCATACGATGCACTACGATGTGCATTTCTATCACGCTCTCATTGGGAGCTGGCTGGTGGCCAGTGGCATCAAAGACGGTTGGATTCTGCCAGGTATAGAGGCCAAGACCAATCTGGACAAAAACCAGGGTAACAAGGAGAGTCGCCGGGCGAAGAAACCAGGAGTCAACGGTCCCTGATTTTTTGATGCGGCGGCTAAGAAGGATGGCGTGGACGAGCACCAGAGCGGCGCCCAGAAAATGAAGATGCAGAAGGATGCCCATATGCCGGTAGATGGCACCAAAGATGAGCTGTAAAAATACAAACCCTGTCGTGATGATCGCCAATCGACGGAGTTTCGATGCTTCCGGCGTTACGGAGGCCACACGTTCCGACCAGGCCATGACGGCAATGCAGCTCATCCAGGAAAAAAAGATCTGCCCCAAACAGGCATGCCCAATCGAGGTGATGGCCGGGAGTTTCAAAAGGACAGTCACTCCGCCCAAGACCCCCTGACAGCAGACGAGACCAAGCGCGATCCATCCGGCCATTTTCAGCAAAGGTTCTTCGGCCTGGCGTCCAAGCCAGATCGCCAGAAAAATCGTCAAGAAACCAACGGTGGCAGCGACCATGCGATGACCATGTTCATAAAAAACTCCCCCCACCATCGGTGGAAAGACCTGACCAAACGATAAAGGCCAATCCGGAACCGCCAGAGCGGAACCGGTGCTCGTCACAAGACCTCCGGCAATGACCAGAAAGAAAGTAGCCGCCACCATGAAAAGGGTGTAAAAGCGAAGCCCAGGACTAACCATTAGAAGGTTCCGACTGTGCGAGCCAGTCCGCCGCCCGGCCCAACTGGCTGTATTCATAGGGCCCGCGGTAAACCTGAGGGACCGACTCGTAATTGTAGAACGGAGGGGGCGAGGTCGTGGTCCATTCCAACGTATTGGACTCCCAAGGATTATTCTCGGCCTTTTTGCCGTTAAAGATGCTCCAGAACAAATTGAAAATAAAGAGCCCCTGGGTGCAGAACATGAGGATCGCGCAGACGCTCATGAACATGCGAATCGGCTGCAGATGCACCAGCCCGGGATAAAACGTCGGGTCGAATAGTCGACGCGGTTCGCCTGCGATTCCAAGGATGAACATCGGGTAAAAAACGAGATTAAACAGCACGAACGTAATGACGATATGAATTCTCCCCAAAGTTTCATTCATCATGCGTCCAAACATTTTGGGAACCCAGAAGTAGGTCGCCGCGAACATTCCAAAAAGGGCTCCACCCACCATCATGAAATGGAAATGGCCGATAATGAAATAGGTGTTGTGAATATAGATATCGACGGGCGTCACGGCGGAGAAAATGCCGGTCAGGCCGCCAATGATGAACATGGAGAGGAATCCCACGGCGCAGAGCATCGGTGGTTTAAAACGAATGGATCCTTTCCACATGGTTCCCAGCCAGTTAAAGGTCTTAATGGCCGAAGGGACAGCAATGACGACGGTCGACATCATGAACGCGGTCCCCAATGTCGGGTTCATGCCGCTCGTGAACATGTGATGGCCCCAGACGATAAAGCCAAGCCCCGCGATTCCGCCTAGCGCATATACCATCCCCTGATAACCAAAGATCGGGCGCCGGGAGAATGTAGAAATGACGTCCGAGACGATGCCCATGGCCGGCATGATAACGATGTAGACCTCGGGGTGTCCAAAGAACCAGAAGAGATGCTGCCAAAGAAGCGGGTTGCCGCCACTACGCTCAAGGGTATTGCCTCCAATGATCAGACCGGCCGGCATAAAAAAGCTCGTTCCGGCCACGCGATCGAGCAAGAGGCAGGCCACTCCAACGGTGAGGGACGGAAGCGCCAAGAGCAGGAGGATGGCCGTAATAAACTGCGCCCAGACGGTGAGCGGCATGCGGAACATTGTCATCCCCGGCGCTCGCAGGTTCAAAACGGTGGTGATGAAATTGATCGACCCCATCAGGGACGAAATCGCCAGAATCATGAGGCTGATGATCCAGAGCGTCTGACCTACCGGCTCCACTGCCGAAAGCGGGGGATAGGCAAACCAGCCAGCTTTGGCCGCGCCGGTACCGGTAAAAAAGCTGTAGAGCATCACCAGACCCGAGGTCAGATAGACCCAATAGGACGCCATGTTGAGCCGAGGGAAAGCCATATCATCTGCACCAATCATCAAGGGAACCAGGTAATTCCCAAATCCTCCGACCAGGATCGGAATCACCGCAAAGAAGATCATGATCGTCGCATGCATCGTAAAGGCCATGTGGTAATAATCTGGAAGCATGACACCGCCGGGCATACCGTTTGGAGCCAGGTGACCCATAAAGGGAAGCGCTTTGCCGGGAAAACCGAGCTGCCACCTTATTAATAAGGAAAGGAGCGTCCCCAAGATGAGAAACGCAAAACCGGTGAAAAGATACTGCAACCCAATGACTTTATGATCGACGGAGAAGACCCAGCGTCGGATAAAACTCGTTGGAGCGGCGTGATGGGCAGATGTTGACATGAGCAATAACTCCTTAAAACGCGGCGGCTTTAGAGCTTTTTAGCCAAGCCTGAAATTCTCCCGGGGTTTCGACCGTGAGCTGACCTTTCATCTGATAGTGATTTGTCCCGCAGAACTGAGTGCAGCGCAGTTCATACTGCCCGGTCTTGGTAGCCTCGGCCCAGACGCTCGAGGTTAAGCCTGGAACCGCATCCTGATTAATACGTAAATCAGGAATGTAAAAGCCGTGGATAACATCTTGAGACGTCAGCACAAAGCGCACCGGCTGGCCTACCGGAATATGAAACTCGTTTTGAACTTCGACTTCACCGTCGGGACCGTCATATTTGAAATGCCAAAGCCACTGTTCCGCCATCACGCGAACCACAAGGGTTGGCTCCGGGAAATTCGCGGGCTGGCGCAGTTTGGCCCAAAGATTTTGGCTCATGATGCCGAGCACAACCAAAATCGCCGCCGGAATAGTCGTCCAGATGATCTCGGCTTTCGTGCTTCCATGAGAGGGTGATGCCTTTTGGTCTGGGCGGGCACGATAATGAAGACAGAAATAAACCAAAGTCGCTTCGGTTAAAACAAAGACAACGGCGGTGAGAACGAGAACAATATTGTAAAGATGGTCGATCTGGGGACCTAAAGTCGAAATTGAAGGGGCAATCAGCCAGCCCGAAAGCGCTTTAAGCAACACGAAAAACTCCTATCCAATGGAAATCGTATGAAGGGGTTTTATATCAAATTGAGCCTGCTAGCTCAATTGGGGCTGGAAACAACAAAGGTGGGCGTCAGATCCTCAAAATTCACTTCAGACTTCTCATCTTCCTTCACTTTCACTTTCAGCGTCTCTTTCATCGCCTGAAATTCGAGACGTCCATCCCGGTCATCCGCCTTCTCCACCCATCCTTCATGCCAGGCATGGATTCTGTACTGCCCCGGGGGGACATGCTTGATCGTAAACTCACCCTCCGCATCCGTCACGGCCACGGAATCATGCGGTGAGACAAAAATCCAAGCTCGTTCCCAAAGATGCCTGTCGCAATTAATTTTATAGAGCCCAGGAATGACCAGGGGACGGCGGAGCGGCGGACTGTTCGGCATCAGATCCGCCTCGAATACCGTACTGCCATCTTTCCAGGCATGGATATGATGCTGCGCGCCATCTTTATTCACCAAGAGCAAGCTGGTCCCCAGCGGAAGCCATTGCACGCGCGGCAACAACTGACATCCTTCCGATGAAAGCGTGGCGGCAAGTCTGGTGGGCATGACGCGTCGGTCTTCTCGCTCGACAACAATCAGAACATTCTGCAGGGCAAGGCTATACGGCTTGACCAGAAGATGGGTTTGAGGGATTCCATGGGGGCAATCATGATCGGACGGGTTGGCGAACATGTTTCGAGGAGGCGCTTCTCCCGAGAATTTCACGAAGCCGTGAATCGACCCAGGGATATCGTCAGCATGGCAGAGGGACAACCCGAGAAGTAATAAAAGAGTTTTAAGGCGCTTTCTCAATGTACTGCCATCCAGCCACATACGTTGCGGCCGCGAATTTTAACCATAGAACAACCATTTGAATCAGGGCATTGAACGGGTAGGACACCCAGACCGACCAGCTAAAAAAATTTGGATTGGCAAAGATAAAACCGATGGAACCCATTACAAGGGCCGTTTTAGGTCCTGGCCCGAGACGGGGACGTGCCAGCACATAGAGCCAGCAGAGCAAAAATCCTGCGATCAGGCTGGGGAAGATCAAAGATCCTGAAATTCCAAAGAGTTCCCCCCATTGGAGGTTGGGTTCCGGCACCAGGAAACGCTGCATCAAAATGAGATTCGCCAGTTCAAAGAGCCAAAAGACAACAGCTCCGAGAGCTGTTCCAGTCCAGATGCGTTTCCAATTCATAGATTAGTGGCTGGAGCCTGTTGCTGCGGAGTGCCGAAGAGGCTGACGGGCACCTGTATTCCCTGCGCCGGCGCCTGCTGGATAAAAAGTGGAGTATAGCCTGTGGGAAAGAAACCCACCTGTCCGGCACGGTTACGGCCAAGCAAGAAGATATCTTGCATCGTCACTTTCCCATCCTGTAAGCCGGTCACCTCGGTCAAAGCGACGATCTGGCGGGCACCATCGACAGTTCGCCGCATCTGAACGATGAGATGAAGGGCGCGAGAAATCTGCTGACGAATGGCGCTAAGCGGGATTTCATAACCAGCCATAAGGACCAACGTCTCCAATCGGGAAATGACGTCCATGGGTGAGCTCGCATGGATGGTCGCCATGGCTCCATCGTGGCCTGAATTCATAGCTTGGAGCACATCCAGCGCTTCTCCTCCGCGAATTTCTCCCAGAAGGATCCGATCAGGCCGAAGATGGAGAGCATGCGACACCAGAGGTCGCATTTCAATAAAGGCTCCACCTTCGCCTCGTCCCTGAAAAACGGTTTCGAGCGCCACCCAGTTGGGATGCGGAAGAGAGATTTCGAAGGTGTCTTCAATGGTCACAATCCGGTGCGACTTCGGAATGATTGCCGCCAGGGCATTTAAAAGTGTGGTCTTTCCACAGCTGGTGCCGCCGGAGATCAAAATATTTAAGCGCATCTGCACGGCGATTCGAAGCAGATCCGCCATCGGGCCTGACATCGTATTGCGGTTCACCAGTTCGGTTAGATCTTGAGCGCGGTAGGTTGGACGGCGGATCGTGAAGCAAGTTTGTGCCGTCACCGGAGGAGTGGTGACGGTCATGCGGGAGCCGTCGCTTAAGCGGCAGTCCACCAGGGGCATTTGCGGAGACAGTGTTTTACCAGCCATGGTCAGAAGCTGGCGTACGACACGTAACAGTTCGCTTTCGCTCGCAAACTTCCGCTCGACCTGAGTGAGTTTCCCGTTCTGCTCAACAAAGATCCTGCTGGGCCCATTGACCATGACCTCCGAAACGTCAGAGGAAGCGAGGTAAGGGGTTAAAGGACCAAAATCATCCATAGTGGCCATGGGTTTCTTGTATATCAGATTGCGATATTTTGCAACTGGAAAATGGCATTATTTCCGGGTGAATTGTTCCCATTTTGGCGTTTGCGGCGGGTGCGTGTGCAAAAAAGGCCCGGATGGACCCCCCCGGCCTGCCCCTTACCAGAAGGAATTGGCTGAAAAAGAAGAGCGCGTTCACACCCTTTTAGCACCCTATGAAGTGGCAGAGTGGCGTCCGATCATCCCTTCTCCGGATGAATGGCACTACCGAAACAAAATGGAATGCGCTTGCGGAGTCTGGGATGAACAGCTTGTTCTCGGCCTGCGCGCCGCGGGCCGTTTCGACCAGATTATCGACCTTCAAACCTGTTTTTTAATGTCTCCTGAATGCCTGGAAATCCTTCGACTGGTTCGGCACTGGGCCAAAGATCAGGCCCTTCAGGGATATCATCGCCGGCGTCATGAAGGTGACCTGCGTTATCTGGTTTTGCGCGAAGGAAAGAATACCGGGCAGAGAATGGCGATCTTGGTCGCGACGTCAAAACGGTTTCCAACGGGCGGCGAATCGTCCGCGCCAACATTGCCGAAGGAACTTCATTCCTTATTAACCACCTGCTGGTTGGGTGTCACAGACGACTTAGGAGATAATGCGCGAGCAGAAGATATGCGGCTTTTGTGGGGACCGGGCACGATTGAAGAAAAACTCGGAGCCATCACTTACCGCATTTCCCCTTACTCCTTCTTTCAAACCAACACGCACGGCACAGAAAAACTTTACGCTCTACTGCAAAACTGGGGAAAAGACATCCGTGGCGCTTTGATCGATCTCTACTGTGGCTCAGGGGGGATCACCCTGGCGTTGGCCGAATCCTTTGATCGTGTCGTTGGAATCGACACCAATAAAGGCGCCATCGAAGATGCCCGGAAAAATGCGGAATTGAACGGCATCGGCAATGCCGAGTTTGTCTGTGAAGACGCCAAGGAATTCCTGAAAAAACTGCCCGGATCCAAATTGTCTGTTCAGCTTTCCGCGATGGTTGTCGACCCGCCTCGCCCCGGGCTTCATCCCCAAGCGCTCCGAAACCTTCTCGAGATGAACCCCCAGCGCCTGGCCTACGTCTCCTGTAATCCCGAATCTCTGGCGCGTGATCTGCAGGCCTTGGTTCCGTTTTATAAAATTCACAGTGTTCAACCGGTCGATCTATTTCCTCATACCGTTCATGTAGAAACAGTCGTATTTATGGAGCACCGATGAAGAAAGTATTGTTTGTTATTCCACTGCTTGCCTTAGTTTGCTCGCTCGGGGCAGCGGTTGAGACTCCGCCGCGATTGTTCTTCAGCGATGCCATGCTAAGTTTTCTGGTCCCGGAGCCCTGGGACGTGCCGTCCACTTTTCCTTTCGGGCCACTTTTGACACGCAAAACGCAGGAAGGAACCGACGCGTTTATCCAGTGCCAGATTTCGGATCCCGTCGATCCAAGCCGAGTGTCCGCGGATGTCTCGAGCGACGTGCTGAAAGGGTTTGCCACCCATGACATCGAAACGCGCGTCAAAGATTCGCGGATTCTGGCATCCTCCGATCGTACATTGGCCGGCCAGAACGCTTACGAAGTGACGTGGCTGAGCGAAGGTCCTGAAGGCGTCATGCAATACCAGTCCATCTATTTTTTCATGGAGGGCCGGTACTATGTCCTTTCCCTTCGAACTTATCGAGACAGTTTCCCCTGGATCGTCCAGGACTTTCAGACATGGCTCGCCTCTGTTCAGACACTCTCCCGAGCAGATTCCGGAACATTGGCCGCTCCTTCTCACGGCGGTCTTTGGGTTCACCAGACAGGCGGTGTCAAAATTGGTCTTCCGGAAGAATGGCTAGTGGGCGTTGCCGATGACCGTCAGGTCGGCGCCACGATTGCGCGTGATAAAATGCATTTGGATTTCACAACTGCGGTTGAAGTGCTGAAATCGCCGCCCAAAGAGATTAGTCCCGATCAGAAAAAAGCGGCACGCGAGGCGATCACGAAGAAAAGCTATTCGGTCACCGCGGAATCCGATGAACCGTTTCATGGGTTTCCCTGCTTTCGACTGAAATATGAAGGGACCATCGATGGCCGATTCGTCCGCGGTCAGGACCTCTGGGTCGCTAGCCCGCGAGCGCTCTGGCTGATCAGCATTGAAGGGGACGGCGCGTTTTACCGGCAATCGACGGCCAGCTGGCAGAGTGTTTTAAATGGGATTTCTTTCTATGAATGAAGACTACTTGAAGAATTTAAACGACCCGCAAAAAGAAGCGGTCCTGCATACACAGGGGCCTCTCCTGATCCTGGCAGGAGCCGGCAGCGGCAAAACGCGCGTCATCACCAGCCGCATTGCGCGACTGATCGCCGAAAACATTCCCCCCTGGCATATTCTGGCCGTCACCTTCACCAACAAAGCCTCCGAAGAGATGCAGACTCGGGTCGACATGCTGACGGGCGGGCACGGCCGCGGTGTTTTAATTTCCACCTTTCACCGTTTCTGCGCCCAATTGCTCCGTCGTGAAGGTCAGGCCATCAACATTTCTCAACATTTCGTCATCTATGACGATCATGATCAGAAAGAACTGGTCAAGGATTGCCTCACCGAACTGAGCCTCGACGATAAAAAGTTCAAACCGGGAGTGCTCGTCTCCATGATCTCGCGCTCCAAAGATGAACTGATCGATGCCGCTTCGTATCAGATCCACGCGCTCACCTCCCCCGATCCTTTCCGCCAGATGGTGGCCAGCATCTACCAGCTCTACCAAAAGAAGCTCACAGCATCGAATGCACTGGATTTCGGCGACCTTATCATGAAAAGCGTGGAGCTTCTACGCGACAGACCGGAGATCCGCGAAAAGCTTCAGGAACGCTTTCACTACATCATGGTGGACGAGTATCAGGACACCAATCGCGCCCAGTATGTGCTCGTAAAAACCTTGGCCGCCAAGTATCGGAACCTGTGCGTGGTGGGAGATGATGATCAGTGCGTCTATGTCTGGCGCGGTGCTGACATTCGGAACATTCTTGAATTTGAGAAAGAATATCCGGAATCCAAAGTGGTGAAGCTGGAGCAGAATTATCGGTCCACCAAACCGATTCTGGATGCCGCCTGGAATGTGGTCCAACACAATCAATTTCGCAAAGACAAGAAACTGTGGACGGAAAAAACGTCCGGAGATCCCGTGAGCGCTACCGAATTCGCCGATGAACGAGAAGAAGCACTCGCGGTGGCCAGTGCTATTCACGTACGCGTGCGCGACGGCGATGCCCGCTTTGCCGATTTCGCCATTTTCTATCGCATCAACGCACAATCTCGCGTGCTGGAAGACGCCCTCCGACGCCTCGAAATCCCCTATAAAATTATTGGATCCGTCCGGTTCTACGACCGAGCGGAAGTAAAAAACGTCATCGCCTACCTGCGCGTGGTGGTGAACCCCGCCGACACCTTAAGCTTGAAGCGCATTTTCAATATTCCAACGCGTGCTCTTGGGAAAACGACGCTGGAGGCTTTCGAGAAATTCGCTTTCACCCAAAATTTATCTCTCTTTAACACTCTTGAGCGCGCAGCGGAAGTTCCAGACATTACCCCGCGGGCCAAAAAGGCGGCGCTCGAATTCCATACGCTTCTATCGACTTTCATCGCCAACCGGGACCAACTGGACGCGATGGCACTCACTAAGCAGATTCTTGACGCCACAGGTTATCTCAAGGGACTTGAGATGGACGAAGACGCCGAAGCCCAGACCCGGGCCCAAAACATTCGCGAATTTATCAACGCGATTGAAGAATACCTGGAGCGTTCCGAAGACAAATCCGGCGCCGGATTTTTGGAGCAGGTGTCTCTCGTTGCGGATTCGGATGAAATCGAATCCGGCCCGAATTATGTGACGCTCATGACCGTGCATCTGGCCAAGGGCTTGGAGTTTTCCAGCGTCTTTCTGACGGGAATGGAAGAAGGACTTTTTCCCATCGGTGAATCGGATTTCTCTCAGGAAGAATTAGAAGAAGAACGCCGCCTGTGCTATGTGGGAATGACACGGGCCAAGCTTCATTTGCAAATTACCTGGGCGGCCAGCCGCCGGCTTTTTGGCCATTCGCGCTGGAACGCCCCCTCCCGCTTTATTGAAGAGGCGAAAATCGAAGCCGACCGCCCCCGGCGCGCGATGTCTGCCGCTTCGCCCGAAGAACCCGCGCGCATGGTCCCTGCGCACCCGCACCACAGTGATGAACCGGTGGATGAAACATCCTTTCTTGCCTTCAGTGTGGGATCTCGCGTGCGCCATCCGGAATTTGGCCGGGGAAAGATCATGGAGAAAAGCGGCACCGGCGATAGTCTGAAGGTAGTCGTTCTCTTTGATAACGGTCAGTGGAAGAAACTTCTGGTCAAATACGCTGGATTGGAAAAGATTTAGGGCTTTATTGGGCCGCGCTGAGGTAATCGAACTTCCACCCTTGAGGGGTCAGAGCAAAGTTAATCGAAGCAGATTTATTTTTTGGTCCTAATTTGCCGTAGGCCACAAGCGACGTGATCGACTCCCACCGGACGGGACCCCATTTCGACCAGGCCTCGCTCCACCGCCGCCATTGGTCTGCATGCGGTTCATCATGATTGAGCGACTCCAGTAATAGCAAAAATCCAGCTTCTGTGCATTCGGCATGAATGGCGCTGTCGTCACCGGTATTCATAACCTTCAAGAAATGCTTCCAAACGATTTCGAGCTTCTCTTCCGACGTTAACATTGTGATTGGCGGATTCGCCAGAGAGTCTGTCGCCCAAACGACTTGGCCAAAACCCAGGGACAAAAATCCGACAATCAACAGAAATAAAAGGAAATGCGCTGTTCGACTCCTGAAAACATGATCCTGCAACACAGATAGAATTCTACATCGGAATCTAGCTAGAATAAGCTCCATGAGTATCACGAAAAAAGATGTCGAACATGTCGCTAGACTAGCGCGTTTATCCCTCACTGAAGAGGAAAAAGAACGCTATACCGTGCAGCTGGGGCAGATTCTTGGCTACGTGGAAAAACTAAGCCAATTGAACACCGATAATATTCCCCCCACGTCCCACGTGCTGCCGCTCTCGAACGTCTGGCGCGAAGATAAAGTGGAACCCAGCACGTCCGAGACGCTGGGATCCCCCGAAGACATCGTTTCCAATGCGCCGGAACGCGAAGGAACTCTTTTTAAAGTAAAGAAAATCATCGAATGAGCTTTACAGACCTCACCGCTACGGAAATCGCCCGCAAAGTTAAAGCCAAGGAATTTAAGGCCGAGGCGATTGCGACCGCCTATCTGGATCGCATCAAAGCCCTCGATCCTAAAATTAAGGCCTTTAACGAGGTCTTCACAGATCGCGCACTCAAGCAAGCCCGAGAAGTCGACTCCCAAATTGCTCAAGGAAAATCCGTAGGGCCCTTGGCCGGTGTTCCGATTGCCATCAAAGACAATATGCTCATTCGCGGGGAGCATTGCACCTGTTCCTCCAAAATTTTGGAAGGGTTTGTCGGCACCTACGATTCGACGGTCGTACGAAAGCTGCGTGCCGCAGGCGCCGTTTTTCTGGGTCGAACAAACCTCGATGAATTCGCCATGGGTTCATCCACGGAAAACTCTGCTTTTCGCACGACCAGTAATCCCTGGGACGTTTCACGCATTCCGGGAGGATCCTCCGGCGGAAGTGCTGCGGCAGTTGCCTCACGCATGGCGCCCCTGGCCTTAGGCTCAGACACTGGGGGCTCGATCCGGCAGCCGGCAGCCCTCTGCGGTATCTTGGGCCTTAAACCGACCTACGGGCTGGTCTCTCGCTTTGGCCTCATCGCCTTTGCCTCCTCGCTTGATCAGATCGGACCCTTCGCGACAACGGCAGAAGACACGGCCCTTCTTCTGCAAGCGATCGCTGGTCATGATGACCGCGATTCGACAAGCATCAATGCGCCAGTTCCGGACTACTCGGTCCAGCTACAGAAATCACTTAAGGGTCTTCGCATCGGGCTTCCGAAGGAATACTTCATTAGCGGTATGGATCCGGAAGTGGAAAAAGCGGTCCGAGAGGCTGTGAAGGTTCTGGAAAGTTTCGGCGCCCTCGTCCAACCCGTTTCCCTGCCGCATACGGATCATGGCCTGGCCGTCTATTACGTTTTGGCGCCTTCCGAGGCCAGCTCCAATTTGTCCCGCTTTGATGGCATTCGGTACGGCCGTCAGGCCAAAGATGTCAAAAATCTTCTCGAACTCTATGAAAAAAGTCGAGGTGAAGGCTTCGGACCGGAAGTAAAACGCCGCATCATGATCGGGACCTACGCGCTTTCCTCCGGCTATTACGATGCCTACTATTCCAAAGCCCAGAAGGTTCGGACTTTGGTCAAACAGGATTTCGACGCCGCTTTCAAGGAAGTGGATATCATTGCCACCCCGACCAGCCCTTCCACTGCATTTAAAATCGGAGAGAAGGCCGCCGATCCGATGAAGATGTACTTATCCGATATCTTTACGATCTCCTGTAATCTGGCGGGGCTCCCGGGCTTGAATCTGCCTTGTGGATTCTCGAAGGATAAATTGCCGATCGGGCTGCAGCTTTTGGGCCGTCCGTTTGAGGAAGGAACCCTTTTGTCTGCGGCACATCATTATGAACAAGCTCAACACTGGAACAAAGAAGCCCCAAAAATCGCGGTTTGAATTTTCAGCCGGCGGCGTTGTGCAGGACGGAACAAACCTTTTGATGGTGAAAGTGCAGAATCTGGAAGGCCAACAGATCTGGACCTTTCCCAAAGGGCACATTGAAAAAGGTGAGAAGGCGCCGGAGGCGGCTCTGCGCGAAGTGAAAGAAGAGACCGGCTATGAGTGCAAGATCGTCAAACCTTTTGAACGCGTGCAGTATTATTTTCGACGAGACGACCAGCTGACCAAGAAAACCGTCACCTGGTTTTTAATGACTCCGGTGAAGAAGACCGGGACTCACGACATAGAAGAGATCCTCGAAACCGAATGGGTCACGATGGAAGAAGCGCAGAAGCGAGCAAAATATAAGTCGGATAAAAAATTATTGGCCAAATTAAAATGACGCTCGAACCTGTCATCGGATTGGAAGTGCATGTTCAGCTCAAAACAGAGTCGAAGCTGTTTTGTCGCTGTTCCACGGAGTTTGGCGCCGAACCGAATTCCCAGATCTGCCCGATCTGCTGCGGGCACCCAGGCACACTCCCCTATTTGAACAAAAAGGCCGTGGAGCTTCTGGTCCGAGCTGGGATGGGCGTCGGCTGCGAGATTGCATCGAACTCCATCTTTGCACGCAAACAGTATTTTTATCCAGATCTGCCCAAGGCGTATCAAATTTCCCAGTACGATCTGCCTCTCGCCATCAACGGAAAAGTGGTCATCACGACACCGGAGGGGAAGTCCAAGACCATCCGCGTCCTACGGATTCATCTGGAAGAAGATGCGGGAAAGCTTCTACACGCGATCGGCGCCCGCGAGCTGGATTACTCGCTGGTGGATTTGAACCGCTCCTCTGTTCCTTTGGCAGAATGCGTCTCAGAACCTGACTTGAGCAGTCCGGAAGAAGCCTATACCTATCTCACCACACTGAAGGCGATCTTTCAGTATCTGGGCGTCTCTGACTGCGATATGGAAAAAGGCTCCTTGCGCTGCGATGCCAATGTGTCGCTGAAGCCCGTTGGCCATAAACAATTAGGCACCAGAGCCGAAATCAAGAATTTGAATTCCTTTAAATCCGTCAAGGAGTCCATCTACTACGAGATCAAGCGCCAGACCGAGGTGTTGAATACCGAAGGTCGGGTTATTCAGGAAACGCGCCTTTGGGACGACCAAAAGGGCGTGACCGTTAGCATGCGTTCCAAAGAAGAAGCACACGATTATCGGTACTTCCCGGAACCGGATCTGATCCCCATCCAGCTAACCAAAGATTATCTAAGTGAAATCCGAGCGTCTTTGCCCGAGCTCCCGGACACGAAGAAACATCGCTTTATGACCGATTACAGGTTGACCGATTACGATGCCACCGTCCTCATTGGCGACAAAGCTCTGGCGGACTATTTTGAGAAGGCTGTGAAGGTCGCCGGGGTAGAGGCCGCTAAACCGGTGTCCAATTGGATGACGACGGAACTCCTAGGCCGGTTGAAGGGAGCCAAGCAAACAATTGAAGAATCCTCTGTTTCTCCAGAACGCTTGGCCGAACTGGTCAATCTGATTCAGAAAGGGACGATCACCGGGAAAGTGGCCAAAGACGTTTTTACCGAAGTCTTCGATACCGGAGGGTCGCCCTCTAAAATTGTGGAGGCTAAGGGTCTGAAAGCCATTGGCGATACGGCCACCATCGAAAAATGGTGCGCGGAAGCCATCGCCGAAATGCCCAAGGCCGTAGAAGAATACAAAGGCGGTAAGGAACGCGCCATTGGCTCCCTGGTTGGCTTAGTCATGAAAAAGTCGCAGGGGAAGGCCACCCCCCAACTCGTCAACGAAATCCTGAAGAAACTACTATCAAAGTAAAAACTGATCTAAAAATAAGCTCGTTTTTCATATATTTTATTTAACATAGCGTTCACCCAACAGCAATATGGGCGTAATATGAATAGGCTACGCTTAGTCTATGAAGATTCGAAAAGGCAAGTTGGTCACATGGGGATTTATCATTGCGGCGGGGTGGTTTCTAGCCGTATGTCATGCCCACGGCGCGACCGTCAACTACGCGACTGATGAAAAGACCGAAGGAACCGCTTATCAGACCCCTCAAGATATGATCGACATGGTTCCTGGATTAAAGGAGATTCCTAAGACTTTTACTTTTGGTCAGGGCTACCTGATCGATTTTGGAGGTAATCAGTTGCACGTCAATTACCGCACGCGCGAATCTCGGAAGGCAAAGAAGCAGATCTGCACCCTTGGGCTGAGTTACACCACCCCTGTAGCCGGCTTCTTTTCATCCCAATTGAATCTTCCCCTTATGGGAGCAACCGACTTAACGTCCGCTGACTGGACTCGGAACTCTCTCGGGGACTATGAAGTCGTCATGAACCGTATGGCCGTCAGCCATCCCATTCTCAAGCTCGCTTTCAGCGCCCGCTTCTAATCCTTTTTCCGCAGTATAATAGGGCCCCATGGCGAAAAAGAGCCGAAAGCCCTCCCCACGCCAGCCATCCCTTCAAGAAGATGAAATCTTCCTCAAGTCGATTCTCGATAACATTCCCGACATGATTTTTGTGAAAAGTGCCAAAGATCTCCGATTTGCGCGTTTTAATAAGGCGGGGGAACGTCTTCTCGGAAGAAAATTGAAGGAATTGATCGGGAAAAATGACTACGATTTTTTCCCAAAAAAAGAAGCGGATTTCTTTACCCGTAAAGACCGGGCGGTCTTGCGCGGGAAAAAATTAGTCGACATCCCGGAAGAACCCATCCACACCCGCACGCGCGGCGTCCGAATTCTGCACACCAAGAAGATCCCGCTTTTCGACTCCTCCGGGAAAGCTCGTTACCTCCTTGGGATTTCCGAAGACATCACCGAGCGAAAAAACGCCGAAGAAGCGCTCCGCAGGAGCTACGAAAAGATGGAAATGTGGGTTCATGAGCGAACGGCAGCCCTCTCGCGCATCAACAAGGCGCTACGTGAAAGCGAGGAACGTTACCGGCTGCTCCTGTCGTCTTTGGCGGAAGGCGTCGTGGTTATCGGAGCGGACGGAAAAATCCATTCGGTGAACGCCGGCGCGGAACGAATTCTCGGAGTTAAAGAACGAGCATTACTCGGCTTATCCATCTATGACCCACGCTGGGGTGTCCTCCACGAAGATGGGACCCCCAGCAGTCCCGAGGAGTTCTTCACGGTGGCAAGCCTTCAGACTGGGAAACCCTTTACCAATATCGTGATCGGTTTGCATCGTGGAGATGGAGAACTGGTCTGGCTAAACGGCAGCACGCAGCCCCTTTTTCATCCGGGAGAAAAAAAGCCCTACGCGATCGTGACCTCCTTTTTCGATGTCACCAGCCGCCGCCAAATGCAGGCCGAAATTGAAAAGCTGAATGCCGAACTGGAACAAAAAGTAGAACAACGCACGAGCGAACTGAAAGCAGCGATTAACGAATTGGAGGCGTTCAGCTATTCCGTTTCACACGATCTCCGGGCACCGCTGCGGGCGATTGAAGGCTTCTCCGGGATTCTCCTGGAAGAGCATTCCGGCTCCCTGGATGACGAGGCCAAACGCCTCTTAAAGGTCGTCCGCAAAAACAGCCTGCATATGTCTCAACTGATTGATGATCTCCTTTCCTTTTCAAGGATCGCGCGAAAAGACTTCATGAAAAAACGTGTCCCCATGGAAGATCTGGCCGGCCTGATCGTGGACGATCTAAAACAGGGTTCCAATTCCGTCGACGTGACGATTGCTCGGCTCCCGGATGCTTATGGCGACACAGCACTCCTTCGACAAGTGTGGGTCAATCTTTTATCCAACGCTTTCAAATTTTCCCGCAAAAATCCCTCACCGAAAATCGCTGTCGGAGCCAAAGACGAAGGGAATGAGATGGTCTATTTCGTCCGCGATAACGGGGTGGGATTTGACATGAAATATATCGGAAAACTTTTTGGTGTTTTTCAGCGTCTGCATAGTGTGGAGGAGTTTGAAGGGACTGGCGTGGGTCTGGCCATCGTGCAGCGCATTATTCATAAGCATGGTGGACGGGTATGGGCGGAAGCCAAACTGAATGAGGGTGCTACCTTCTTTTTCTCCTTGCCTAAAATGGAGCAAGCCTGATGAAGCACAAGGAAGCCGCCGAACTTCTCATCGTCGAAGATAACCCGAACGACCTCGAGCTGACGCTGCGCGTCTTACGAAAAAGCAAAGTCGCGCGCACCATTCAAATTGTGAAGGACGGCGCGGAAGCGTTGGATTACCTTTTTGGCCGCGGGCATTTTGTTCAGGATACGCCGGCGTTACCAAAGGTTATTTTTCTGGATTTGAAACTCCCCAAGGTCGACGGCATGGAAGTCCTTCGCCAAATTAAGGCTCAGGAACGCACTCGGGCCATTCCAGTCGTCATGCTCACGTCCTCGCAGCAGGAGCGGGATGTGGCCGAAAGCTATCGACTGGGCGTCAACAGCTACATTGTCAAACCCGTGGATTTTTCGAAATTCGCCGATTCCATTGCTCAGCTAGGGACATACTGGCTTAGTCTCAACCATCCGTACCGCTGACGTGTCCCTGCATTATCTTCTCGACGGCTACAACCTCCTGTATGCGCTGCCGGAAATTCCCGCGGGAACCTGGGAGATCAAGCGTGCCGCGTTTCTTCAAAAGCTAGCTAAAGAAATTCCCCACGGAAAGAACCGCGTGACCGTCGTTTTTGACAGCCGACAAGGATCAGGAGACAGGTCTAAGCTGGGGTCCATCGAAATCGCCTTTACCTCGGGGGAAACCGCCGATGATTGGATCAGCCACTACGTCCGCCACGCCGCCAATCCGCGCATTCTGGTGGTCGTGACTGATGATCAGGGTCTCCGACGCCTGATTCGAGGAACCGGAGCCAAAGGCCTGGGGACCCGCGAATTCTGGGGGAAATCAAAGAAACCTCAGGGCTCATTCTCTGAAGTTGAAACTCCACTCGACAGTGATTCAATTACCGACGAATTTAAGAAGAAATGGTTATAAAATGAAAGGAGGAGATCCAAAATGCCTAAAAAACTGACCGAGCAAGAAATCAGCACGAGATTAAAGGGAATCTCCGGATGGGAACGCAAAGGCCAGGACATATCCCGGCTTTACATCTTCTCCGGGTTTGTTGCGGCGATGGCCTTTGTGAATCATGTGGCCGACCTGGCGGAACGGATGGATCACCATCCGGACATCCTGATCCAATACAAAAAAGTGAAGCTGACGCTTTCCACCCATTCGGAAGGCGGCCTCACGAACCTGGATTTTGACCTCGCTAAGAAAATCGACGCGTAGTGTATTCCAACTCTCGTATCGAAACCTTCGAGCAATGCCCGTATAAGTACCGGCTGCGCTACATTGAAAACATCCGCACCGACACCGAAGGGATTGAAGCGTTCGTCGGAAAAAGAGTCCATGAGGCCCTCGAGAAACTTTACCGCGATCTGAAGATGGCTAAGGTACAGACGCTGGAAGAGCTTCTTCATTTTTACGAATCCGAATGGGAAAAGAACTGGCATGGGAAGGTCAATATTGTCCGTGAAGGAATCACCCCAGGCCATTACTTTGCGCTCGGAAAACAATGTTTGACGGATTACTACAAGCGCTTCCATCCTTTCAATCAAGGAAAGACCTTGGGTCTAGAAGAGCGTATTGAAATGAAGCTCAAAGACGGCGACAAGCTTTACAGCGTGCAGGGTTATATTGATCGTCTCACCTGGGTACCGGAGACCGAGACCTACGAAATTCACGACTATAAAACCGGGGGCACCGTCCCCACACAAGAAGACGCCGATCAAGACCGGCAGCTGGCGCTCTACCAGCTGGGCATCATGCAGCGCTGGCCGGACGCCAAACGATTCAAGCTGATCTGGCACTATCTCGCCGCCGACAAGGATCTGGTGTCCTCGCGGACCGAAGCGGATTTGTCCGCGCTCGAACGCGAAGTGGTCGAGGTCATTCACAAAATTGAGGCAGAGACTAAGCTCGGTCGCTGGGACGTGCGTGTCAGCCGTCTCTGTGATTGGTGCGAATACAAACCGATTTGCCCCGCGTGGAAACATCCGATAGCCATGGAAGTTCTTTCACCGAATGAATACCTTCAAAATACCGGTGTACAGCTTGTCCAGAAATACGCGGAACTGGAAAACCGCAAGGCGGATCTTCAGGCCGATATCAAATCATTAGGGGCGGAGCAATCCAAAATCGAAGAAGCCGCCATCGCATGGGCACAGAAGGAAAACGTGGTCACCATCGACGGCCCGGAGCATCGGCTGATGTTCCGCAACGAAGAAGAATTTAAAGCCCCCACCAAATCGGAGGATCCTTTTGCCTGGGAGCTCTTGCGGACCACTTTAAAGAATGCGGGCAAGCTCGAAGATGTTTCGACGGTGAATAGCGCCATGTTAAAATTTGCCATCAAGAGAAATAAGTGGCCCGCGGATCTGGTCAAATCAATTCTGGGCCTGGTGCGTACACAAATGAAGAAAACAATTTCGCTGGTGAAAAAATGACGACCCCTGACCTCATTATTTTTGACTTGGGCCGCGTGCTCGTTGATTTTGATTTTCACAAAGTGGTGCGGAATCTGAAGCGCTATTCCCCGCTGGCAAAAAAAGACATCTATACGTTTTTCCGGCAAACGCCCTTATGGGATACTTTTGAACGCGGCGAGATAGAGCCCAAAGATTTTTTCCAAGAGCTCAGCAAGGAACTGCACCTGGAAAATCTGTCCTTTAAGGATTTTATCCCCCTCTGGAACACGATCTTCACGGAAAAGTATGACACGGTGAGCATCCTGCAGCGTTTGCGCGGACGATACCGCATTGCGGTTCTTTCCAACGTTAACATCATGCACTGGGACCATGTTCTGGAGACGCATGACTTTATGAACTGGATTGATCACCCCATAGCCAGCTGTAATGTGGGCCAACGGAAACCCGAATCCGATATTTATCTCACGACCTTGCAGATGGCCGAGGTCAAACCAGCCAAGGCCGTATTTATCGATGATGTGGAAAGCCATGTTCTAGCCGCGAGATCCCTTGGCATCCGGGCGCACCAGTTTATCGATGCGCCCCAGTTGATTAGGGATTTGGACGGAATACTGTAATGATAAAACGTGATACGTGGTACGTGATACGAAGGGTTACATCAGTTTTAGTTATTCTGTTTACTACGTATCACGTATCACTTACCACGGTCCATGCGGAAGACAATCTCGCACAGCAGGCGCAGTCCGCCTGGCAGGAACGCGACAAGCCCGGTCAGACGGAGAAAGCCATTCAGCTTTGGGAAGAGGCCGTCACGGCAGATCCCGCGCGAGCCGATTTATGGACAGCATTAGCCAAGGCCATGGGACGCGACGTGCGGCATGCTAAAACGGCCAAAGAACGAAGCCAGTGGGCAGAACGTGCACGAGACGCCGCGGCCAAAGCCATTGCCAAAGATCCAAAAAGTTCGGATGCGTACGCCGTTTACGGCGAAGCCTTAGGACAATGGGCGAATACGCATAAGGGAGTCCACAGCCTCAAGGCTGTGAGTGACGCCGTCGAAGCGCTGAAACTTGCGGTGGCACTCAAACCAGAAAACGCTTATGCCCATATGCTTTTGGCTTCTTTTTATCGGGAAGCGCCGGGAGTAATTTCCGTCGGTGATAAAGCCAAGGCCTACGAAGAGGCCAAGCTCGCCATTTTGTACGGGCCGCAGTATGCCATTAATCATCTCGTTTTGGCTCGCGTTGAACTGGATCGCGGCGAGAAAGATGAAGCCATCAAAGAATTGCAGCTGACCATCGCGCTGCCGCCGCCGGCCGACGCCGTTCCGGAAACGCGCGCCGATCAGGACTCCGCCCAGAAGCAATTGCAAGAATTAGGAATCACGCCAGCCTGCGGCCAAGAGGGCGGCTTTTGTTCCGAGTAGGAGCATTCATGAAGACATCTATCTTTGATCTATCGTCATTCCCCGCGGTCTTTGGCGGGGGAACCTGCCTGCCGGCAGGCAGGTCCATGGATCCCCGGCCAGTGGCCGCCGGGGATGACGGGTTTTGCTTTAGCCCTGCTCTTCTAGTTTCTTTGTTTCTGGTTTTTGTTTTGGCTCCTCGGTTGCACGCACAGGGGATGCTTCCCCCAAGTCCCGATGTTTCCACCAGCACCTCACATGAAGAGTGGCATCCGCTTCTCATCGGAGACAGGGTTCCAGAATCGCTCTCTTTGCCGAACGAGTCCGCCGTCCATCGGTCCGTCCTCTCGTATCATTCGGCTATCGATATTCTTGTGATCACCTTTTTTTCTGAGCCTTGCGCGGCCACAAAAGATCTTTGGCCTAAATTTCGGCGACTCAACGAAGCCTATAAAGATTGGCGCGTGGCTTTTTTGGCCATAAGCACAGAACCGGGAGAGTCCCCCATGCAGCTTCCGGCGATTCTCAAGCAAGAAAAGATCCCTTGGCAGATCCTTCATGACGGCCAAAAAACCGCTGCCGCTCTCTTTAAGATTAAGGCGACACCGGAGACGGTGATCGTCGATGAATTTGGCGTTTTGCGCTACCGAGGACCGGTGAGCGGCGTGCGTCAGGCCTTGGATATTTTGATCGGGCACAGCGATGAGCTGAAAGATCCGGAACCGGTAATGGCTGAGGGTTGCGCGCTTTGATTTTTCAATTCTTCCGGTTTATGCCGACTCGCTGGTGGAAACCGTCAGCATGGAAGAACTGGGGAAGTTATCTGCATTGGCGGTTGGAAACGTACGGAGTCTACTACCCGGATAATCGTCTGAACTGGAAGGCTCTACGCTCTTTGCTGCGTCAGGCTCCCTCTTACAATCGATGGCTGACAGATTTTGATAAGATTCACCAAACGGCTCTCAACAAAAAGCCTTAGGCTTGACTATTTGATAATCACCACCCGCCTTATCTTCGTTTGAGAAATAGCTCCGTCCAATAGGCAGACAACCGTTGAAATGCCGCTTCGCACGTCGTACTTGTGCGAAGACCAATTTCGGCGGCCAAGTCTGCATAGGTTGCTGTCCAACTGGTATGCGGAGGCGGCAGCGTAGCTGGAAGTGGATGCGTATCGCGGCGCATAAACGTCGATTTCAGCGCGCGGCGGACAGCGTCTGCATTCAGAATATCTTGATCAAGCAAAAGGACTATATCAATGAGGTCTCTAACCCGGGAGTTCTGTCCAGTTTTACGTGGTTTTGTGTAGGCGTGGATTTTTTCGGCGAAATGCGTCTCCGCAGGAAGCGTGGGAACACTGAGTGTTGGAATTCCTGCGAAATTTAAAAGGCTGCTGCCGCTCAGCCACGAGGGATCATCGAGCACGGGATCGCCGAACGCCACGTCGACATGAAAACGGGCGAATGTTCGCTCTGCAAGACGCGTTTCGACCGGAAAACGAAATCCTGCATAGGGCGCGCCTTCCAAAGACATGCTGGATTCCGCAATCCGAAAGCTGAACCAATCTCCCAGATCTACTGCAAGTTCAGATTCGAGTTTGCGAAGAATTGCCTCAGGATTGGTTATTCCTTTTTGGTATTTGGCGGCGATATCCAAATCACGACTAAACCTGGCCCGATGCCTGAGACGCAGCTCCATTGCATAGCCACCTTTAAGTAAATAATCGGAATCGGGATTGGTCAGGAGCCGAGCGAGGAATCGGTCGAAAGCGACCTCCTGACGCAAACGTTCAATAGGGACCTTATCCGATTTGGCTTGTGAGAGAAGGCGCGTTTCCAGAGCTTGACGAAAATCTTTTCCGGATTGGTATTTTTTTACAGTCATCGGAGTTTACCAGCAGACAGCAATTGGTCTCGTTGGTCTCGCCTGATCAGCCCGCGCTTGGCGGCATCTTCGATCGCTTGCAGAACTTGATCCGGCTCCGCGAGAGAGCTTTGCAGATCTTGGAGTGTCCGAAAGGGTTTAGTAACCTGAAATCCTTCCTGGAGTTCAATGTCTTCCGGTTGCAGCGTCCCTTTGTGAAGGATAAGACCCTCCGGCGCTTTGCGGCGGAAGCCGGCAGGTACGGTTAGGTGAATTTTTGGAGACAGGAAATCCGCCAGTTGATGAAAGGTCGCGGCGGTCTGGTGTGAAACGACGGCCTGCGGATCTCCCTGCTTGTTACGGCTCCACAGGAACCAATGAATAAAATCTTCCCAATTGCTGTTCGGGAAATTACGAAGCCGAAAAATACCCCGATCAATGGCAAGCCAGTGGTCCTGCTCCTTATGGTATTGCTGGAGGCGGCTATAATAGCCTGCGGACTTGGCCTGCTGGGCTGTGAAATATCCTCCTTGGCCCGAGGCGATTTTATAGAGCTTATTATGGCTTTTTGGGGACTTCGCCTTCATGCATTAAAGATACATTAAATGTAGTCTTTGTGCAATATGAACATGAAATTATGCAACGTAGAGCTTATTTGACAAATATATTGCTTTTAGAAGAAAGGCAATAAGAATGACAGGATCTACGGCACTACGATGAGCAAGAAACCTTAGGGTTTTTCCGATTGGACAGGATGCCAGGATTGATCGGGGTTAAATTCGGTCATTTCCGCTGCCGTACGTCCTGTCTCTTGTCCGAGATGAGATTCGTAAACCACACCATCATGATTCACGATAAAGGTTTGAACGCCGGATACCCCATACTCCGCAGGCCAGGCCACGAGAGCAAAGCCGCCGATCAAGGATCCGTTTACCGCGTAGTTAACAGCTCCGCCATGTGCAGCCGGCCCTTGAGCCGTTAGAATCCGAAAATAGTAGCCATGATAAGGTTCGCGTTTCTCTATGGACATCCCAGCCGCGGCTTGCGCAAAACCCTTCGGGACTTCGCACTCGGGTTGGCCTTTGGCAGGCTCCCAGTAGAGTCCGTCCTGTTTGTCGGGTGAACTTAAAATCTTTTGGGCATAGGTGGGAATGCCGTTCGGTCTGTGTGTCTGGGCGTATTCGAACTCGGCCTCCACAAAACCGTGGCAGACCTCGATGGCGCTCAATTCATTAGAGCCAATGCGGCGAGCGAGAATTTCCTGCCGGCCAGCAGCTGAATCAAAAGACCATCGCCCGCCCTTGCGCACCAGTGGAATGGGAAAGGGATAATCTTCCTTCCCAATCGACAAGATCATTGTGTCGGCATTCATGGGATTGGGAATCAGCTTATATTTCTCACTGGTCAGTTTGACGAAGGCCGCGCGCCGATCCGTATCATCGCTTGGATCTCCAGATTCCACAATATCTTTGCCATCGGTCCCGAAAATCTT
>Ga0206903_10138_pt1 | contig 23545 bp, 20 predicted proteins | sample Alteio_BWOrgHeat_45_FD_152959 | JGI IMG/M metagenome (GOLD analysis project Ga0206903, IMG submission 152959) | Enriched cells from forest soil in Barre Woods Harvard Forest LTER site, Petersham, Massachusetts, United States -... | ecosystem: Environmental > Terrestrial > Soil > Temperate forest >... | reverse complement strand
TGGTAGCGGAGGCTTTGGTCAAAGAGGAGCAAAAGTGCTGGCCTCGACTAAGAGATATTCAGCCTCGAGTCCAAATGAGAAATCATCCAGATTAATTATTCCACCCATGGGATTGTCCAGTGCTTGATCAATCTCCCCCCTACATCGCACCATTGCTACTCTCGCTCGCTCAAGACGCGCACCTGAACATTCTCTTACAAATCGGTCAGATCAAAAAAAGGAGTAAACTCCTGACTCACCGCAATCGACCGGCTTGGAAGTTAAACTGGGATGTCTCAAAGATTTTTGCTAGAGCAAGGAATGCAGTCTCAGTACAAAATTTTTCTTCGGCGTTGGCATCGCAGGGCCGCCGTTTTGGTGGCTATTCCGTTTACGGTAATACTGGTCACTGGAATTTTGCTCCAGCTCAGAAATCGGGTCGCTTGGGTTTCCCCTCCTCCTCCGACAGGTTCTCCGGGCAATCCTCGGCTTAGCCCGAACGAGCTCATTGCCATCGCGCAAGGGATTGCCGGTGCGCAGGTAAAAGATTGGAGGGATATCGATCGCATTGAGATCCGACCAAAACAGGGAATCACCACCATCCGAACCCATAATCACTGGGAGCTTCAAATTGATTCGCAAAAAGGTGAGGTTCTGAGTGCCGGGATTCGCCAGGCGGGACTGGTGCTCGCGATTCACGAAGGAAATTGGTTTCATCCGTTGGCTCCGCTTTGGATCTTCCTGCCCACGGGGATAATTTTGATTTGGGTGGTTTTCAGTGGTCTATGGATTTTCGGGTCAACCTGGAGTCGAGCTAAGCCCCGCAAAACGGCTTGATCGCTTTTTTTGGCGACGTATCGAGCCTAGTTGAAAATAGAAGGTGAGTGGTTCCTTTCTCCCTGCTAGATGGTTGGCTGCGGCTTGCCTCAAGAACGAAAAGAGAATGCATCGAATTCGAGGGTATCGAGGCCTTGCTGCCCTGTTCATCCGCCTACAGGAACTGTGCAATGGGCAGGCCATCGGTGAACGGATTAATGTTGCATAATCAGGAGGAATTTATGAAGCGGGTTATTGCAATAGGCGGACAAGGCGGGAGCGGGAAGACCGCTGTCGGCAAGGCATTGGTCTTAGAAATCAAGCCAAGTGCCTACGTTGGAGCTGATGCCCTCATGACGGTAAATCCGTTTGAGGTCAATGAGGCCCTAGAAGACTTGGGTCTCAAAAACGCTCTTGCCATGATTTCGAATTTTCATGGCGCTGGCTACGATTTGGTGGTCCTTGCCGGCCTGATACGAAACCAACGGGTATTGGACGAACTCGTCAGTCAGTTGCCGCCCTCTGTTCAATTCACATTCATTTGGCTAAGGGCTTCAAAACAAGTTCGAGACCAGAGGAGGCTAAGGCGTTCTCGGGACGACGCAGACAAGGTAGAATGGGTGGATTTCGTCGACAGAATCACTCCAGACGTCCCTAGCTTCAAGTTGTTTCGAGGACATCAGATGAGCATTGACACAACAGACAAAACGATTATTGAGGTGGTGAAGGAAATTGGAGCCTCTTAGATGTAGACCATAAGGCAGGACCATTCATCCTCATTTCAACTCGCCTTGGGGCAAGCCCATTTTTTTCGGTTTTGAGTCCTCTCCATCGCCGGTTAATGGAGGTTAAGTGCCGGACGATAGTAAACGCTTGGGCTTTCTGTGAGATGTGGGTGCATCGGCGTGGAGCGACTCTTGGGCACGACAATATGCAGAGCACAGTCTTGGTAAAACGCTTCAATCGCCTTCCCTTCCGAGACTCCGGGGAGAATAAATCGTTCTTCAAATCGAATGGTCTCTCGGGGATGGGATTTTCTCCGAGCTTTGATTTCAATCTCACCGGAAACGGTAAGTTCCTCATGGGTGAACTCTAATTCTAGATCACTGAGTTGGTTTTCGTTCATCTCCATTCTCAGCACATATTTAGTGGTCATTTCTTCCACCACACAGAGTGAGCTGCCCTCGGCACCCAATCTTTCATCCACCGATGCCAGATCTACAGAAGGTTTCTTTTTCATGGTTGAATGACCTTTCTTCGCTATATTTTTTCTAGTCACGAAGAGCCTTTGCATTCCTGATGCCATCTCAATTTGGGAAAGTGCGTTGAACCCTCACCGATGTCGCGTTTTTAAACAAACTGCGCCAAGCAGAGAGATTATGCCACTCACTCGGGGAGAAATGAAAGCCATTGGGCGGCAAGAATGCTTGGGAAAACTGGCATGTAGCTTGCTTAGTTTTGCTCCGCAAGAGGAGCACACTCTAGATCGTCATCAGTGTCCTGAGGGTTGGCCGTCAACTCAAGTGGGCTGCTAACCCTCAGGATCGGTTTGCTCCTGCCAGAGTCAGGACCTCTATTTCCATCGGCTAAATTTTCTATTTAAAATTTCCTATGGACATACCGAAGTGGAAACTACCCATCCGGTCAATTGAAGAAGAGAAAAATGATTGGGGCAGAGATTCGGGCACCCTGCCCCATGATCACGAAAGTGATTATCGCGTGCGTTCGCGCTGCTTCAACAGACGCTTGCGTGCTGCGATAGATTTTTTCTTACGCCGAACGGACGGTTTTTCGTAAAACTCCCGACGCCGGGTCTCAGAAAGGGTACCCGCTTTTTCGCAATCCCGCTTAAAGCGACGAAGTGCGCCTTCATAGTTTTCACCGTCTCGAATTCTAATACCTATTATCACTTTGGATCACCTCCTGACCCCTGACTTACCAAAAAAACGAATACCGTCTCATACTCTGCCCGCCGATTTTGAGCAAGCTTAGACGTCGCTAACCGTCCGGTTTTTTTACTAGGGGAACCCGAGAGCCACGAAATCCCGATTTCTCTCTTGCTGAATGGCAGTTCCAGGCTGTTCATGACATCGTTTTCGGCCTCTGATAGCGTATTCCCACTAGATTTAGAGCCACTTTTTAGGGAGGGGAGAGAGTGAAAGAACAGTCCAAGAACCGGGTAAATCCACTAGCTTTGACCCTTCTCATTTTAGCTTGGCCGAGTTTTGCCACGGATCAGCTGATCTATGATTGCACCTTCACCACCGAAGGCCCGAAAATGCAAAAGGAGATGAGCTCTCGGCGCTTTCGAGACGGAGAACCTGTCCAGGTCACCCTTCGCGACTTCACCTTCGTGGTGGATACTGTGCGGCAGGACAGTACGAATCACCTTCAGCTTAAGGTAATCGATGCTTGCGGAAACGCCGGTGAGACCTCAGTAGCGGTGGGCTATCCCCATCCGTCACTCACCTTTCGGCAGGCCGGTTTGGTCGCCCAGAGCGAGTGTTGGTACAAGCCCGACGGCCACTGAAAAACCCGCCATCTTTTGGGGCCAATCCCTTTTGCTCGCCTTCTCTCTACCGACTGATTCCTTTTTTTGAGCCGGCCGATCAAAAAAATGCTATTTTCTCGCGGTGGCGATTCTTCTTTCCGCAAATCATTTACGAAAAAGTTTTGGAGCTCGACCGCTGTTTGACGATATCACGTTAGTGGTTGAAAGCGGTGAACGAGTCGGGCTCATTGGCCCCAACGGTGCGGGTAAATCCACCCTTTTACGCATTCTGTCTGGTCAATTAGGTCCGGATGAGGGGACTCTTTCTCTCACCCGCGGACTGCGGGTTAGCTATTTAGCACAGAGCCCCGAACTCGATCCGCATTCCACCATTCAACAGACTGTGTTGGACGGCACCGTCGATCCTCACGATGGTGATTGTATTGCACTGGCGCAAGAGTGCATGGCCAAACTCACGTTGAATGAATTTCCAGAGACTAAGATTGGCACTCTTTCGGGCGGGTGGAGAAAGCGAGTGGCCTTGGCGCGGGAGTTGGCGAGGCAACCGGATCTTCTATTGCTGGATGAGCCGACCAACCACTTAGATGTGGAGAGTATTCTTTGGCTCGAGACTTTTTTAGCTCGGGCGACTTTCGCCACTTTGACCATCACCCACGATCGCCTTTTCTTGCAAAGAATCGCCAATCGTATTCTGGAACTAGATCGTCGCAATCCGGGGGGATTGTTGAGTGTGAAGGGTGACTATGCCACCTATTTGGATATTAAGGCCGAGGCCATGGCCGCCCAGGAGCAGAGAGAAGTCGCCCTTCGCAATAAATTAAGGCGCGAAACCGAGTGGCTGCGTCGCGGCCCCAAGGCCCGTACGACTAAACAGCAAGCCAGAATCCAACGGGCCGACGAGTTAAAAGGCGAAGTGCAGGAATTGGGTTACCGCAACCAAGCTCGCACCGCCTCGCTAGAGTTTGGTTCCTCGGATAAGAAGCCCAAACGTTTGATTGAGGCCAAAGCGATCAGTAAGAGTTACGGTCGGGCACCACTTTTCAAAAATCTCGATCTCTGGATTGGACCGCAAGACCGCATCGGACTTCTCGGTCCCAACGGTTGCGGAAAGTCGACCCTGATCCGATGTTTATTAGGAGGAGAGGAACCCGATTCTGGAACGGTTTTCCGCTCTGACCAACTTAATGTCGCTTACTTTGAACAGAACCGTGAAGTCCTGAACCCGGACGTCACAGTCATTCAGACTCTGGCCCCCCAAGGTGAGCATGTGAATTATCGAGGAAGGTTTATTCACGTAAAAGGTTACTTGGGACGGTTTCTCTTTTCGCCGGAACAGATGGAAATGAAAGTGGGACGGCTTTCGGGAGGAGAGCAAAGTCGACTACTCATCGCAAAACTCATGCTGCGAGAGGCAAATGTATTAGTCCTGGATGAACCGACTAACGATTTAGATTTAGCGACCCTGGAAGTTTTGGAAGACTGTCTGGGAGAGTTCGATGGTGCCGTACTACTGGTGACTCACGATCGCTATTTCTTAGATCAGGTGGCCACCCAAATTTTGGCCTTTCACCCTACGCTGCCTGGCACTTTGGTTTCCTTTGCCGGACTAGGTCAGTGGGAAAATTGGCATGCCGAAGCCACTCGGGTGAAGCCCGCCTCTTCCGCGAAAGCGGCATCGACAGAAAATTCGGCCGCCGTGTCCAAAAAACGCAAACTCAGCTTCAAAGAACAGCGGGAACTCGATGGAATGGAAAATACTATCCAAACCGCAGAGGCCGAAATCGCCCGACTTACCGCCGAAAGCGAATCCCCAACCAACGTCAGTAACGGGATGAAACTTACCGAAATCTACGAAGCCTTAGGAAAACAGCAGGCGGAGCTCGAAAGACTTTACTCCCGGTGGGCAGAGCTGGAAGAACAGAAATCGTAATCTTTAGCAGCAACCCCAGAACCTCGAATGGCAACGACCGGGATAAGAATACGCGAGTCCTCACTATTCGAACGCTGCGATCCCGGTGATTTCTTTGCCCACCACCAAAAGATGAATGTCGTTGGTCCCCTCATAGGTAAACACGGTCTCCAGATTGCAAAGATGACGCATCACCGGGTACTCGTCCATGATGCCATTCGCCCCTAAAATATCCCGTGCGGTACGTGCGGTCTCCAAGGCCATTTCCACGTTGGCTTGTTTCGCCATGCTGATCTGGGACGGGTGAAGCATCCCGGCCTCTTTCAATTGCGCGAGCCGGAGAGCAAGCAGCTGCCCCTGTGTGATCCGGGAAGCCAACAAGGCAAGCTTTCGCTGTACCAGTTGAAAGCCACCCAGTTTCTTGCCGAAAACAACTCTCTCATCGACATATTTTACCGCTTGGTCGAAGCAGGCCTCGGCGGCTCCCAATACTCCCCAAGCAATCCCGTACCGGGCTTGCGAAAGACAGCTAAGAGCCGATTTCAGCCCTTCACTCTTGGGCAAAACAGCCCCTTTGTCTAACCGAACGTCATCCAAATAAAGTTCGGAGGTCACCGAAGCACGGAGCGACAGTTTCCCGTGCATCTTCACCGCGCGAAAGCCGGGAGTAGCGGTGGGTACCAAGAAGCCTCGTATCCCATGATTGGTTTTCGCCCAAACCACTGCGATATCGGCGAGTCCCCCGTTGGTAATCCACATTTTCGAGCCATTGAGTACCCATCCGTCATTTTCTTCCCGAGCCGTGGTTTTCATCGCGCCGGGATCGGATCCTCCCTCCGATTCGGTGAGACCAAAACACCCGATAGCCTCGCCCTTAGCCAGTCGAGGCAACCAAGCTTGTTTCTGAGCCTCACTTCCAAAAGCATGGATGGGGTACATCACCAAAGCCCCTTGAACCGAGGCGAAGCTCCTAAGCCCAGAGTCACAGCGTTCCAGCTCCTTCATGACCAAGCCATAAGCAATCGCGTCCATCCCTGGCAATCCGTACCCCGTTAGCATCGAGCCAAAGACCCCTAGGGCGCCTAGCTTGGGGATGAGGTCGTGGGGGAAGGTTTCTTCCCGATAAGCCAAACGAATCAAGGGGGAAACCTCTCGAGTCACAAAATCACGAACGGTGGATTCCACTCCTTTTTGTTCGCTGGTTAAGAGGGAGTGGATCCCAAAAAAATCCAGATAAGGGGCGATAGTTGGACGGTTCATTTTTACATCCTCTGCGTTCGACCGGTTTCCAATGTTGAGCCCGTCAGAACACTGCTTTCAGATAACATGAGTCGGCATGGAGTTTGCGTCAATCTGAAGTAGAGACGTCTTGCTGGGCTGCCAAAAACGGCGCCTGGTGGATTTTTCAGGGGCCTTTTGGTGCACCTTGTAGCAGACCGCCACGAGAGGTGCGAAGGAAGCTCAAGGGGAACAATGAAAGGAAGATAATATGGCGCAAAATAGCATCAACGAAACAAACCTGCGTGATCGGTGGTTAGATCGCATTACGGGTGGAGCCCCTACGTCTTCTCCAACTGAAAACGATGGTTTGGAGGTTGAATTAGGCGACGATACCGAGGAACTCAACGTCGATGAAGTCGATATCCGGGAACGATTGACCGATACCCTGGCCAGAAACGAAGAAGATCTCGATGACGACGACAATGCGGTGGGAGAGGTCTTGGGTAGTGCGACCGGCGAAGAAGATCGCGACCCGGTCCCGGGCGGATGGGAAGGAACCGACGATGCCACCTCGACCGCTCCCAGCGATCTCAGTGAAGATCCCCTTCGCGCGAATCGAGAACTGGGTGAAATCGACCCTGATGAAGTCAATGGTCGGGGTTATGGCGGGGGTTTGGGTGAGTCGGACGGCGGAATCGTCGATATCAAAGGATCTCCGGTAGAAGACAGTCGGGACTGGGAGAATGATCCCCCGATTGAGCGAGGCCGAGATTAACCACTTTCGGGGCTAAGCCGATAGGATCTCCGTTACTTTTACCCGGTAACGAATACCCTTCCTTCTTTTTTCCCTTAGCCCCGCCCTCCTTGCCACACCTTCAAAGAAGTGGCATTATTTTGGCTTTCTTAATCCGTAGGATACTTTTTGGTGAATTTCCAATCCTGGTTCCAATCGTTGCATCCCCAAATTCCGCTTTCCGGCGCCGACGCAGTCCTGCGACTTACCGCCGACGGAGGGACGGTTCCTTTCATTGCGCGTTATCGCAAAGAACAAACTGGCAATTTAGACGAGGTGGCCATTCAGGCCGTCATCGATAGCAAAGAACGCTGGGAACAGGTCATCAAGCGCCAGGCCTATATCGTAGAGCAGATCGAGAGTCAGAAAAAGCTAACTCCTGAGCTCAAAGAAAAGATCCTGGGTACTTTTCAGCTCGACCAACTCGAAGATCTCTACCTCCCCTATAAGCAGAAGCGGAAAACCAAAGCTACGGTGGCCAAAGAAGCTGGCCTTACCCCGCTGGCGGATTGGATATGGAATTGTGGACACGGCACCGAAGCCCCGCTTTCTGGTCAAACCCTGGAACTTTGGGCCTTCACTTTTCGCAATGAAGAAAAGGGAGTGGCGGATGCCGCGGCGGCGATTGCCGGAGCCCAGGATATTCTGATTGAGCGGCTCTCCGAAACTCAAGAGCTTCGCCAATCGGTGCGTTCGCAATTGTTTGAAAAGGGCTTTCTCAAAACCGGGAAAGGCGTAAAACCAAAAGCGAACAGTAAATTTGAGAACTATTTCACTTACCAAGAAGGCGTCCCGTCCCTGCTGAAGCCACAGAACTCCCATCGATACCTCGCCATGCGACGGGGCTGGATGGAAGAAGAGCTCACTTTAAATCTTGGCGGATCTAATGAAGATCTCGAGTTTGAGGCCCGCCTCATTCATGCCTTTGAAGCCGCGGCCTGCAGCGTGCCCGACTCACCAGGAGCTCCCGTTCTGTTGAAAGCGGCGAAGCTTGCTTTTTCGGCGCATGTCTTCCCCAGTATCGAAAATGAATTGCACCGAGCACTCAAAGAAGTCGCGGATGAGACCGCAGCGAAAGTTTTCGCCGAGAACGTCCGCAAGCTCTTGCTTTCTTCGCCCTTTGGACCCAAGGGAGTTTTAGGGGTCGATCCTGGAATTCGCACCGGATGCAAGCTTGCCGTGATCGACCAATCCGGTAAATACGTCGGCAGCACCGTGCTGCAACTCCAATCCGATGAAGGCAAAACGGTCGCGAAAGGCCTCCTAGCAGAACTGACTAAGCAAATCGACGTCAAAGCCATCGCAGTGGGTAATGGTACCGGAGGACGAGAGACGGAAACCTTCCTACGTGCTTCGATCAAAGAGCTCAATCTTGCGATTCCCGTCGTGATGGTGAGTGAAGCCGGGGCTAGCGTGTATAGCGCAAGTGAAGCCGCCCGGGAGGAATTTCCAGAACTGGATTTGACCATTCGCGGAGCCATTTCCATCGCCCGCCGTCTCCAGGATCCGCTGGCAGAGCTAGTGAAAATTGATCCCAAAAGTATCGGAGTGGGGCAATACCAGCATGATATTGCCCCAGCTCTGTTGAAGAAAAGTCTGGAATTAGTCGTCGACTCTTGCGTGAACTCAGTGGGAGTTAACTTAAATACCGCCTCTTATCATTTGCTGGCTCATGTCGCCGGTATTGGGCCGTCTTTGGCTAAAGCGATCGTGCAACATCGGACAGAGCAAGGACTGTTTAAGTCACGGGCCGAATTACTGCAAGTGCCTCGCTTTTCGTCCAAAGCGTTCGAGCAAGCCGCAGGGTTCTTACGTATCGCGGCTTCGGAAAACCCGCTAGATAACACCGGAGTTCATCCTGAGCGTTACCCTAGTTTAGAAGGACTCGCTGAGCGATTGCAAAAAAAGGTCAGCGATCTCGTGGGTTCCGGCGTGGAGTTAGTGCGACAAGATAAGCAGCTAGCCCAAGAGCTGGGAACATTTACCTTTGAAGATATTGTTCGGGAGTTGGAAAAACCAGGCCGCGATCCCCGCGATCAATTTGTGCCTTTCCAATATCGCGAAGATATCTTTGAAGTGAAAGATCTCAAGCCCAGTATGGTTTGTCCCGGAATCGTGACTAACGTGACTAATTTCGGAGCCTTTGTGGATATTGGAGTCCATCAGGACGGCTTAGTACACATCAGTCAGTTGAGCGATCGTTTCGTCAAAGATCCTCGGGAGGTCGTCAGTCCTGGCGATCGGGTGAAAGTGCGAGTGTTGGAAGTTAATCTGGAAAAAAACCAGATCTCTCTTTCTATGAAACAGGACCCCGCTGAGCGCAGACAACAGCAATCGCAGCAGCCACGCCAATCAGCGCAGCAGAGCCGAGCGCCGCAGGGAGCTCAATCTGCCCGACCGCGCCAGAATCGGGAACAACGTCCTTCGCGACCGCCGCCAAAGCGATTTAGCAATAATCCGTTTGCGGCACTGGCCGTGCTCAAAGAGTCAGGGAAGAAATCACCCCAGAAATAAAACGCGATTACCCTAAAGAGGTTAAGCAAATAGTCTTCCCTTCAGCCGAGTAGGCAAATGATTCAGAGTGCGCAATACCGCTTTCTGAATCATCTTCTCCGCTTTGCTCCGCCGCTTAATCGTCTGTTCTAATGCTCGGAGCGAGGCACGTACCGCGGAAAAACCGTAGTCTAACATTTCCGATTCAAATTCATGAACGCCGCCCAGCAAGGTTTTTTCTCCCAGGGTGACTGCGATGAGTTTTTGACCGAGGACCTGAGCGTCTTGCAATGCGATATTGGCGCCAATCCCTCGAAAGGGAGTCATGCTATGAATAGCATCTCCCAGGAGAGTGATTGCGTTGGTCGTCCAAGGTTCAACCGGAAGTGAAGTTCGTATCTTCCAGAGCGAAACCGTCGATCGGTCGGTGTGAGCAATCAAGTTCCGAAAGGACGAGTGCCAGGGTCTTATTTTTTCCACCACGCTTTCAAAAAGCTGTTCGGGAGACACTCTTGGATCAGTAACTATCTTCGGAAAACTCTCCTTTTCGGCTGAGTAGGCCCAAAAAAGATAACTTTTAGTATTGTCGAAAAGAAAATCTTTCGCTTTCTCCGACCCCATTTCCGCTAGGTCAGATCGATTGGACGGGAACTGAGGAGAAGCAAATTCTTGCCTCGCAATAAAAAGCCCGTCTCCATTCGGGCCAGAAACCATGTTGGCACCGTCAAATTCATTGAACTCTCCGGTAAGGGGAACCTTGCCTGCAATTCCCAAAACTCCGGTATCCGTGATTCGTGCGTCAGGAAGTAAGGCCTGGCGAACCTGCGAATTCACTCCATCCGCGCCAACCAGAAGATCTCCGGTTGCCGAGCTTCCATCTTCAAACCATGCCTTCACCCGTCCGTCTGGCTCCAAAGAGTATCGAGAAAATTTTCTATCGAAATGGATGTTTTCCTCTAAACCGGACAAAAGAATTTGTCTCAGCGTGATCCGACTTGCGGAATGATGACTCTCTCTGGGATCACGATTGAGATCGGTGGGCAGGAAAAACAACTCCTCGCGCTGATGAGAGATCATTCGAAAACCTGATCCCGGTTTTCCACAGGTAGAGACGAATAAATTGAAGAGAGAGTCTGGAAGGCAATGAAAAAGCGCCTGGCTTCCCTGTGGGCTGATATGCAATCGATAGCCTTGCAACCGATCGGTGGGAGATCGATCGCGTTCAAAGATCGAAAATGAAATCCCTGCCTTTTTCAAGTATTGAGCCAGACCAAGGCCACCGATTCCTCCACCGACGATCAAGATATGCATAGAACTCTTGGCTTCCATTACCGTCCCTCCTTCAGCTGGCTTTACTTCTTCAAAGCCACCACCAGCCCCCAAAGCAAAATACCAGCACCAGTCCCAATGAGACTTCCCGGAATGATGCGTTCATAGAGCATCCCCACTCCATATCCCATCAAAGCTGGTCCCGGAATCACGAGCAAGAAAGCCGCCGTCTTCGGACCTTCTTTCATCCAGTACCGGATCATTTCGGGGTCTTTTTCGACGCTATACTGCTCGGTACTCATTTTTCACCTCGTTTCAGTGGTTTGTTTTTTTTAGGCGAAGGCACTGGTTTACTCAAAACTTCCCGAATTTCTTGCCACGTTCGCTTAAGCCCATCTTCGTCGTTTCGAATGGCTTTGATTAAGCCCTCGACATACCGGCATTCCGCCAGCGTAAGTGCTTGCTGGTATTCGGACTCGATCGAAAAGAGTCGAGGAAGTTTCATCTGGCGGCAGTGAAGAGCCTCTTTCTTCAATCCTTCCAGCTTCTCTTTGAGGCACTTAGCCCGATTTTCTAAGAGAGGAATCGCTTCCTCGAGTGGCAAGGCAGGCAAGAGGGAGAGGCCCGCTTCAAATTGATGATATTCTTTTACCGGCGTGCCAATGAGAATTCGTAACCACTCGCTCATCTCAAATTCGCCCGCCGCGGTTAATCCGTAAATTGTTTTTTCCGGTCGTCGTCCATCCTTCACCGTCTCTTGCACGCGAATAAATTCAGCTTGGAGCAGAAGCTCGATGACCGTGTAAAGCGAGCCATAGTTGAGCTTTATACTTTGCTCCTTTCCCCTTTCTCGCAGCGTTGCGGCCATTTCGTAGGGATGCATCGGGCGCTCATATAAAAGCACCAGTACGGCAAGCGAAAGTGGATTAGAGCGTTTAAACTTCTTCATTACCTGCCACCGTATACTCGCTAACGTATACCCGTCAACAAGTATAGCATGCCTAACATTCCGGTCAACCACACTAAATATTTGATATTTAAGTGTTTTGCCGAGATTTTAGCCTAGATAACTAACGATTTGGGGATTGGGAAATGGAGGCAAAAGGCAAATCCAAGTCACGACTGGGAGGGTGAGAAATGGGCGGCCAATGCGCTTAAGGGCAGGTACCGCTCGACCCCGCGACGGTGACCGTTCCCATCTGAATCACTTCAAAATCAGTATTGTGAATCGCATTCAGCGTTGCCAGTTCGTTATTGTTCCATCGACTATCGGCGGCACCCGAAAGCTGCCAATCTTCCCCGGCCCCATCCGCTAGAATCATCCCATACTTTTTCAGAGCGTTCAGGATCACCTGCATTCGGGCGGGATAACTCGAGACATCCACACTGGCCTTTAGACGCACTCGCATTCCCAGCGGAGGGTAACTGGGATTGGTGGGGTCAGAAACACTGCTCGCACAATGCACCGCAGGGGCTACATAGGCGAGTCTTACGGTCGATACCGCAAAGCGAAGCGCATGGGAAAGCTTTCCCGAATTGACTTCGTCGTAACGGACTAATCCCGGAAAAATGGGAAGGCCGGCAGCATCGGCGGATTTTTGACCCGCAGCACGCGTCCCGTCACCGCTTAAATCGAAAACCGCACCTGAGTCGGCATTCCAAGAGCTGCCGTTGGATTGCGCATGATAAAGCTCATAAAGCTTGCACTGTGCGCCATCCACCACGAGGACGTGCTCGTCCGTTCCATTTTGCACTGGGGCATTAGCTGGGATCACGTAAGGGCCTACATCAGATCCGCGGATGTTAAAAGTGACCGGTAAAGGGAATAGGAAAAGATCCGGAGCAATGTGCATCAGTCCCCCCGACCGACTCGCCGCTTGCCCAGCTTGCAAAGCAACTCCGTTAATGACGGCATAAGGCATTCCCACCGGAGTTCCGTTATTAATCCCTGCAACAATTCTCAAATCGCTGTTATGCGCAGTGAGAGTGGAAACCAAGGAATTGGAATTGCTATCTACGGGAGCGGTGGAAACATCCTGATTCCAATAACTGTCGACGGAAAAGAGGCGAGCGCCATTTAGTCCGACATTTTCCCCCGTCGGTAACGCCCCCGTCCATCCTCCACAGCTCACCTCGCTGCTGCAGGAAGACAAAAAAGACAAAAGGCAAAAAGCAAGGCATCGAAGAAAAAACTTTTTCCAGCAGAGAGTGTTCATTTGGTTTTCTCGGATAACGCTTATTCTCTCATATCTAAGTAGAGAGATCGCGATCTTATCTTTTTTCTCTCCGGGAAAAAGAGTACAAAATCGCCGCCACCAAACCAAATGCAGATAAGCTAGCAAGTCCGGCAAAGAAAAACACCGCGCTAAAACCAAAGGTTTGAGCTAGAAACCCTCCCACTGGTCCCGTAATCGCAAGAGCGAGATCGGTGAAGACGGAATAGAGTCCCAGTGCAGCCCCTCGACTATTTCCGGCTACGCGCGAAACCGCCTCGACGCCCAGAGCAGGGAAAATTAAGGCAAATCCAATTCCGGTAATCACACATGCGAGGAACGCTTGCTCCACATTGGAAGCCAACCCTAAGCCAGTGAGACCGAGACCTTCCACGGCAAAACAAACCAGAGATACTTTGTATCCCCCAAACCGATAAATCGTATTTCCAAAAAATAACCGGGTGGTCACAAAACATAATCCGAATGCGCTTAACGCTAAATCCGCATGCAGCCAGGCATGCCCCGCGTAATATAACGTGATGAAAGTCGCAATCGACGCAAACCCAATCGTTCCCAGTGCCAAGCCCATCCCGCAAGGAAAGACACTGCGAAGCACTCGAGAAATGGGGATTGGAATTCCCGGTTCGGGGATGATAGCAGGTTTGAACTTTGCCAAAGGAACAGCAAGCCAAGCCGCCAGCAACATACTCACCCCTACCGCAGAGAACCCGAATCGATGCTCCAGCATGATGCCAAGTGGAGCGCCCAAAGCCAATGCGCTGAAGGTGGCAATGCCATTCCACGAAATCACCCGGGCGGTATGAGCTGCGCCCACTCTTCCAATTCCCCACATCGTGGCACCGGTCGCTACGAAACTCTCTCCAATGCCCAAGCTCAATCGACTAATAAGGATCAAACTGAAGCTGAGCATTCTCGTCTCGGCGAAAAATCCGGCGGCTATCAGAAAAGCTCCGCTGATTCCACAGGCGAAAAGGCCCCGCAAGACGGCGACCTTCGGGCCCTGGATATCGGAAGTGCGACCTGCTCGTGCCCGACTGGCGAAGGTCGCTAGATATTGGAAACTGATCGCCAGACCAGCTAAAACTTCACCAAATCCCAGGCCCCGGTGAACATACAAAGGTAAGACCGCAAGCGGCAGACCAATGGTGAGATAACAAATGAAATTAAAAAATATAACCGCGACAATCCGCAGGGTGATGTTTAAGGAACCTTTCACTTCACGCCTAACTTTTCTGGTTCATCGTTTGTGATACGTCTTTTTCTCCTAAGCGCTACGATCCTCGCTCAACGCTTAAGACGCAGGATGTTTCGGAAGGGGACGCCGCATCGCGGATTTTCTCCCCGGACGATACCCTGCATTGGGATTAGGAACGGTGTGAACATGATCCCCCGATTCCCGCTGCAACGCTCTTCGACCTTCCTGGGCAGCCCGAGCTCGGCGGGCCGCCATCGCAGCAGCCGGGGGAGAATCGGGAATCAAAGCATCGCAGCCCGAGCCGATGAGATCTTGTCGTCCCGCCATCTCCAGGGCCTCTCGGACCTGGAAATAATTTTCCGGTTTGAAAAACTGCATTAGTGCCCGTTGCAAACGCCGATTTCTCAAGTGGCGATCCACATGGACTTGCTTACGAGTAAACGGGTCGATCCCGGTGTAATACATGCAAGTCGCAATATCGAATGGCGCCGGAATAAAGTCCTGAACTTGATCTGGCCGATAGCCATTGCGCTTCAGAAACAACGCGAGATCAATCATGGCATTCATGTCCGATCCCGGATGGCTGGCAATAAAATAAGGAACTAAATATTGCTTAGGCTTGCCTGCGGCGGAGGAAGCTTTCTTGAACGCATCAGCAAAAGTGCCAAAATTATCTATCACCGGTTTTTTCATGGCACGCAGCACTTCTGGATCGGTATGTTCGGGAGCTACTTTCAAATGTCCCCCCACATGATGAGCGGCTAGCTCTCTTAAGTATTCCGGCGAGCGCTGAGCCAAGTCCATCCTCACTCCACTCGCCACAAAAACTTTGCGAATGCCGGGAGTTTCCCGAGTCTTGCGCATGAGATCAATGAGTGGGCCATGATCCGTGCCCAATAGCTTGCAGATGGTCGGATGCACGCAAGACATGCGACGACATTTGGCTTCGACTTCGGGTCGAGTGCATTTCATCTCGTACATATTGGCAGTGGGTCCACCGATATCGCTAATCACGCCCTTAAATTCAGGATCCATTGCCATCTTCTTGACCTCGCCCAAGATCGATTGCTGAGAGCGAGACTGAATGATTCGTCCCTGATGCGCGGTAATCGAGCAGAAAGTACATCCCCCAAAACATCCCCGCATGATGGTGACTGAGTCTTTGATCATCTCAAAGGCAGGAATCTTCTCCATATATGCAGGGTGGGGCCGACGTGAAAACGGCAAATCGTAAACCCGATCCATTTCGGATTGGGAAAGAGGAAGATCCGGAGGATTGACGACTACCGCTTGGCGACCGTGATACTGCACCAAGGTCTTGGCGTTAAACGGATTGGTGTTCATGTGAATGGTATAGGTGGCATCCACAAACGCCGGCTTTTCCGCTTTGACAGCTTCAAAACTGGGCAAAAGTGCCAAGCCCGTCCCGGTGGCATCTTTAAAGCCAATGCTTCCCAGATTTTCTTTGGTGGCTACCTCAGGATCGGGGGTCTCGCTGGCACCTAGGACATAGGCCACCCCGCGCAGGTCTCGCAAATCTCTTACCGTCTCACCTGCCGCTAATCGGCTAGCAATCTCTAGAATAGTTTTTTCGCCCATTCCGTAAGCGACCAAATCTGCTTTGGAATCGAGGAGAATCGATCGCCTTACCGTATCACTCCAATAGTCGTAATGGGCAAGTCGTCGAAGTGAAGCCTCAACTCCTCCGGCAATGACTGGAACACCAGGGAATGCCTCACGTGCCCGCTGGCAATAGGGCAAGGTTGCGCGATCCGGACGAAGACCGATTTTTCCCCCTGGAGAATAGGCGTCGTCATTTCTTACCTTCCGATTCGCGGTGTAATGATTAATTAGCGAATCCATATTGCCGGCGCTAATGGCAAAGAAGAGTCTCGGTCGACCAAATTGTCGCCAAGCATTACAGGACTGCCAGTTTGGCTGGCTTAATATCGCGACACGATAACCGTGAGATTCCAGCACCCGGCCCAGAATCGCCATGGCAAAACTTGGGTGATCCACATAAGCATCGCCAGTCACAAAGACGATATCGACGTAATCCCAGCCCCGTTGCGCCATTTCGCCCGCAGACATCGGCAAATGAGCAGAAAAAGGACCTCGAGAAAGGGAAGATGCCTGTTTGGGATTCATGATTTCCTATGGGAAACCCCGAAGGGGGAAATTTCGTGGCACATTACCCCAGTTGACGTTCTGTCGCAAGGCTTCCTGACCCGCACCAGACTGAGCTTTTCGCATTTTCAATGACTTAGCCACTGGCATTACTCTTGTAATGGATCGCTTTCAAGATGAAGCGAATTCTGATCTGGATAGCCATCGTTCTGACGGCGGTTGAATTGAGTTATTTGCTGGCCAGCACGATCTTATTAAACAGTGCCTTTTTTCGGCACCAACTGAACCAAAACCCAGAGAGTCTGGATTTTCACTATGATATTGCCTGGTCTTTACTGCCTGGCGTGGTGCAAGTCCGGGGCTTCACTTTCCGGCTCCAAGACAACGATATTCAACTCTATTTAAAGAACTGATCCAATTTAGCGCGGAGTTCTCCTTTTAAGTTTTCAGCCACTCGCTCTTTGCCGACGGGAGTTTTTCGCCTCGAAGGTGGACGGAGAGGATCTGGCCTTCTTCCTTCGGGAACGGGAAAAAAAGAAACCGGTGAATGATACCACCATCGCGGTGGTTGCACCCATTCCCGGGCTTAAACTCAACGGCAAGACGTCTCCCCAAAAACCCCAAAACGCAGCTCAACCTTCAAAGCCAGCAAAAAACTGGAAAGTGCGTCTTACCGGAGTGAAGATTCATCATCTCCATGATCTTTGGATTTCAGGATTTCATTTTCAGGGACAGGCGGAGGTTGGCGGGGGTTTTCGCCTGGATCCCGGTCAAGACGCCGAAGTCAACCCGTCTGAAGTCAAGATTGAGTCCGGGGTATTGAAGTGGGGAAATGAGCGACTGGCTGAAAACTTAAAAGGAGAACTCCGCGCTAAATTGGATCAGTTCTTTAGCCGCGATCTTCAAGGCTGGAATATTTTTCACTACGTTTCTGCCGAAGCCAAACTACAAGCCCAACTGAAAGAGTTTTCATTTCCCGGCAATACCCTTGCCGGGGGGAGTTGGCTTGAGGTCCAAACCAAAACGGGAAAGCTCCAATTGCATCTTGGATTGAAGCAGGGGACGCTAACTCCAGATTCGGCGTTTGATCTTCAATCCTCCACCCTTTCCGTCCGAGTCCGCGATCAAATCGCCCGCGGACAGGGTGACGCGTGGGGAAGAATGGAAACTCGGAACCAGAAACCGGTAGTCGTGCTTCACGCCGATCTCAACAAGTTTCAAGCTCAAGTTAGGTCTCGTTCCGAAAAAATTAACCCGCGTTTCCCGACAGTCTCGGGAAAAAATCTCGCGCTGGAAATCATTTCGCACGATCTGCGATTCCCAGAGGCTTTCCAACAACGGCAGATCCGATTGAAGGTTCCTACGATTCAAATAGCTAACTTAACTTACCTCAATTCGTTTCTTCCTCGCGGCGCAGGATTATCCCTCCAACACGGCAGCGGCGATGCCAAGGCCGAGCTCCAAGTTTCTATCCCGACGGATCCCAGCGATCGCGGCTCTCTAAAAATGAATATTCGTCGGGCCCAGGCGCAGTGGGGACAAAGTCTTTTGATCGGCGACGCCGTGGTGGAGGGGCATTTGAATTTACCCCCGGGCACGAAAGAAGATTTTGATATTTCAGGAAGCCGGGTCATTTTTTCCAGGGTTTCCGAGAACAAGGTGGGAAAGCCACAGGCCGATTCAGATTGGTGGGGAGTGGCAGAGCTAGTTTCGGGACGATTGCGTCTGGATAATCCCATCGCCTTTTCAGGAAAGGTGACGATTCATGGAAAAGACGCGACACCGATCCTCACCCTCTTTTCCGATAGGGGGGCTCTACCTGGAATTGTCCCGGCCCTCTTTCATTTGAATCACTTGGCGGCCTCATCCCGGATTTGGGTTGATGACCAGAGCCTTCGCCTTAGCGAAATGATGGCAACCGGTGATCATACCGAAATTCGCGGATGGTTACGGCAACACGGCAGTCACGATTTGGGACGGTGCCTCGTGGACTACGGACCCTTCTCCGCCGGCATTGCGATCGATGATCATCAAGTGGGAATCAAATGGCTATTTCCTTCCCGGTGGTTTCGTCAGGAAAGCCGTTCTAACGGAGAACGGGTGCCCAGTTCCTTAGCGGAATAACTTCCTAAAACGTCATGACCTTCAACTTTCAAAATCACAAAGCCTATGTTACTGACACAATGCATTGAAGAGTTACCCTGGAGGTAGGATGAAACGAAGTGGTTGGTTTCTAGTTCTCGCGTTCATTGTCAGCTTTGCAGCCGGGTTATCGGCGCCTGCTGTCGCAGACACGGGCTCGGAGACAGCGGTCTCCAAAATCCTTTTACGCGCTTATGACGATCCCAATCCTGAACTTTGGGCCCGGGTCACTCCAGGAGAAGGAACAGAGCTGGGTAATGGTCGGCATCGCACTGGTAAAGCGGTTGAAATGAAGCTGGAAGACGCCAAACTTTTCTTGGGCGATAAGGAAGTTCCCCAAATCATGCTAGCGATTCACCCCGCCGGACACCGAGCTTGGGTGGTAATGCCAGCGAAAGAACAAAACGATATTCTCGAATATGCGCCTTTCTGGGGTAAGGACAACATTGTGGCTCTTTCCGATGCAGCAAATATTGGCCAGAAGCGCATTCGCGTCCTCCCCTGGAGCGTTCCCTTTTTTGCGAAATAGCCAACTGAGAGGAGATTTTCCTCTCTCACTGCCTTTTAGTAACGCAGGTAAGGTGGGCCTTCCCTCTATGCCGAGTAGAGGTTAAGGTCGAATCCATGCTGAACAACTTTCAAGATTTGCTTCCCGAAGTCATCTTCGATGCCGCCGAGCACCTGGGCGGTCAATGCACCGGGCGTTTTCTTGCCTTAAACGCGATGGAAAACCGGGTGTACGATATTGAATTGGAGGGTGGCGAACATATCGTCATCAAATTTTACCGCCCCGGACGCTGGAGCCGGGAGACCATCCAGGCCGAACACGATTTTCTCAAAGCTTGCGCCGAAAGTGAAATTCCTGTGGTCTGCCCTTTGACCGACGATAGCGGCCAAACGCTTTTTGAAATCAATCAGGTGATGTACACCATCTTTCCCAAACGCCCGGGCCGCTTGGAGCCAGAGCTCAAAGCGGATCAATTGGCCCGACTTGGCCGTTACCTGGCTCGACTGCATAACGTCGGGGCAACGTTCAAAGCGACCCCTCGCTTGCGTCTTACCCCCGATGCTTATGGCCGCGAGCAAATGAAATTTCTTAAGGACGAAAAGCTGATTCCTGGGACATTCGAAGCTAAATACGAGCAGCTAGTGGAACGTATTTGCGACTACATCGAGCCCTTTTTCAAAGATAAGGAATATGTGCTTCTGCATGGAGACTGCCACTCAGGCAATATTCTCTGGCGGATGGATGAACCTTATTTCATCGATTTCGACGATATGCTCTATGCCCCGCCGGTACAAGATTGCTGGATGCTGACTGGCGCCGACGACAGCTATGGGTTAGAAATGCGCAATCAACTGCTTGAGGCCTATCAGGAGATTCGAGCCTTTGATAATACTAGCTTGCGACTGATCGAGCCCCTGCGCAGCTTACGGATGATTAATTTCACTGCCTGGGTGGCCAAACGGCGAGAGGACGGCGCGTTCAAAGCCGCATTTCCCACTTTCGGCACGGAACGCTATTGGCAGGAGCAAATTGAAACCCTTTCTTTTCAATATGAGAAAGTCGCTTATCGGGAGAATGCGAGTTACGTATGAGCCATCAAAATACCAAGCCGCTTAGAGGAGCTCTTATTGGTTTTGGATTTATTCAGTCAAAGGGCCATGTCCCGGCCTATCTGCAGCGGATGAAAGATGGCGCTCGCGACGTCGAAATCGTGGCCGTCGCCGATATCTGCGAGGAACGTCGGAATGTAGCCAGTGAAATGCTACCCGAGGCTCAGGTCTATACCGACTATGAAATCTTATTGGAGCAGGAAGAGGGATTAGATTTTGTCGATATCGCTACCCCGCCGGCCTATCACGCCGCGATCGCGACGGCAGCGTTACAACGGGGACTGCATGTCCTTTGCGAAAAGCCACTAACCACGACGCTGGAAGAAGCCAGATCCCTGATGGCTTTGGCGGTTGAGAAACAACGGGTGTTATTTCCCTGCCACAATTACAAACATGCCCCCGTAGTGAAAGCGATCCAGGAAATCATTGATGGTGGAACTATCGGGAAAGTACGTTCTTTGACCCTGAATACCTTTCGCAATACCCACGCCAAAGGGGTTCCGGAATGGCATACCGATTGGCGCCGAGAAATGCGTTATAGTGGCGGCGGAATCGCCATGGATCATGGAAGTCATACCCTTTACCTCACCTTTGATTGGTTGGGGACTTACCCTACCGCCATTACGGCCAAGATGCAGAACTTGGAACCCAAGAAATACGACACTGAAGATAATTTCTCTGCCGTTCTGACTTTTCCCAACGGATTGGCCCACGTCTATCTCACTTGGACCGCCGGAGTGAGAAAAGTGATCTATACCGTCCAAGGCGAACGCGGGGCTGTCACGGTGGAAGATGATAATCTGGAGATCGCCCTGATGGAACGCACTGACGGTCCCGACGTTGCTCAGGGAGCCGTGACTTGGAAAATGGAGCGACGCAAAATCGCCTCTCATTGGATGGATGCGAGTCACGTCCAGTGGTTTAATTCCATGTTTGACCGCTTCCAAATCGCAATTCGCGAACAGGACTACGAAAACCGAGAATTGAAAGAAGCCGTGCTCTGTATCCAAGCCATTGTAACGGCCTATCGATCCGCGGCTGAAGGCTGTCGAGAATTGCCGCTTTCGGTGGACCCTCAAGGATAGTAAATCTTCTTTTTTCTGATGATCCACGGCTAGTTGCCATCTTCCGCTTCGCGAGCTACAAGGGGATCAAGACAAGATTCGGTTAGGAGGCTATCATGATGATATTATCTCCACTTTACCGTATGATTTATTGAACGATATCGGACAGGCCATTGATGATGAGCTATGATTTCCTAAATACGTTGGTGCTCCTCTTTCTACTGGCCTTGGTTAGCGTTGCCTATTTGCTCCGTCTGGCCGTTCGCGGTCGAGTGCACTACGATCGCATCGAACGCCAGGGCGGAAGCGTTTTACTCGGCAAGGGCATTATGGAAATGGCTTACTGGAGTTTGCAGCCGCTGGCTCGCGGCTTGGTCCACCTCCACGTTAGTCCCAATCAAATCTCTTGGGCTTCTCTAGTATTGGGTGGAATCGCTGGCACTTCACTGGCATACGGTTACTTTGGTTTTGCTGCCCTATGTGCCACGGCCTCGGCTTTTCTGGATTCCTTAGATGGCATGGTGGCCCGAATGACGGGTCATGCTTCGGATGCTGGCGAAGTCCTGGATGCCGCGATTGATCGTTATGTTGAATTTTTCTTCGTCGCGGGTCTGGTGATTTATTACCGTGATATTCCGACTCTTCAAACCATCGCCTTATTTGCGTTGATGGGATCTTTCATGGTGAGCTATTCCACCGCGAAGGCAGAGGCTTTACAAGTCCCTCCGCCTCCCGGAATCATGCGCCGTCCCGAACGCGCTTTTTATCTGATTTTGGGCGCTGCTCTATCGACGATTCCCATCCCCTGGTTGGATGAAAAATTTCCTTCGGTGATTCCCGTGGGCTTTCCCATGGTGGTAGCCCTTTGCTTTATTGCCCTTCTTGGCAATATCGCCGCGATCGAACGGCTCTATACGATTGCTCACGCAGTGCGGCTACGAGAATTGGGGGCCAAACCCCAGGAAAATACCGAAGCCGAAATGTCGGAAGATCTTTCCGACGATCCTGCCTGGCATTTGCCTCGCGGGAAATGATCCTTTATTTGAACAATCTCCCAAAGCTGACTCGCGATGCTTCCGCCACCCCCAACCTGGCGTCGGTTACGCGCTTACTGGGTCAGCACTTCCACCGCATCTAAGCTTTCTAGATAGATTTGCGGATTCGCCTGGCTTGGAGAAATCTGGTTGAGGATTCCCTTTGCGTGAACCTTGATTTTCGTATTGAGAAACTTATTGCGATCGTCCTTCACCCCATCTTGGTGCTGAGCCCAAGCGGCTTCTAGCTTGTCGCGAATCGCCTTGAAAAGATCCATATCAAACTCATAGCCTTGGAGAATCCCGTCGGCATTCAGCACTTTTTTTACTCCGACCAAAGTATAATTGCGCTTCACCCCATCACTATCCGCCTCTTGCAAGGCGTAAACATTGAAAATAATTTCTGGGCTCTTGGGAAACATCACCAGCGCCCCCGTCCGTTCCCAGGGCTCGCCACTATGCTGGGCTAGCGATTCCAAAACTTCGATCGGTTTTGCGGCTCGGGTATCGAGTAAGAGGTGGGTCGGCTTCTTGGGATGCTTGAGCAAAGTATAAGCCAACCGCACTTTGTCCCCCCGATATAAATGCTTAGTCACGCTAGTATCACTGACGAAAACCGGTAGCACGGCGTCTTTAAATTCAATCACCAGAATCTGCCCGTCAGCTACAATGGCGTGAACCGCACCCACCAATTCGGATTTCCCCATGAGCTCATCTGGAATTTTGACTTCACGCTGGTAAGGAGTGGCTTGAATGCCCGGATCGAATTTTTTCATCACGGTGACAGCAGTGAGCAGGATATGCTTTTGCGCGCTTGGATTGTCCTGAAATTCCCCACGAATGAAAACTTGATCGTTGCGATGCACTTTGCGAAGTGCTGCTAAGACTTGAGCGTTAGCGGGTACCACCGAAAGATGAACCGCGGTGAAAAAATCGGCTTCCCGATAGGTAAAAACATATTCATTGAGGTCATGAGCCGCGCCGTGAATCCAGCCGGTGAGCCCGTCCCTTTCTAAACGTTTGCCCAACTCTTCGAGATCGATGCCGTTGATCACCGTGGGAGGTTCCGGACATACCTGCTTCGGATCGCTAGGGCATTGCGCGAACGACAGGGTCGACCCAGTGACCGCAAGCCAAAGC
>Ga0206903_10133_pt2 | contig 23780 bp, 22 predicted proteins | sample Alteio_BWOrgHeat_45_FD_152959 | JGI IMG/M metagenome (GOLD analysis project Ga0206903, IMG submission 152959) | Enriched cells from forest soil in Barre Woods Harvard Forest LTER site, Petersham, Massachusetts, United States -... | ecosystem: Environmental > Terrestrial > Soil > Temperate forest >... | reverse complement strand
TTCGCCTTCCGGCACTTCCAGATGGATCTCCGGGCGGCCATCAAGGATCTCTTGCGGGATGGTTATGGTTCTTTTTTCAGTCATAAAAATAAATTAAAAAAATAAAAGCGGTAGCGTCTAAATTTTTCAGGGCCGTTCCCTGAAAAAATTTTGTCAAAATTAAACTACTTAAAAATTAGCGCAGCGTTTTTTAAGTAATATCAACTTTCTCCTCCCATTCATGGTCTACTTCAGCATCAACAATTGTGTATTTTTCTTGATGTATCTTGCGCTGATATATCAACTCGTTCAGGTCCATCTTGCGCAGCATCATATAAGGGATGAAACCCAGGAACGCGGTGGATGTATAGATGAGGTAATAAAGGAATGATGCGGTCACGCCGATATCGCTGTTAAGGCCGATATGCCCGGCCAGGGTGATATAGGTGAACTCACGCAGGCCGATGCCGCCGAAAGAGATCGGTATGACCGCCACGATGTTCGCGATGAGGAAAACCATTATATAGCCGATGATATTGCCGTAATTGCCGATGCCGTGGAGTATGGCAATGATGCCCGCAAGGAAGAAGACCTGGCTGAAGAAGGAATATTTAAGGCCGCCTAACTGCACTTTCAAAGGCTCTTTTAAAAACATTTTTGTGCAGATGGAATATGCAGGGAAAATGAGCAGGATGCAGGCTATCAGCACCTCGGTTACATGCGGGATGAATTCCAGGTGGTCTTTATAGAAGAATGCAAAAACGAACAGGAAAAACATCAGGAAGAACAGCCCGCTGGAGCGCCCGCGCAGGATTATCAGGATGGTTTTTGTCCATGGGAATTTGAAGCGTTTGTGGAAGTAATAGGCGCGGTAGCCATCTCCACCGATACCTCCGGGAAGCACGATGTTGAACAATGTGCCGATGAAATACATGCCGATCGAATAGGTGCTGCTGATGTTGAAATCACCCGCCTTGAGGTTATAGCGCATCCGCATTGCGCCGAAGACCTGGGCGATGGTAATGGTGATAAAGGCCAGCGCGAAGCAGCCATAATTGGCACCTTTGACCAGCGCGGTTAGTTTCTCAACATCCATTTTCTTTAAGACCAGCAATATCAAAAATGCGCTTAAAGAAAGTTTTAGCAGGAGGGATAAGAGCTTCTTTCTTTTTCTTTTTTTCATCTAAATTCTTTTTGCAAGGCAGTATGTTATCAGCAAAAATGGATGAAATTTCAAGTAAAAAGAGGGGTGGTGAAGGGTTTCTCAAGCTTTTTCTATGTCAGGGGAGTTATCACAGTACAGTTGGCTTTATAGAAAATAGTAAAAAATGCCTACTTTGCGGGTGAGCAACTGATTAGCAGGTGCGCTGGATTAAAATTTTCGGAGGTACTTAAAGCGAACGGAACAAAAGCTTTGTCTACCCTCTTGAAATGAAAATAATTCTCCTTACTTAGAGAACAATCTGAAATGGGAGCAATAAATGGAAGAGTTTTTTAAGAATAAAAATATAGAAGCAAAAAAAATCATTAATGAGTACGAGTTTTTTCTTGATGATATTTCTTATCCTATAAAAATTAGGATTTATTATAATATTTATAATGGTAAATATAGTTTTATACAGAATTATCATATACATACCCCTAATCAAGCTGGTCCTTATGTAACAAGTAGGCCATGGAATGATTCTGAAGAAACAGCGGTTATGCAAGCGGTTAATGGTTATACTACTTATTACGATTCTGCCAAAAAAGAAGGGCATAAACCTAAAGATTCCTGGCTGGTAAAGAATGAAGAGTTTTATCTGTAATTAGTGTGATTTCTTACCTATTCATGAACCTTTTATCGCACCATCTGCCTTGTTCGCAGGTGCGTTTTTCGGGGATCACTACGGGATCGGTGGGTCTTTCGCCTAGTTTTGGCGTGATGGGGATGACGTGGGTGTTAGTGTAGTTCACTTTTTTGCCATCAACATATTCGGGCTGGCCTGTTACTATTTCGGTCTGGTTGCCTTCATTTACATAGCTGTTTGGGGATACTGCAACTTCAGCATTGGAGCTGATACCGGAGAACAGGGCGATCATGGATATCGTGCCGATGAAAACAACCAGCATTGAAATGCCGGAATATCTGGGTTCCATTTTGTTGAAAAAATTCATAACCGCCCTCTGATTAATTTATATTGGTCACTCTACCTAGGGTGATATATTTTCAAAATAACCTATTGGGTAGGAATTATAAAATTAGCATAAAGACCAAAGCCAAACTGATTTCCCCACGAAAGCGGGGATCCAGTTATTAACAAAATGTTGGTGGTGAATGGAGCCACTGGACCCCCGCCTTAGCAGGGGAGTCGGGAAGGTTGTAAAAGAAAAAAATGCCCCCGGAAAGCGGAGGCATTTAAATCTTTTGTTATCCCGGCTTTTAGTGCCGGGATATAGACCCCGGTGTTTCTTGCGAAAACCGGGGTGACACTAATTTTATCTAGCCAGTAGCGCCAGCAATAATATCGCCACGATATTGGCGATTTTTATCATTGGGTTAACGGCAGGACCAGCGGTATCTTTGTAAGGATCGCCAACGGTATCGCCGGTTACTGCGGCTTTGTGAGCCTCAGAACCTTTGCCGCCGTGATGGCCTTCTTCGATATATTTCTTTGCATTATCCCATGCGCCGCCGCCAGCTGTCATTGAAATGGCAACGAACAGGCCGGTTACGATGATACCCATAAGCATTGCGCCAAGTGCGGCGAAAGCCTCGGTCTGGCCAGCTATTTCATTGATGATGAAATAAAGCACGATAGGAGAGGCAACCGGAAGGAGTGATGGAACTATCATTTCCTTGATGGCTGCTTTGGTGAGCATGTCTACCGCGCGGCCATAATCTGGTTTTGCAGTGCCAGCCATGATGCCAGGAATTTCCTTGAACTGCCTGCGCACTTCAACCACTACGGAACCCGCAGCGCGGCCAACAGCCTTCATGCCCATAGAGCCGAACAGGTATGGAAGTGCGCCGCCGATGAACAGGCCAACCACAACGTAAGGGTCGGAAAGCAGGAACTGTACATCAAGCTTAGGGAAATAGTGTTTGAGGTCTTGCGTGTAAGCAGCGAACAGCACCAGTGAAGCAAGCGCCGCCGAACCGATGGCATAACCTTTGGTAACGGCTTTGGTTGTGTTGCCAACTGCGTCAAGCGCGTCTGTAGTAACGCGGACTTCTTTCGGCAGATTTGACATTTCAGCGATGCCGCCGGCGTTATCAGTTACCGGGCCGTAAGCATCAAGCGCAACTACCATTCCCGCAAGGGCGAGCATTGTTGTTGCGGCAATTGCGATGCCGAACAGGCCGCACTGCATGAACGCGAACACGATGCCAACGCAGATGACCAGCGCAGGCAGGGCGGTTGCTTCCATTGAAACAGCTAAACCCTGTATCACGTTTGTGCCGTGACCAGTGGTTGAGCTTTGTGCAATGCTTTTTACCGGGTTGAACTTGGTGGAGGTGTAATATTCAGTTATCCACACCAGCGCGCCAGTGACCACAAGGCCGGTCAGTGAGCACAGGAACATGCTTGCGCCGTTGAAAGTAAGGTTGCCGATGGTATAGCTGGTTTGAAGGCCAACGATATGATCAGTTACATAATATATCGCTCCGGCTGAAAGCACTGCGCTTACAACAAGGCCCTTATATAATGCCTGCATGATATTTTGGTTCTTACCAAGCTTCACGAAGAACGTGCCGACGATTGAAGTGATAATGCAGCTTCCGCCGATAGCAAGCGGGAGTATCATCATTGCTTTTTGTGCTGCGCCGGTGAAGTAGATAGCGGCAAGAAGCATGGTTGCAACGATAGTTACCACATAAGTTTCGAAAAGATCTGCGGCCATACCTGCGCAGTCACCAACGTTATCACCAACGTTATCTGCGATAACAGCAGGGTTCCTAGGGTCATCTTCCGGTATCCCGGCTTCAACTTTGCCAACCAGGTCAGCGCCTACGTCAGCACCTTTGGTGAATATTCCGCCGCCGAGACGTGCGAAAATTGAAATTAACGATGCACCGAATGAAAGCGCAACCAAAGCTTCAAGTATGCTGCGGGTTTCAAGGTTGATGCCAAGAAGGTAATTATAATAAAGTGAAATGCCCAGAAGCCCAAGGCCAACCACAAGCATGCCCGTTACAGCGCCGGAGCGGAAGGCGATATCAAGCGCAGGCTGCATGCCGGTTTTTGCGGCCTCAGCGGTGCGAACGTTAGCGCGGACAGAGATGTTCATGCCGATGTAACCAGCCAGGCCAGAGCATATCGCGCCGATCGCAAAGCCGATGCCTACATATATGCCAAGTTTATAGCCGATGAAAAGGCCGATGACGATGCCAACGAAACCGATGGTGCGGTATTGGCGGTTAAGATATGCGCGGGCGCCTTCCTGGATAGCGGCTGCTATTTCCTTCATGCGGTCTGAACCGGCAGATTTGGAGAGGATGGAACGACAGGCGAAAATGCCATAGAGAAGAGAGATGACACCGGAAATAATAATAAAATTCATTATAGGCATATTGAGAATCTCCTAAAATATTAACCGACCAGAAAAAATCTGACCATCAAGGGTTAATAGATAGAAATCCTAAATGCAAACAGATTTTTCGATCTGTAGAATTTTTGGCGGAAATGCGGGGTTATTTTTTCTTAACGCGCTCAATGCCTTCCAAGATCATGCGTTCAGCTTCGGCTTTATCGCCCCAGCCTTGAACTTTAACCCATTTGCCGCGCTCAAGCTCTTTATAGCGCTCGAAAAAATGAGAGATGCCCTCACGGTGGATGCGTGGAAGGTCGCTGAATTCTTTAACATCCTCATAGTAATAGGTGAGTTTTGAGTGAGGCACGAACAGAATTTTTTCGTCCTGGCCTTTTTCATCTTCCATTTTCAGTACACCGATAGGGCGGCAACGGATGACCGCGCGTGGTAGAACCGGATATTGTGAAAGAACCAGCGCATCAACCGGGTCGCCATCGCCGGAAAGTGTGTGTGGCACAAAACCATAATTGAACGGGTAGAACATTGCAGTTGGCAGGAAGCGGTCAACCACGATGGTTTCTGCGTCTTTATCGAACTCATATTTTACCGGCATAGAGTTCATTGGAACTTCTATGATAACATTCACATCACTTGGCGGGTTCACACCGACAGATATTTTTTTCAGGTCCATAGATCCTCGTTCAATTATAATTATTGTTAATTTCTAGAGAGATAAATATTAAAAATTTCGGGCTTTGCAACCTATATATTCATTGTTCAGGGTTTTCAGCTCTAATCAGCAGGTTTTTCTTCAGGCACAGGAAGGGTTTGTAGATCTTCTGACTCAACCTTAGGGGCTGGTGCGGCAACAACTTTATCATCCTGGTCTTTTTCCGGTGCAGGTTGTGCGCTGCTGTGTATAGCCTTTTCATCTGCCGCTTTTCTTAGGCTAAGGTTTTGCTCGCGCTGTCTTTCAATATTAGACATATCAAGAGATCCATAATTTTCCTGGGAGTTATTATAGAACTCATCAACGTTTTTCAGCAGGTTAGAGCGGTATGAGTTGTAATTGACATTTGAATTGGGTGAGGGATTGTTTTGTATATTTGTTTTCACGACCGAAGAAAAGCCATCAGGAGCAGGGTTCATAGGTTTAAATGCCGGTTGGGAAATACGATTTTGTTGGGCGGCAACAGGAGGGGTGACAAAATCGCCATTTTCATTCTGGAATGGAACTGAAGCGATGTTTTTCTGGAGATGGGCTGCCGGTATATAAAGCCCTTGCCTTGGGCCCTGTGCAGGCTGTTGGGCTGTTGCCGGGCGAGGATAAACCTGTTGCTGGTAGATAGGCTGGTTGACCAGTTGTTGGCTTCTTAGTGGTGCAGAACCTGAATTATCAGAGGTCAGCTGATCCATTAACATGTCAACTTCGTTCATGTAATTCTTATCTATCTTAGTGGTTTTTGGATAAATATTATATTGCGGGATGGAAGGTTGCATTGGCGTTAGCGGGGTTTTATATCCGCGGTTAGCCACGAAATCCCTATATTTTAAAGAGTCAGGCATGCCGCTGCCGGAATTTTCCATGATAGGTTCTATAATGGAATTTTTATCGGTATTGGTTGTATAGGCAATAGGTGTTGTTTGCGGTTGTAAGTAGATGGCCTGAGAGGAAGTGACTGTGGCGGAAGTTTGCTGTGTACGGTTTACCTGTAGAGAGGTAACCGGAAGTGTTGGTGCGGAAATTTCAGGCTGGGGTGCAGGTTGCTGTGCTTGCTGGTTCAACTGTTTAACAGGCGGTTTTTTAAGGTCACTCGCTGCGGCATCAGAAGTTAGCTGGTTCATTATTGAATCAACCTCATTTTCATAATCCTTATCGATCGTAACAGCTTTTGCCGCTGGTTTTATTTCTGCAATTTTGCTGGTTTCTGGTTTGGGTTTTTCTGTTTTATTTTCCTGTGGCTTGTTACTAGGAGCTTCAACGCCTTCAATCCGGCCAAGACTTATAGAGCTGCCGGTGTTTTCAATGTCAGTAAGTTTTATAGGTGCTTCTGAATCAGTTATTTTCATGCTTTTAGGTAGAATATTCTCATCCTGGTGAGCGGTCTGTTCACCGGTGGTTTTTATCCATGATTTAGGGGCTGGTGCAGGGGCAGGGGCTTGCAATTTAGCTGTTTCAACAGGTTTGTTGATCTTGGCTGGCTTGGTTTCAGCCACTTGTGCAACAGTGCTTTCTTCTATTCTAGGTGCACGTTGCAGTTCTTCATTATTGTGAATATCTGCGCCGGTTGTTTTGGTGGTGGACGGTTTTAGTTCCTCGACCTCAACCTTTGCGATCGGAACGCTTGCAACATTAAAGCTGGAATTTGTGTTTTTGGACTGGGCGCTGCTGGCCTCCTGTTTAAGGAATGCCGGGGTGGTGTCGTTGAATCCCGTTTTTTGCATGGCCTCATTTTGCGCTATGAGGTCATTGTAGTTCTTTGATATCTCAACATCTATATCGTGGTTATTTGACCTCATCGCATAATCGATCACATCCTGGCCTTTGTTGTTGCGGATGGTTTTATTGGCGCCATGCAGCAAAAGTTCCTTGACCATAGAAAGGTTTTCAGTCCTGACCGCATCTATAAGGGGTGAGTTTCCTTCATTATTGACCGTGTTAACCTTAGCACCTGCCTGTATCAGAAGTTGCGTGATGGTGAGTTTGCCATTGCTTACAGCGCGGTGGAGCGGGGTATAGCCTTGATCGTCCTGAAGGTCGATCTTTGCGCCTTTTTGTACTAAAAGTTTTGTTATCAGCGGTTGGCCTTGCCTTGCAGCCATGTGCAGGGCAGAAGCGCCGCCAAAATCAACGCTGTTTATATTGGCCCCGCTTTTCAGCAGTAAGTTCAGTATATCTATGTTGCCGTTATAGGCAGCGCGTTGAAGGGCGTTGGTGTTGAATTTTCCGGTCTCGTTAACATCCTCACCATTTTGGACAAGGGCGCTGACGATCTCATAATTATTATTCTCAACCGCATCTACCAGGCGGTTATCAAAACTGATGTTAGATGTTTCAGCGTAAGAAGGGGGGGCATAACAGAAACCGGCGCAAACTGTGACAACAGAGAGGGTAACAGCGGTACAGGCTTTTCTAATTATCATACTGTTATTAACCAAAGCTTATCGGGCAAAAAAACTACATAGAATTTTGATAGATGTAATTCTTTATAAGGTCAATGTTATTTGCCATTCTGGTATATTTCTCAGGCCGTTTAAGAATGTCTTGAAGATGTTCAGGTAACTCCGGGTGTACATTTATGGACTCCACAACAACATCGGGGAATTTAGCCGGGCTTGCGGTGGCAAGGATGACCATGGGGATGTTTTTATTGCGGAATTTTTCAGCGGCGCGTGTGCCGGTCGCGGTGTGCGGGCAAACGATATATTTATATTTTTCGTAAACGCGCTTGATCTCGCCGCGTATTTCGTCATCATTTGACGGAGCGGATTTGAATGTTGCGGTTATTCTTTTGAAAATATTCTGTTCAACTTCCAGCTTGCCGCTGGTTTTGAAATCTTCCATCATCTGGTTTATTTTTTTTCCATCGCAATCATGTTCAATGAAAAGCAGGCGTTCAAAGTTGCTGGAAATTTGAATGTCCATGCTTGGTGCAACGGTTTGCTTAACTGAATGTTTGCTATAATCATTGCGGCTGAAGAAGCGGTGGAGAATATCATTTTCATTGGTGGTAACGATGAGCTGCTCGATCGGAAGTCCCATTTTTTTTGCTATATAACCGGCGAAAACATCGCCTAAATTGCCGCTTGGGACGGAAAAGCTAACTGGTTGTTCAGCGCCGTTCAGCCTTAGAACGCTCTGGAAATAATAAACTATCTGTGCGATTATGCGTGCCCAGTTTATTGAGTTCACCGCAGAAAGTTTTTTGCCGTTCATGAATTCAGGATTCTTGAACATTTCCTTGACCATATCCTGGCAATCATCAAAAAAACCATCAACTGCTATGTTGTGGATGTTATCTGAAATAACCGTGGTCATTTGGTGGCGCTGAATTTTTGAGACCCGGTTATCAGGGTGCATCATGAAGATCTTTATGTGCTTGCAGTTCTTTACGCCTTCGATCGCAGCCGAGCCGGTATCGCCTGAAGTGGCGCCGATTATCACTACATCCTGCTTTTGTTTGCTCAATATATAATCTTGCAGCTTCCCCAGGAATTGCAGGGCAACATCTTTAAATGCCAGGGTCGGGCCGTGGAAAAGTTCGAGTATGTGAAGGTTTTTTTCAAGCTCCACAAGTTCAGTAACTTGCGGTACACGGAAGAGTTTATAGCTGTCATCAATGATCTTTTTCAGGTCGTTATCAGGAATTTCACCATCTACGAAGGGGCTGATTATTTTGAAGGCAAGCTCATTATAATTTAATTTTTTCCACGAGCGAATTTCCTCAATTGAAAAATGCGGGATGGTTTCAGGTACATAGAGCCCGCCATCAGTTGCAAGGCCTGATGTTACAACATCAGTGAAGTTCTTTATTTCGGCTTTGCCTCGGGTGCTTATGTATCTCATCGTAGTTCTTATAATTAATTATTGTGTAGGCTCAGGAGCAGGGGCGGGAGCGCTATCTGCCGGAGCGTTACCCTTGTTTTTAAGGAGCGATTTAAGGTTCATTCCCAACCCTTTGCCTATATCTTTTATATTTTCAAGAGAGTCTTTATCAAGATTAATTTTTACATTATTGAGCTGGATTTTTGAGGCGTTTTTCAGTGCGTTGAGGTTGTTCAATATTGCATCGCTTCCTCTTGTGGAAACTTTCAGGTCGCCAAAACTACCTGAAACTGTTAAAGGTATGTTAACCTGCGCCGCCGCCAGGTTTGCGTTAACATCTATATTGGCTGCCAAGATCTGTTTTGAAAGGTCTGCCTGGCCTTTTGCCTGTGCGTTAGCAAACGAACTGGTGATGTTTAGATCCTGGGTAACGGCTATGCCGTTTGTTATAGTAAAGGTTGCATCGGCCTTGTTTATCTCGATCTTTTTGTCATAGTTCTTTTCCATTTTTACCGCTTGCGGGGCGCCGATTATTTCGCCAAGGTCAAGGCCATAGATTGTTGCCTGGCTAAGGTTGATTGAACCCTTGCCGTTTAAATTGGAGATGAAATCCTCAGATTTTATTCCCGAGGTTGAAACATTGAAATCAACTTTGCCGATGCCGGAAAACAGGCTGAAATCTTTTTCAGCATCATTAAGTTTGTATAATTTCCTCAGGTCATCAAGATTTTGGGTATCGATAGTGCCGGTGATATTTATATTTTGGCTATTGCCGGAAAATATGCTCTGGAAACTCCCTACAAGTTGGGTTTGTTTGTGAGTTGCCTTAATGTTCAATAGCGAAACCTTATCGCCTTTTCTCTCGAAATAAGCTGTTGCATTGACCGTGACAGGTTTTTCAAGGTTTATTTCTACCGCCGATTCGCCGTTATCTATGAAGTTATGATAATCCTTAAATTCTATGTGGCCTGCATATTCAACCGGGTCTAGCTTCAGGCTGATATCGAAAGTAACACTTTTTTTAAGCAGGCTTGCCGGGTTGAAACCGAATTTAAGGTTATCTATGGAAGTTACCGCGCCCTTCTTATCAGTGATAATGGCTTTAGGGATGCTAACGAAAGAATAGGGGAAAATGCCGAAGTTTATATCACCTTCAATGGCAAGTTTGCTGCCGCTTGAAAGGGAAACTTTGTTCTGGATGAAGTTTTTTATCTGCTCCTGCCGAATAAAAAATGGTGCAGCCACGAGCGCTATTACCAGTATGAGTAATGTGATAATGAAAATTTTCAGGATGAATTTCAGGGTAGACCTCATTTAAATATCTGCTTTTTTATATGTTTATCGGCATAATCTGGCCGCGGCAGAAACTAAGGCTTAAAGCTTTGTCCGTCAAGAGAATTTCTTAAAAAAATATTGGTGTAAATCAGGTTGTTACAAGTTCAAGCGCCAGGCTAGCGCAGTGCAGATTCAACCCAGTTCTCGAAGCTGAGTTCGGCCTTATCGGCATTGCCTGAAACCCCGGATATCTCGGGTTTGATCTCGATCTGCTGGAAGGGTTCAATGAAGGGTTCTATCATCGCGAGCTGGCTTTTGCCCATTATCCTGCCGCCTTTGCTGTAAATTTTAACGTTTATCAAAGGTAGTTTTATTTTATGGTCGGTGAGGTTTACAACGGTTCCGGTAACCTGGTAGCTGAGTTTGCTGTCTGAAAGGTTGCTTTGTATCCTCACATCATGAAACCTTAGCCCGTCATAGTTCGTGACGCCTACGACCTTTGCGATAGCGGGGTATTTTTCAGCATGTTTAAAAAATTCAATACTGGCGGAAAAAAATAGCAGAATGGCGATGGACACCACATAAGCCATCTTGAATTTGGTTTTTCTTCTGGCTGGGATGCCGTGGGCGGGGCTATATTCAACCCGTAAAAGGTTATCAAGCTTGGCAGAAACCGGTTCCTGGAACCAGATGTGCTGGCATTTTGTGCACTTTACTTTTCGCCCGGCAGTGCCTATAGCACGGATGGGAACTGCGAATTTAGTGTTACAACTTGGGCAGGAAATTAACATTTTTTATAATACGAATTTGCTATTAATATTTATTTAAAATATATTTATTCAGATTTAACTATATGCAAAATCTTTTTTAAAATAAAGTGTAATAAAGTTAACCGGCAAAATTAGTTGAGTGCGATGAGATCTTTAATAAGAATGTTTGTGATATTAAGGGAGGCTGTAAGGGCTGCCCTTATGGTAATTCCGCAGTTGATACGGTGGTGTTTCAGCTCCAAGGGGCCGGCGATATTTTCAATCGTGGTGATAATTATATTCGCCGGGTGGGCGGTGGGGTTTTTCTATTATATAGACTCAATTGATAAATCCCTGGCTGAAGTTCAGGCCCATGACCCTGAGATAAACAAAAAAACTGATGCGATAGTTGTGCTTACCGGGGGCAGTGAAAGGCTGAGCCACGGTTTTTACCTGCTAAAACAAGGCATGGCCGACAGGCTGTTCATTTCCGGGGTGAATAAAGATGTAAAGCTTGTGGAGTTGCTGGCCATTAGCGGTTATAGCAAGGATGAACAACAGGCTTTAGGGGGAAGGATTGAACTTGGATATTCCGCCGCAGATACCATCCAGAACGCCCAGGAAATAGGAGCGTGGGTTAAGAAGAACAATATAAGATCAATTCGCCTGGTCACTTCAAATTACCACATCCGCCGCGCTTATGCGGAGATACATAATGAAATTCCGAATGTTGAGATAATCAACCATGTGGTCATCCCCCTTAATATCCGTATCGACAGGTGGTGGGAGTTTTCAAGCACGCGCTCGCTGCTTATCAGCCAGTATAATAAATATTTACTCAGCATGGTCAGGATTTTTGTTGAGAGATTGGGGTTTTAGCTTTATTCCAGAGCTGCTTTTTTAAACTAATTGATAGATAAACAAAATGGTCGATATTCTTGAGGCATCAAAAAAATCTAACCTATGGGTGTGGAAAGAGGCGTGGAAGCTTAAGGAAAAGTTTGAGAAAACTCCGCCGGCGAAAGGCTATGTACTGTTTGAAACCGGGTATGGGCCATCTGGGCTGCCGCATATTGGTACGTTCGGGGAGGTGTTCCGCACAACAATGGTACGCAGGGCTTTTGAGAGGATATGTGATATACCAACTAAGCTGATTGCATTCTCTGATGATATGGATGGCCTGCGCAAAGTGCCGGATAATATCCCGAATAAGGAAATAATCGCGCCGCATCTGGGCAAGCCGCTCACTTCAATTCCTGATCCATTTGGTACGCATGAAAGTTTTGGTGCGCATAATAATGCGCGGTTGCGTGCGTTCCTTGATTCATTCGGGTTTGAATATGAATTTAAATCGTCAACTGCGGCTTATAAGGCCGGTGAGTTTGATGAGATGTTGCTGCGCGTGTTGAAGAATTATGAAAAAATCCAGGCGATAATGTTGCCAACGCTTGGTTCTGAACGTCAGGAAACTTATTCGCCGTTCCTGCCGCTTGATGCTGAAACGGGCAAAATTTTGCAGGCAAAAGTTGTGAAAACTGATGTGGGGAAAGGCACCATCACTTACATCAATGAGTCTGGTAAAGAGGTTGAGATAGCTGTTACCGGCGGTAATACAAAATTACAGTGGAAGCCAGATTGGGGCATGAGATGGGCGGCACTTGGTGTGGATTTTGAAATGCATGGGAAAGACCTTACGCCATCGGTGGTAGTTTCGGCGCAAATATGCAAGGCTATAGGCGTTACTCCGCCGACAACTTTTGTTTATGAGATGTTCCTGGATGAAAAAGGCGAGAAGATATCAAAATCAAAAGGTAATGGCATCGCGCTTGAAGAGTGGTTGAAATATGGCAGTGAGGAAAGCCTTGCGCTGTTCATGTTCAATAATCCTCAGCGCGCTAAAAAACTACATTTTGATGTCATCCCGCAGCATATTGATGATTACCTGAAACATTCTGAGGGTATCGCCAAGCAAACGCCTGAACAAATTGTGGATAACCCGGCGTGGCATATCAATAACGGCAAGGAAATTGAAAAGATCCCGGTGAGTTTCTCGTTGCTGCTTAACCTTGCTTCGGCATGCAATGCGGAGAATAAAGATATAATGTGGGGTTACATCTCAAACTACGCTGATGACGCAACGCCTGAGAAAATGCCGTATCTGGACAAAATGGTTGCGCTTGCGGTCAGGTATTATGATGATTTTGTGAAGCCTAATAAAAATTACCACATCCCGAATGAAACTGAAAAAGCAGTTATACTGAAACTTCGCGAGAAACTGGCTGGCATTCCGCCGGAGAAAACCGCTGAAGAGATACAGAATGAGGTTTATGCCATCGGCATGGAAAACGGTTATGACAAAAATTTAAAAGATTGGTTTGGCCTTTTATATATGGTATTGTTGGGGCTTAAACAGGGGCCGAGGATGGGCTCGTTCATAAAATTATATGGCATCAACCAAACTATCTCACTCATTGACGCGAAAGTTTCTTAAGGCGCTGCCGCTATTTGTGGCGCTTTTATCCGGCGTTGCGCATGCGGAAGATATCATTGACGCAAAGCGGAAAACTACCACCAAAGGCGCATTCAGCGAAGAAGCCATGCGCGATATGCGTACCGGCCAGCATTTGGACGGTCTGACTAGTTCGCATTATCAGGTAGTTGAATATTCGGTGTTCTATTTTGAGGGGCTGGGGAAGGATGCGATTCCGCCGCTGATGGAATATCTGAAAGATAACGGTGATAATGATAAGAAAGTTTCTGCGGTGATATATACATTCGGGCGGCTTGGCGAGAAATCTTCTCGTGCGGTTCCGGTGATCATGCATTATTTGAAATCTGAGAATATTGAGATCAGGAAAACCACAATCGCGGCGCTTGGAAAAATTGGCAAGGCCTCAGAGCCTGCGGTTCCTGAGATAGCACGCTATCTGGAGAGCGATGACGAGTGGTTCCGCACATTGGCGCTGCGGGCGCTGAAAGGTATAAAAACCCCGCAATCGCTTTCTATCGCCCGACAATATGAGAAAAAACGTACGCTTGATGAAAAGCGTAAAGCCGATGAAATAATGAAAAACGGCAAGGGCGATGATGCAAAACCTGATGCCGCGGCTACGGCAGCCAAAGTTGAAGTGCCTGCTGTTGCGCCCGCGGAAATGCCGGGTGGGGCGGCTAAAGAAGTTTCTAAAATTCCTGAGCCCGCTGCGGCTGCAAGTGTACCTCCTGTTGCTGCACCGGTGGCTGAACCTGTTGCTGTTCCAGCAGAGAGTAAGTAGCGTGCATTAACCTGCTTCAACCCACCAACCGGGTTTTATTTTTGAAATGTTTTCCTTGGCAATAAGGGCAGCATCACTTGTTTCGAATATTCCGAAGCAGGTCGCGCCGCTGCCGCTCATGCGATTAAGCAAGCAGCCCGGTTGTTTTTCAATGAGGTTTAAAACTTCGGTTATTTGAGGTGCAATTTGTTTTGCGTTTACTTCAAGGTCGTTCTTTGTGCTTTCCAGAAAGTCTATCAGGCTTTGGGTTTTGAGGAAGGAGAGGTCGTGGGAAGTGGGTTTTGAAAATTCATTGAAGCCCATTTTAAATATCTCACTTATAGAAACCGGGGTGAGGGGGTTGACCAGTAAAATATTCAATTTTGGGAAGTCTTTGATAGGGCTTATAATTTCGCCAATACCTTCTGCAAGGCATGTTTGGGAAAGGATGCAGGCGGGAACGTCGGCACCGATGCGCATGCCAATTTTGTAAAGCTGATTCAGGCTGAGATGTAGGCCATAAATATTGTTTAGCTCGCGCAAGATAGTTGCTGCATTAGCTGAGCCACCGCCGATGCCGCTGGCAACCGGCAGGTTCTTGGTGAGCTTGATGGAGAGATCTGGAATTTGAAGGGAGAAGAGAATTTTAAGCAGACTGTACGCTTTGAAAATTAAATTATCTTTTTTTTCCGGCGAAAGGTCGCGTGCGAATTTGCCATCAATGAGGAACTCATTTTTTTTGTCATCAAGGAATTCGATCTCATCGTAAATTTCGGGGAAGTAGAATAGACTTTGCAGCTCGTGATAACCATTCGGGCGCTTGCCGGTGATGTGCAGGAACAGGTTTATTTTGCAGTGCGATTTGAATTTCATTTTTGTAATTTGGTGATTTTAGCTATTTGTAACTGTTTAGCATTTCTATATTACTAAATCACTAAATTACTAATTTACAGATCGAAATGTTCTTCGCCCATCCCATTTGCGGCTTCAACCGCCAGAACCTCTGGAATGTAGTGTTTGAGCATGGTTTCGATGCCATTCTTCAGGGTTACGGTTGAAGAGGGGCAACCGGAGCAGGAGCCGTGGAGTTCTAGGTAGACTGTGCCGTCCTTGAAGCCCTGAAAGATTATATCGCCACCATCTTCAGCAACGGCAGGGCGTACGCGGGTGTCTATCAGTTCCTTGATGGTTTTTACTATTTCGCTGTCTTCTTCGGCGGAAGTGTCGGCCTTGTTGATGCTTTTATCGCCTTTCTTTTTGTTGGCTTCCATGACCGGGCGGCCGCTGATGTAATGTTCCATAATAGTAGTGAGTACACTGGCTTTAAGCATGGCCCAGTCTGCCGGCTCTTTTTTGGTCACGGTGATGAAATCATTACCGAAGAATATTTGTTCAACATCTGGAATTTCAAACAGAACACTGGCGAGCATGGAAACGCCGACAGCATCTTCCTTGGTTTTGAAGCTTGCGGAACCGGTTTCCAAAACGGTTTCACCGGGAATGAATTTCATGGTGTTCGGGTTTGGTGTTTTTTCAGTTTGAATGAACATGTGCTATCCTTTTATACCGTAGTTATATAGTAGGGTATTTTGGCAAGTCAACCGTGACGGGGTTTAAAAAGTCTTGCCAAGAGTGGTTCTGGCCAGCTGCCTGCGGTATTTTCGGCGTTCGTTGAATACGGAATAGACCGCGGAGCACATTATTACAATAGAGCCGACGGCGGCGTAATAATCAAGCCTTTCGCCAAAGATGATATACGCAAAGCCGGCGCTGAAGAACATTCTCAGGAAGTCAAACGGCAGCAGCACTGAAAGATCGGCGTGGGAAAGGGATTTTGCGATACCATATTGCAGGAAGTTGGAGGTGAAGGCGATGCCAAGCACCCACATGTAATCTTCCGCTGAGGGGGCGTTCCAGTGGTAAAAGGCAAGAGGAGCGCTCATGAAGGTCATTATCAATGTCATGTAGAAGGTGGTTTTAAGGGGGGCTTCGGTCTGTGAGAGTTTCTTGATTATTATGCCGGAAAACGCCCAGAATACGGCGGAGCACAAAACTATAAGGCTGTTTGGGTCGTAGCCTTCGGCGCCGGGGTGGATGACTATAAGGCAACCGACCAGCCCCATGAAAAAGCCGAATATCTGGTGGATGTTAGGTTTGTCGTTAAAGAAAAAGATGGCGAGGATGGCGGTGAATATGGGTGCGGTGAAGGAGATGGCGGTCACTACAGATATATTCATTATGGATATGCCATAGAAATATATCATCATGGATAACATCCCGGTGGATGACCTTAGTATATGCAGGCCAAGGCGCTGGGTCTTGAAAAAATCCTTACCCTTAAAGGCTACGATAGGCAGGAACATCATGAATGCAAAAAGATTGCGGATGAAGATTATTTGTACGGTGTGGAGGTCGTGGGATACGTGCTTGACCATGTTGACCATGATGCCGGAGAAAAAGCATGAAACAACCGCCCAGAAAATGCCTTTTAAAGCGTGATGATTTTTGATTATGGACATAAAATTCTGGTCAAATTGTGCTAACAGCCTATAACGAAAATAAAAACCAATCAAATATAAATGACGATAAGTAAGAACATTGGCAAACTTGAAAAAGAGATAGGGCAGATTTGCACGGCCTCCGGGCGCAAGCCATCAGAGGTGAGGCTGGTGGCGATTTCAAAGACCAAGCCGGTTGAGATGATAAGAGAGGCCTTCAAGGCCGGTATCAGGGATTTTGGTGAGAATTATATAAATGAGGTGATGGAAAAAGCGGAGTTTCTGAAAGATATTGATATAAAATGGCATTTTGTAGGAAGTGTTCAAACTAATAAAGTTAAATATTTAACCAGGTTTTGTTCGCTGCTGCATTCTATGGATAGGATAGAGCTGGCCGAGGCTTTGCAAAAACGTCTTGAGTTTGAGGATAAAACCATGGAGGTTCTGATCCAGGTCAATACTTCCGGCGAAGCAACAAAATCTGGAATGGCCCCACATCTTACGGTTGATTTTGCGAGGCATATTTCTGCGTTTGACAGGATAAAAGTTAAGGGATTAATGACCATTGCCGAGAACTCTGGTGGCGAGGTTGAGATCAGAAAAAATTTCCGTGATTTGAAGAGGTTATATGAAGAAATTAAAGTTTTAGATATACCCGGTTTTGAGATGGAACATCTTTCAATGGGGATGAGCGGGGATTACAAAATAGCGGTTGAGGAGGGGGCGACGATCTTGCGGATTGGTTCCAGCATTTTCGGAAAAAGAAGCTGATAGATAATGGCTTATAGCTGATGGTTAAGTTTATTGACTATCATCATAAAAATACCTATTAGCAATCAGCAATAAGCTATTAGTTAGAATTATGGAAATAAAACCAAACGCCCTAGAACGGTGGATATATAAGCATACACCCCAAAAAGTGAAGGACTGGCTTAACCGCCAGATCGAGAAACTGCCGCCAAAAACCGGCGCCTGGATAAAACGCCATAGATGGCTAACCATTTGTATAATATATTCAATCCGCGGATTATTCCTCCGTCCTTCAATGTGGGCGGTCTATGCTTCCATAGCGGCTTATTTTCATTGGAAGTAAGGCTTAATTTGTGATAGAATCAACCCCATAAATAGAGCAAATTATTTTGGGAAAATTCTTTGGGGCAATATCTGGATAATAGCGTTAATACTCAGCATTCGTTTAATCGGATAGTAGATAGTTTTGTTCAAAAATTCGCCAGGGCATATAGATTTCTTAATGGAAGAGGTATTCTTTCTGAGAAGGATGAGGATTTTTTTGATAAAAGCATAGATAGCCTGAAACAGATAAACCACGAGGCTACTCACCAGGCGTATATACTAAAGGGGTATATGGCATACCACGGTTCGGATATTAACGAACTGCGCCGGGATTATTCGGCAAATCTTCTCAGCCTGAGGACGATTGTTTCTGGCATGACAACAAGATATGAGAATTTTGTTTATGCCCTGGAGGATTCTAAAGAAAAAAGATCTGCCATCCTTCCCAATTACCTGACCTCTATAAGGAAAAATAAAGGGATATATATTAACCTGAGCAATAATTTAAACCTGGTTGTAAGCAACGAATCTGGCGGGCATTATAGCCTTATAAATGCTAACTCTTTCGAAAAGTTATTGGATAAACATTACGAAAATAAAGGTGTTGTTAAAAATTTTCTGTTGGAGCTGCGGGATAAATGGAATTTAAAGGATGATAAGGAACTGGGGGATATTCTTGGTATCAATAAAACTGTTTTGAATAATTTTTTAAACCGGAATGACAGATTTGGTTTGGAGTTGGCAAGAGTAGTGAGTAACAAGCAGTTTCGCAAAGAAGATGAGCGGGTGATAGTTCTATTTTCAGGATCTCCGGAATTGGGAACCAATGAACATCTTATCAAGAATTTTTTTGTATCTGCCAAAAATATTGTTGATGAAGGTGTGATAAAAGAAAAGTCGCTGAAGCTTCTGGATGACCTGTATGAAAGGAATTCGGTAGTGAAGCGGGAGATAAAGATAGATTCAACTGATCTTTATGAGTTCCTGAACGGGGCAAAAGTATTGCCTAAAGTTATAAAGAAAATGTCAGGAACCGTTCCATTCCTTACGCCGGAACTGAAGCAAGACCTGGCATTGGCTCTGGCCTGTGTTACAGACAAACGAAATGCGGACGAATTGTTAAAAGATAACCTTGTTGGCAGGGGGGAGTTTTTTAATATACTGTTCAAGCAATCGCTTATGGAAAAGCACAAATATGCGACCCATATAGGTGTGAGCGAGCATACATTGGATGATATGCTAAATGGTGATAATATCAGTGTGCAAACCGCTGTTAAAGTAAGGGGGCGTATAGGGGTTTCAGAAGGGAATTCCGAAGATTTTATAGATATGGCCACTGATAAGATGTTGTCATATAAAGAGCGGGTAGAATTATTTCACAAGATATTTGAAACCCCTTTGAACATCGGCCTTAGAGATCTGTGCCGGGCAATTGGCCTGACAAAAGAGAAAGTTGGGACGGCATTATCTTATGATATAAATCAGATGACAATCCTTGAGGCAAAAAATGTTATTCCTGCTAATAAAATGCTGGCAGCTTTTAAGGCTTATCATGTTCCGGATAACTTTCATTCCGAGTTTAGCGAAAGGTTCAGAGGTCCAATAACATTTGTTACGGGACCAAAGAAATCAGCAAATTTAGAAGAGTTGAAACAAGCAAAAACAATTTCTTTAAGGCATGCGTATCTTAAGACCGTTAACTACTCTCTGGGGCCAATCGAAAAATTTTAACAGCTTTGTTCAGATTGGCTTTAATCTGAGGCTCAAAAACCCTTGATAAAATTCCAGAAATCCGTATTTTTACTGAACTCTAAATATTTAACCTTAAAACACAGTATAATATGGCTGAAGAAAGATATACTAACCCCGAGGCGCTTAAATTCCACGAACAAGGCCTTCCGGGCAAGGTTTCAATTGCTCCTACGAAACCGCTCCTAACCCAGCGTGATCTGGCTTTGGCTTATTCCCCTGGTGTTGCGGCGCCATGCCTTGAGATCTATGATGATCCGCTTAATGCTTATAAATATACTGCGAAGGGCAATTTTGTTGCCGTTATTTCTAACGGAACTGCGGTTCTTGGGCTTGGTAACCTTGGGGCGCTGGCTTCAAAGCCGGTCATGGAAGGTAAGTCTGTTCTATTCAAACGCTTTGCTGATATTGACTCTGTGGATGTTGAAGTTGAAACCGAAGATGCTGACCAGTTCATTAACGCGGTGCGTTACCTTGGGCCAAGCTGGGGTGGAATAAATTTGGAAGATATAAAAGCTCCTGAATGTTTCACTATCGAGCGCAAGCTTAAGGAAATGATGGACATTCCGGTGTTCCATGATGACCAGCACGGAACTGCGATAGTTACTGCGGCGGCGCTTATCAATGCCTGCAAACTGACCAATCGTAAATTTGAAGATTTGAAACTTGTGGTGCTGGGCGCTGGTTCTGCCGGTATCGCGTGCTTGAAACTGGTGAAATCAATGGGCGTGAAAAACGCGCTGCTGGTTGACCGTTCAGGCGTCATATATAAAGGCCGCAAGGAAGGCATGAATGAGTGGAAGGAAGAGATGGCGATCGAAACCTCTGACCGTACGCTTGAAGATGCGCTGAAAGGGGCTGATGCGTTCTATGGCCTTTCCGGCAAGGGTGCGGTTAACCCGGAGATGGTTCGTTCAATGGCGAAGAACCCGATCATTTTTGCAATGGCGAACCCAGACCCTGAAATAACTCCGGCTGAAGTTGCTGCTATCCGCAGTGATGCTATTGTTGCAACCGGCCGTTCTGATTATCCGAACCAGGTGAATAACGTGCTTGGTTTCCCATATATTTTCCGCGGTGCCCTGGATGTTCATGCGAAAACCATTAACGAGGAAATGAAACAGGCAGCGGCAAATGCGCTGGCTGAGCTGGCACGCGAACCGGTTCCACAGGAAGTTCTTTCCGCATATAAAAAAGACCGCATCGAATTCGGCCCGGAATATATCATTCCGTCACCGTTTGACCCGCGCCTTATCTCAACCATTCCGGTTGCGGTAGCAAAGGCGGCGATAGCAACGGGTGTTGCGCGCACGAAAATAAAAGACTGGGAAGGTTATAAGCGTGAGCTCGCTGCCCGCCTTAACCCAACTGCGAATACGCTTTCGCTCATTTACAAAAAACTGCGTGATAACCCTAAGAACGTTATTTTTGCGGAAGGCGAAGAGGAAACCACTATCCGCGCTGCTATCCAGTGGCGTGATTCAGGTTATGGCAAGGCCATCCTGGTCGGGCGCACTGAAAAGGTTGAGCATCTTCTCAAAAAATTCGGGGTTACCAACAATAAAGGCATTGAGATCAAAAATGCCTATAAAGATGAAGTGCCGGAAGAATATATCGATGAGATGTATAAAAAAGTCCAGCGCCATGGCTTTTTGCGCCGTGATTGTGCGCGCCACATCCGTAACGACCGTAATGTTTTCGCGGCGTTGATGTTGATGAAAAATGAAGGTGATATCCTTATTACCGGATTGACGCGTTCATATAGCTCATCTTTGCGCACATTGATGAAAACCATCGGCCCTAAAAAGGGTGAGAGGGTTTTTGGGGTAACCATTGCAGCAGGAAAGAATAACCGTACCGTATTTATTTCAGACACTGCCGTTCATGTTGAGCCTAATGCCGAACAGCTTGCAAAAATTGGGGTTGAAACTGCCGCTCTTGCGCGTAAATTCCATGAAACTCCGCGTGTTGCGTTCGTTTCTTACTCAAACTTCGGCAACCCTGAGCATGCTAAAACAAAAACCATCCGTGATGCGCTGAAGGCCCTGGATGAGCACAAGGTTATGTTTGAATATGATGGTGATATGACACCAGATGTGGCGCTTAATGCAGAGCTTATGAAAATGTATCCATTTGCAAAGCTTTCAGGCCCGGCAAACGTGCTGGTTATGCCTTCACTTGAGGCGGCGAATATTTCGGGCAAGATATTGCGCGAACTTGGTGGTGGCACTTTGATAGGCCCGATCCTGTGTGGTTTCGAAAAACCTGCACAAATAGTTCCGCAGAACTGCACGGTGAGCGAGATGCTGAATATTGCGGCTATTGCTTCAGTTGAATAATCCCCTGTAAATCCCCTTTCCCCCTGAGGGGTTGGGGTGAGGAGTTCAAAAAAAATAAATACTTAATCTTTGCCTTCGCCCTTACCAATGCTTTCTAAATTCGCTGAAGAAGCTTATTAAAAAAAACATATTTTCTCGCCTCGGAGAGGTAAGAAAAGGGGGCGACTATTGCGAGCGGGGAACAAGATCGTTATTTGTTGCCAGGAATTTTGCCTGGTGGTGGAGCTTTTCCGTTTTCTGCCTGTTCAGCAAGATCAAAGATCGTAGTTGTAAAAGAGGCCTCTGCCTTTACTTTCCCCAGTCCTTGTTCGGCAATTTTTCTGATCCCATCAAGCCCGCTTAAGTAAAGGATCCCAGAGTAGTGTGGATCAGCAAAATTACGGAGTATTTGTTGCGTGAAGAAATGTACTTTAGCTTCATTAGGAGCTTCTTGGGCTGGAGCTTTTAACGTATTGCTAATCCTTGTCTCTTGCAAACTTTGATAAAGCTCTATTCTTGAAATGGTGATTTCACTCACAGCGGCGCCATCTTTTTTGTCATAGCCGTCTAGGATCGCATTATATATGTTCCTGTAAGTGTCATTGAACAATGCTGTTATTGCTATGCTTGGTGCAGTCGTTGTATAAACTGGCCCACCAGTATGAACTTTCTTTCCATCTGGTTGTATATATGTAGGCATAACCCCCCCTTGTTTTTAACTAATAGATAAGCCACTGTATCATAAGATTTCTAACATTCCACCCAATTTTTCAACTAATTTATTTCCCTTAGCTTCAATTCCTTTGTCACAACCTTTTGAAATTTCGGGTAAAATGGGTATTTGGCCTAAAAATCTTATTCCGGTGTCGGTGCAAAATCTTTCAACAGCTCCGCTGCCGAACAGTTGATGTTTTGTGCCGGTCGGGTCTTCAAAATAGCTCATGTTCTCTAATATGCCGATGATGGGTATATTCAGTTTTACAAACATGGTTGCAGCTTTTTTTACGTCTAGCAGGGCGACCTCCTGCGGGGTGGAAACCAGGATCACGCCGTCAATTTTATAATTCTGGGCGATGGAAAGCTGGATGTCGCCGGTGCCGGGGGGAAGATCCATCACCAGAACATCAAGTTCACCCCAATCGGCGGCGAGCATAAGCTGGTGGAGGGCTTTGGTTACCATCGGCCCGCGCCAGACAACTGGTGTGTTCTCGCCCATCATCATTCCCATGCTCATGCATTTAACGCCGTGTTTTTCATGGGGGAGCATTTTGTCGTTTTTTTACTACAGGCTCGCCGGAGACGCCCATCATTTTCGCAACCGAGGGGCCGAGGATATCGGCATCGACCAGGCCGGTTTTTTTACCGGTTTGCGCATAGGCGAGCGCAAGATGTGCGGCGATGGTGGATTTACCTACACCGCCTTTGCCGCTGGCTACCGCGATCATTTTTTTAATTCCGGGAACAGGTCTTGGGGTGGGCGGGGCTATGCCGCCTTTCGGAGCGCTTTTTGCTTCAACTTTTACAGTGCCGAATTCTTTATTCTCATTGGTGATAACCGCGGTAACTTTATTTACCCCTGGAATTTTGTAGATGGCCTCTTCACAATTTTTACTGATGATCTCCAGTTCGCCGAGTTTAGAGTTTTTTTCAAGGGTCAGAACGAACCCCACATTTCCTTCGCGGATGATCACGGATGAAACTATTCCGCTGGAAACCACATCTGTTCCGTCATTCAATTTTATTTTTGAAAGTGCGGCGAGGATTAAATCTTTAGATAATGGGCTCATTTACTTAATATAACTTGAAAAGCTGGTTTTCATTCATAT
>Ga0206903_10132_pt1 | contig 24260 bp, 21 predicted proteins | sample Alteio_BWOrgHeat_45_FD_152959 | JGI IMG/M metagenome (GOLD analysis project Ga0206903, IMG submission 152959) | Enriched cells from forest soil in Barre Woods Harvard Forest LTER site, Petersham, Massachusetts, United States -... | ecosystem: Environmental > Terrestrial > Soil > Temperate forest >... | reverse complement strand
AAGGGGTCTGTTCCTGTATTTGTTCGGTCGTTGTTCGCTCCAGGGAGCGAAGAAATACCGAAGAAACAACGACGGCTATTTTCCGGGAAAATATAGTAGCAGTACGGTAAATTGCAGCAGTTTATACAGGCGAACCTGGTTGGGTTTTGCGATATGCCATGTTTAAATTAATAGGAATTGCTCAAAGAAAAAAGAGGAAGTCTTAAAAGTAAAAGAAGGCTTTGAGAATTGCTTAAAAAAATCTTTCTTCGTCAGGTATCCGAATAAGAGGCTGTCTCAAAAGTCGGAGACAGCCTCTTTTTTTCCATAGGGGTCATTATCTTCTCAGACAACAATAAATGGTGCTACGAGAGCGAGAACCTGAGCTGTTGTCAGCGGCTCATCAAAACATTCTGTAGCATCATCAAAACTTATATTAAAGCCATCAATACCGACTATATTTATGCCCAACTGAACTGTATTTTCTTCGCCGGCATAATTTGCTGCAACTGACGACCCAATGCCTGCTGTAGAATCACCTGTAATCCAGGGCCTGATACTTTCATCAGAATAGTAAGAAGAACGTAAGTTTCTTACATATGATGCATGCCTTGCTTCAACTGAATGTATTTGTAAAGCTGCTGTAAGCACTGTATCGTTTTGCTGAATATGCGTTGCCTGGCCTTTGTATGCTCTTACGCCCGTATCTTCAAATGTTTGAGAAACTGCTAAAAACGTTGCATAATCAGAAAATACTGTTGCAAAAGTTCCGCCTGCTGTAAAGTCAAATTTTGGTGACGGTATAGGCATGCCACCCAAAGCCTTAATAGTAGTTTGTAAAAAAATTACATGTTCCAATTCATGTTGCTGAATAATTTTAAAACCTGCTGATGGATTTCCGGCAGGTATCAGGTTAGGCGTATTTACACCCATAGTATAAAATTGCGATTCAAGGTATTCAAGCGTAAGCGCAAAATTTAAAACCTGCACTACTGTACCGGAAAAAGAAGGCGTTTGTCCATAAGCCCTTTTAAACATACCACCCAAAGCCAGTGGCAGGGCAGTTAAAGCTACCTTTTTACCAATATTAGCAAACTGGCGCATAGAATCTCTGCGTGTATCCATACGGTTATAAACCTCAGGATCCTGATTCTCTAATTCTGACAATATTTGTTCAAAGTTCATAACTGTGTTTTAAATGTTGTAAGGAAATGATTTAAGATCGGGTTGTACTGTTAGGTATGGAGATATTATCTGCACCACAGTGTAGGGTTTATTCGCAAGGTCTAAACCATCTGAGTTTATTACAGACATATCTGCAAAAGATAGCGGATCTAAAAGATCTCTTATATAAGCTGCATGCCTGGCTTCTACAGAAACTATTTTACCGGCTTCAACTAAATAATCCGGTGAAGTAATAGCATAGGCAATACCATTATAAGCAGAAACACCTGTATCTTCAAAGGACTTTGACGCACTTAAAACACTTGTTCTGTCAGAAAAATTAATAGAGCTGAAGTTGAATTGCTGGTCGGGAATTCCTGCTCCACCCAACGCAGTTTTGAAAAATTCCCTGTGTGCAATTTCATGATCCCTGATTTGTTCAAGCCGCGATTTTTCAAGTGAGGTTGCACCTGAATAAAAGTTGCTGGTAACATTTATATAAAATGCGGCTTCCAGTTGTTCAAGCAAAAAAGCATAGTTTAAAATCTGAACATCGTTGTAATGAGTACCAGACTGGCTGTTTTCAACCCCGCCGCCGGAAAGCGATGTTGAGTTTGTTTTAGTACAGGCTGTTATACCTGTAATCGCAACCGCCGTAAGCCCAAGGTTCGCTAAAAATTTTCTTCGGTGTAAAGAGGGTGTTTGAAACATACCTGTTTCTACCTTCAATGGCACAACTTCTTCTTGTTTCATTGTTTTGTTTTTTTGTTATTGAAAATGGTTAACCCACCAGTAACGAAAAATTGTTTTACAGGGTTTTAGAAACAAAAAATAAATAAGTATGTGTTATTCCTCTGGGTAATAATGTGCACAACAATAATTTTATTTGTTATAAGAATGTCTTTAATTTATTCTTTTAATAATAATTCTAATTAAAGCAATCTTATTCGATCTTTCTTTCGTAACTGATCTAAATAAATTTTATGAGTAGTCCTGGCATATCCGAATGGGTTTTAATTATCCTTGCTGTTTTGATATTGTTTGGTGGAAGAAAAATTCCTGAGTTTATGAAAGGCCTGGGAAAGGGAATCCGCGAGTTTAACGATGCTAAGAACAATGTTCGCAAAGAACTGGAAGATGGCATTAATGAAGCGCCGCATGCCCCTGTAACCGGCACTGTGCCACCAATCACCACACAGCCTTAATTTATTTGTAATTTGGTTGTTAATAGACTTATCACAAGTATTGAAAAATGCCTGGTGATAAGTCTATTTGCATTACGGGATGCAGCTCATCCTTTATCTGCCAGGTTTGCCGGTAGTCCTTTTTCATAGAACGCTTCTTTTCTGATCTCCTGCTGTGTATGTCTAATGTTGGGTTAGCTTTTAATAAAGTATTTGGTTCAATAGAGTTACAACTTGAGGGATTAGTTTACTTGTTCAGGAGCGAAAATTTAAAAGCCAACGCTATTTGTGTTGGCTTTTAAATATAGTTATCAATATATGCAGTATATGCTTATTCAGCCTCCCGTTGTTTATATGCTTTTCCTGAAACAAGAACGCCCAATTCATATAAAGTAAACAGGGGAAGGAAAACAATGGTTTGACTGATCCAGTCCGGGCTTGGCGTAATAATAGCGGCAACCACCAACAATATTATAATGGCATATTTACGGCTACGCTTTAAAAATGCCGGCGTTATTATTCCAATTTTTGTGAGTGCATAACTTATTACAGGAAGCTCGAATGCGATACCACATCCTAAAATAAGATTTGTAAGGTTATCAAGATAGTCATCAATAGTAGGTTTCGTTTGAATCATATTCAGCCCACTTACTTTAAAGTTTGCAAGAAAATTAAAAGTAAAAGGCCCTAGAACAAAATAACCAAAGGCTGCCCCAAGCAAAAAGAAAAATGAAACCCACCAGATGATAAAACGGGTGCTTTTAAGTTCTTTTGGCTTTAAACCTGGTTTTACAAAACTCCAGAATTCCCAAAATACATAGGGGAATGCTGCAATAAAACCGCCCATAAAAGCAATAGAAAAGCTACCAAAGAATTGTCCCCCAAACGTGGTGGTTTGCATAGTTATACTTATAGGAGGAAGACAAAGGGTATTACCAAGATGAAGAAAATTACTAAAGCTGCAAAGCGCCCGGTAACTTATAAAATTTGGGTTTATAGGCCCTGCTATAATATTATCAAACACCCATTGAATTTTTATAAAGATTACCACGGCAAAAACCATAACAGCAAATACGGATCGTATAATATGCCAGCGTAATGCCTCAAGATGATCTACAAAAGATAATTCGGGCTGCTTAAATTTATTAAAACTGATTTTAGACAAAGTTGTTGATAGTGACATGATGTATAAGGTGCAGCAATTAACAGGTGAACGTATTTTATTAATAACAAAAGTTGATGAAAGCGGTAGCTATGCTGCCGGGGGGAATTGTTTCGGGTTGTTTATTCTTTATTATAATGTTTCTTCAGAATCTTCTTCTACTTCGTTTTTCGCCTCCGTAAATTCTCTTATTCCATTGCCAAGGCCTTTCATAATTCCGGATATTCTTTTGCTTCCGAATAACACGAATATAACAGCTGCTATCAGCAGAATTTCCTGTAAACCCAAACCACCCATAGTATAAATTTTAAGTTTAAAAAATTATTCAAAACCTGTAACCATAGTGCTGTACACTAAATATAGTTGGCTAAGCATTTGAATTAAGAGGTACGTAAAAACTAATGCATTGGTTTCAGAATACATATAGTTATTAAACAATAATTACCATGTACATTCTTAAGAAACGAGCGTTGATTTTTGCGATCCATCAAATCAATTTGTTTAAATAAAACAAAAACAGCAGATCTGCTATCTGCTGTTTTTTTATTGAAATTTATATAAGGCTATTGTTGCACAATAACACTCCGTAAAGATTCAACAATTGCTGCAAGGTGTATAAATGCAGGATCTGTTGATTGCACACCATTTTTTGCTGCGCCTTGTGTAAGGTCGTCTTCAAAGGCATCGAAATCCGAACTGGTTGCCTTGCCATTCATTCTTGAATTGGTAGCAGGATTATGTGCATTTGCCATTGATAAGCCTGTATATGTATAATCCTGTGCGCCTGTAGCAACAGCAACAAATGTTGACAGTTTATCACTAAGGTTTACAAAACCAATAAAATTGCCGTCTGCAATTTCTCCCAATAAAGAAATAAAGTGACCATTAATTCTTGTATCGGCAGCAATAATGAATATGGTGCTGTCAATAATATTTCTTATTGTAAGATAACCCTGTTGCTGCATGGTTCCGGTTATTGCATCTGCAACCAAAGTGGTACCGCCTAAAGTATCATATAAGGTCAAAGTTGCAGGAGGTGTTGAAGGACTGTCGTTTTTACTGCATGAGTTTAATATTAAAGCGGCAGAGGTAATAACAATAAAGGCTGTTAAAAAGTTTAATTTTTTCATGATTAATATTTATTAAATAATACTTTTTATAAAAGCGGTTAATTTATCTGTTGAGGGCGATGACATAGGGCAGCCGCTTTGCATCTCTGCTTCCGTTGGAACGTATCGCGTAGCATTTTTATAAGGTAATGCTGCTTTAAAATCGCTTACAATTTTGTCACCGCTCGTTTTGATTGGGAAGAATGTAAACACCACAATTTTAGTTTTTGCATTTACCAATACATGGTCAACTCCCTTTTCCTCGTATAGCCATGTTTGTATCTTATCAGCATCAGCCTGGCTTATTTGCTGATTAATGTCAATTCTTGCCATTACTCTTGAATATTGATCAATCGGTTTTGGCCGTGTAACTATATAAATGTGCACACACAATACAATAAAAAGAAAAGCAAGAGTAGACAGGGAAATGATTACGGTTTTTCGAATGGCTTTTTTAGTCATGAGAGGTTTTGTTTAGATTATTGGAATTGCCGGCAGATTAGCATGTACGGAAATTAAACGCCCGGAGTTTTAGAATTTGAAATAAAATCTAACAGCTTGTATTCAAGGCAGCACTAACACAGCAACTAAACCAGTTTTTATTGGATTAGAATTTGCAGTGAAGTACGCGTGCTTTTCAAAATAGCTTAGCTTACTATCTTTATTCATTAAAAACATTATCTATGAAATTTAAAATACTGAGCGTTTTTGTTATTACTGCAACAGCTAATTTTCTTAATCATGCTTATGCACAAAAAACAATAACAGGTTTTGAAGCGCCTGAAAGTGCAATTACATCAGGCAATAAAATATTTGTATCCAATATAGGCGGCAATCAACCTAATCCTATGGCTTTAGACAGTAATGGTTTTATTTCAGCGCTTGCAGCGGATGGAAAGATCATTCAAAAAAAATTCAATAAGGCCACGTTGAATGGACCGAAAGGGTTGGCCATTATTGGTAATACATTGTATACTGCAGATATAAATCGTGTAGTTGGTTTTAATATAAATTCAGGTGAGAAAGTTTTTGAATTAAGTTTTCCCGATGCTAAAATGCTGAATGATCTCTGTACGGTTGATGATAAAAATTTGGTTGTTTCTGAAACTATTGGCGGCAATGTGTATCTAATAAATATTGCAAACAAATCTTATGATATTATTGGAAATATTAACGGAGCAAACGGTGTTACGTATGATGCTGCAACAAAAAAATTATATGCCTGCGGAATGGGAATAAACATGGATGGCTCTGGAAAATTATATATGAAAGATATGACTGATAAGAGTGCATCATTTACAGAATTGCCCAATAGTCCTAAAGGTGTTTTTGATGGACTTGAAATGGTTGACAATAGTCATTTACTCGTTACTGACTGGCACGGCGCAGACAGCACAAAAGGCAGATTCGTTATATATGATCTGGAAAATAACAGCATGAAAACTTATGCAATTGATGCAGGTCCTGCAGATGTTCATTATGATAAAACTTCTCACACATTTTATTTGCCGCTAATGTTGAAGAACAGTCTATTGATTGAAGATCTTAATAAACTGAAACAGGATTAATCATTATAAAAAATAAAGAATGGATTTACAATTGAAAGGCAAAACAGCGTTAATAACAGGCTCTACCGCAGGCATTGGCTTGGCCACTGCAAAACTATTAGCGAAAGAAGGCGCTTCCGTTATTATTAACGGAAGAACGCAACAAAGAATTGACAACGCCATTAATGAAATAAAATCTGAAGTAAAGAGTGCTGCTATAAATGGTGTTACAGCAGATTTTTCCAAAACAGATGAAGTGTATGCACTCATCAAACAAATTCCTGCAATTGATATTCTTATTAATAACGTTGCGATTTTTGAACCGAAACCATTTGTAGAAATTCCTGATGAAGACTGGATGAAATTTTATGAAGTGAATGTGCTTAGCGGTATTCGTTTATCAAGGTATTATTTTCCGCTAATGCTGAAGAAAAACTGGGGCAGAATAATTTTCATCAGCAGCGAAAGCGCTTTAAACATTCCTGAAGAAATGATACATTATGGAATGACAAAAACAGCACAGCTTGCTGTTAGCAGAGGCCTTGCACAATTAACCAAAGGCACACATGTTACAGTAAATGCTGTTTTACCCGGGCCAACAAAATCTGAAGGTGTTGGTGGATTTATTGACCAAATGGCAAAGCAGGAGAACAAATCAACTGAAGCAACAGAAAAAGATTTTTTTCAAACTGCGCGGCCAACATCAATATTGCAACGCTTCACATCAACAGAAGAAATTGCTAATCTTATCGCATACGTTGCAAGCCCGTTATCATCTGCAACAAATGGCGCTGCTTTAAAAGCAGATGGAGGCGTTGCGCGTTACATCATTTAAAAATATTTGAGGATGAATGCTACAACAATTTTTATTACCGGCGCTACAGATGGCGTTGGTAAACTGGTTGCATTAAATCTTGCAAAACAAAATAAGAATGCAACAATTATTATTCATGGAAGAAATAAACAGAAACTGCAAGCCACCATTAATGAAATAAAAAAGAACGCCAACAACAATAACATTGATGGTTTTGTTGCCGATTTTTCTGCGTTGGAAGATGTTAGAAAGCTGGCGCAGAATGTTCTTTCAAAATATAATTCGATCAATATTCTTATCAATAATGCAGGTGCCGGTTTTGCTGCTTCGCGTTATGGAAAAGATGGAACTGAAACAAGAATGACGGTTAATTATTTCGCTCCTTTCTTATTAACGAGGTTATTATTGCCTGCTATAAAAAATGCAGTGCCTTCACGTATTGTGAATGTAAGTTCGGCCGGGCAATCGTCAATAAATTTTGATGATATCATGCTGAACAAAAACTTTGATGGTGTTAAAGCATATACACAAAGCAAGCTTGCATTAATGATGTTCACTATTGATCTTGCTGAAGAATTAAAAGAGGATGATGTTACAGTGAATGCATTGCATCCCGGAACGTATCTTGATACAAACATGGTAAATGCAGCCGGCATCACACCATTGGGCACAGCGCAAAGCGGTGCAGATGCTGAAATTTATCTTGCAACATCTCCTCATCTTAAAAACATAACAGGAAAATACTTTAATGTACAACATGAATCAAAAGCGCATACACAGGCGTATGATTCAAACGCAAGAAAAAAATTAAAGGAACTGAGTTTTAAGATCACCGGCCTTGAAGATTAACATCACAACATTACCGAATACTTACCTTTGCGCTCTATGCAGGTTTATTGCAATTCGCTTACAGAGTTTAGCCGTTTAAGAACGCGTGAAGTAAAGATTGGTGATCTTTTATTGGGCAATCTTAATCCCGTGCGTGTTCAAACAATGACCACTACAGATACGATGGATACAATGGCAACCGTTGAGCAGTCCATTCGTTGCATACAGGCTGGTGCAGAGTTGGTTCGTATAACAGCGCCTTCAAAAAAAGAAGCGGAAAATTTGTTCCAGATAAAAAATGAATTGCTCAAGCGCGGTTACAAAACACCGTTGATTGCAGATATTCATTTTACACCAAATGCAGCAGAAATTGCAGCGCGTATTGTTGAAAAAGTAAGAGTGAACCCGGGCAATTATGTCGATAAAAAAAAGTTTGAACAGATTGAATATACAGATGCAGAATATGCAGAAGAAATAGATCGCATTCGCGAACGGTTTACACCTTTGGTTAAAATTTGCAAAGCGTACGGAACAGCAATGCGAATTGGCACCAATCATGGTTCTTTGAGTGATAGAATTATGAGTCGTTATGGTGATACACCGATGGGCATGGTTGAGAGTGCGATGGAGTTTCTGCGTATTGCAAGAGATGAAAATTATCACAACATAGTATTAAGCATGAAGGCAAGCAATACACTTGTAATGGTGCAGGCTTACCGTTTGCTGGTGAGTACAATGTTTGAAGAGTTTGATGAAATATATCCTTTGCATTTAGGTGTTACAGAAGCCGGTGATGGTGAAGACGGAAGAATAAAAAGCGCTGTGGGCATCGGTACATTAATGGAAGATGGTTTAGGTGATACGATTCGTGTATCATTAACAGAAGACCCTGAATTTGAAATTCCTGTTTGTAAAGATTTGGTGAAACGTTATGAAAACAGGGCGCATCACTCACCAATAAAAGATTTGCTGCATAATATTTCTGATAAAATCAAGTCAACTGTTCACCGTTCACCGTCAACAAATGAAACTTTAAAACAGTTAACGGGAAACGGTCAGCGGTTAACACTTCCATACAATCCTTTTGATTACAAACGCAGGCGCACGCATGAAGTGAATAATATTGGCGGCACATTGGTGCCGGTTGTGATTGCAGATTTTATGCAGAAAGAAAAAATTACTGCACAAGACCTTACTGCAATCGGTTATGCTTATGATGCAATTAGAGATAAATGGAACATTGGCGATGCAGCTGCAGATTATATTTATACTGCTGATAAAATTTTAGACTTTCATTTGCCCGGAACACTTAAAGTTATCTGCAATGCAAAAACATGGCTTAACTCCCTCTCTACGAGTGGAGAGGGTTGGGGTGAGGCTTTTCCTTTGTTTGAAGGTGTTGAGTATTTGGTGGTAGATGAAAAATCTTCAAAGCAAAACTTTATTGCTATTGATGTACATACAATAGATAAAGAAATAAAAGAGAAAATATTTGATTTGGTTGCAACTGATGTTACTGCAGTGTTATGTTTTTATTCAACCAATAAGCACAGTATGGCAGATGTTCGCCGCAATATTATCGAGTTGATGGAACGCAATATTAAAACGCCTGTTATTATTTGTGTTGAAAGCAACTGTACCGGTGTTGATGAACAACTCATCCAGTTTTCATCTGAATCAGGCGCATTATTGTTAGATGGTTTTGGAGATGGTTTATGGGTTATGAATGATCCGAAAAAAATGCAGATCACAAAGCTCAGCGGGCGCAATTATATTTCTATCACCAACAATCACCAGTTCTTAAATGCAACTGCTTTTTCAATATTGCAGGCAACGCGCACACGCATTTCTAAAACAGAATACATAAGCTGCCCGAGTTGCGGAAGAACATTATTTGATCTGCAGGAAACTACTGCTAAAATACGCGCGGTTACCAATCATTTGAAAGGGGTAAAAATCGCTATCATGGGTTGTATTGTAAACGGACCGGGCGAAATGGCTGATGCAGATTTTGGTTATGTTGGTAGCGGCGTTGGCAAGATCACTTTATACAAAGGCAAAGAAATTATTAAGCGTAATGTTGACAGCAATGTTGCTGTGGATGAGCTTGTCAATCTTATTAAAGACTACGGCGCCTGGGTTGATTAGGCTATTAGAATTTCCTGCTGCTAATTATCTTTCTACGAACATGCAATGCGCATACACCCACCCGTGCATGAAGCCGACCTGCAGTTGTCCTATTTGTGCAAGTGTATTAAGTATATTTGAGAGTTAGTGGCAATGTAAATAATTGATTCACATATTTACAAATAAAACACAAATGACAACAGGCGCATTTAAAGTGACAATACATATGGTTTCAAGTCTTGACGGCATTATTGCAAAAAAAGACAATAGCGTTTCATGGTTTGAAACATCTGGCCACTATGAGAAAGGAGTTGAAATTACTCAACAGGATGCCGACGAATTTCTTAAAACAATAGACTGCTATGTAATGGGAGCACGGACATATGAACATGCTTTGGAACTTTCAAAATCTTATGGTTGGGTTTACGGAGATGTGCCAACCATTGTATTAACGCACAGAAAGCTGCCGGTTGACAGGCAGAACATTGAAATGTATTCAGGCGATCTGAACCAATTGGTGAATGAACGGCTAAAACCTAACTATAAAAATGTTTGGCTTGCAGGCGGCGCTATACTTGCGAAAGATTTTATTCGTTTAAAATTGGCGGACGAAATAAGATTATCAGTTATGCCGGTTATTTTGGGTGAAGGAACATTGCTTTTTGACTATATCGGACAAGAGCAAGCATTACACCTGAAAGATGTAACAGCCTACAAAAGCGGAATGGTGGAGCTATGGTATGAAATACTAAAAGAATAGGAACACTCTACCTGCAGTTAATGCAATTGCGCGAGTGTATTATGTATATTTGAGAGTTGGCTGCCACTTTGATTCGACCTTCAAAACTATTCAAAATTGATAATTACAAATATGCAACGTATCTTATTTCTGGTGATGACTTTAGTTGCTTTAAATGCTTATCACAGGATAGAAGTTCAAAGTTAACAGTTGTGTTTTTTGATAATCAAAATCCCAAGTTGAAAGTAACAATTGACACTGTACTTAAGTCCAAAGAAATTAATTTAACAGACACACAATTGACGTATTTTTTGCTTGCAAAAATTTTCATTTGCCCTATTATGTTCCTCTGAAGGTATTTTTAAAAATGCTGCAAAAGATAAAGAGTGTGATATGAAGATTTATCCAGGAAATGTGAAATGCTATGAATATGATAATAAGAACAGAGTTGCCAAAATGAATGTAAGTGGAGCAATGAATGAGTTCACTTACAAATACAATGACAAAAACCAAATCATAGAAATCACTGAAATAGATACAAAGTTCATATTAACGTACAACACTGACGGAACACTTTCTGAACTACGAGAAAGAGATGGAGTTATTAATAAAAAATTAGTCTTTACTTACGAGTAATAAAAGCAACAGCTAACAGTTGCATTTATAAAAGCCTGGTTAACAAAACCCAACCTCAACTTTTGTTTGGTTATCAGAACACATTAGATTCTGCACGCAATTTTTGAACACTACTTTTGATCTCCATAACAGCAAAATCAATTTCTTCTTCTGTTGTAAAACGTCCGAGACCAAAGCGCAATGATGTATTGGCAAGCTCATCAGTCAAGCCTAATGCTTTCAAAACATAAGAAGGTTCAACCAATGCAGAAGTACACGCAGAACCCGAAGAAGTTGCAGCAGTTTTATTCATACTCATGATAAGCCTGTTGGCAGTTGTGCCTTTAAAGGAAAGATTAGTAACATGCGGTAAACGAAATTCACGGCTGCCATTTACATACACATCATTTAATTCAAGCAAAGCAGTTTCAAACTTATTTCTCAAAACATTTAATCGCTCTGCTTCATCATTCATTTCATTCGAGCATATTTCGCAGGCTTTGCCTAATCCAACGATAGCCGGAACATTTAATGTGCCGCTACGCAAATTATTTTCATGGCCGCCGCCATCCATTTGTGCAGTTAGTTTTACGCGCGGATCTTTTCTTCTCACATACAAAGCGCCAACACCTTTAGGGCCATATATTTTATGCGCCGATAACGACAGCAGGGCAATATCATCCTTCATTACATCAACGGAAATTTTTCCGACTGCCTGCGCCGCATCACAAAAAAATATAACACCGTGTTGCCTTGCAATGGCAGCAATATCTTTTACAGGTTGAATAACACCGGTCTCATTATTCGCATACATCATTGCGATGAGAATGGTTGTTGGTTTAATACTTTTTTCAAGCACATTTACATCTATTCTTCCATCACTTTTTACCGGCAGGTAAGTAACATCAGCACCGGATTTTTCAAGATGTTTGCAGGTATCCAATACTGCCTTGTGCTCTGTTGCACATGTTATAATATGATTGCCTTTTGAACCGTATGATTCATACACACCTTTTAACGCAAGGTTTATACTTTCCGTTGCGCCTGAAGTAAAAACAATTTCTTTGGGATGTGCGTTGATCAACTTTGCAACCTGTTCGCGTGCATGTTCAACAGCTTCTTCTGCAATCCATCCGTATGCATGTGTTTTGCTCGCTGCATTTCCAAAATTATGTGTGAAGAAAGGAAGCATTGAATGCAGCACTCGTTCATCAACAGGCGTAGTTGAATTGTTATCTAAATAAACCGGTAATCGCATAATTTAATAAATGCATGAAATTAAAAATACTGAATTGCTTTGCTCTGCAAATGTCAGATAAGTAACCTTAAACAGTTACAAGAAAAACAAATGATTGCAATTCCCTTTATTAATTTTTATGAGGTTGTATCAACTGGTATTTTCCGCTTAAATGCATCAGGCTGAACAAATACAATAAGCCATCATAATAAGGATCAAAATATCCATCCTGGTATGGCTGTAATTTGGCATTCCACAACGCATTTACAAAAGCAAAATCATCATCCTTATAAATCATTTCTGTTGATGCAGCAGTTGCCACCAAACCCAATGAATGCCTTAGCTTTTTATATCCACCTGCCGGCAGAATAAAATCAGGCTGTGAGCCATCAGGATTATACTGATCAACAAATCTGTCTATGCCTTTTGATTTGAGAAAGTTTTGAAAGCGTTTTGCATAATCCTGCTGCCAGCTTTTATCTTTTCCAAACCAGTTATAATCCATTGCAATGTTCATTGGCACGCGCCATGAATCATATCTGAATGCAGGTTGCATCCATCTTGTTTGCAAAGGCTGGCCGTTAAAATCAGTAAGGTCTGTATTAAGCGCAGTGGGAGCTGCACAAGCCCTGTGCAAAAAAGCACGTGCAGTATCAGCACAATCTATATAAAACTGTTCATGCCCGTCTTTTGCATATATCGCCCACACTTCAAAGAATGCAGGCAACTGGTAAGAAGGATCAGTGAAATTATAATTGCGCGCTTCGGGTGTAAAAACAATTTGTTTATGTTCTGGATTGATTATGTTGAAAATGCTGTCCTGCGTTCCATCTTTCTTCCACATGTTATCTAAAATAAAACGGGCCTCTTGGTAATAATCAATGCCCGTATTATTACCCCAGCGATTGGAAGCAAACAACAGGTCTGTTATAAAATACAACTCACCATCTGAAGCAGTTCCTTCCGAATTTTTCTTCATGGTTTGCGGGTTGATGCTCCATGCAAAATATCCTTCGCGCGGACCATCGGGATGCTGTAAATATTTTTTGCTCCAGCGCCAGATGCGGTCGAATACATCTTTCTTGTTTAACTGAACGGCTATCATCATTCCGTATGAAAGTCCTTCAGTTCTTGCATCATGATTTTTTATGTCAGATACATACGCCATAGAATCACCAACTTCAAAATAAACTTTGTTGGGACCTTCAAATAAATCGTGATAAGCCTGTTCAACTTTTGCATCAATATCTTTCTGACTATATCATGCTTCAAGAAAAAAATTGCGGTAAACACCCGATTTATATGCAGGCAATTGTTGATGTTTATTTCCTTTTTGAGTTTGAGCCAGCGCTATCACCGGCAACATAAATAAAAAAGCGAAGAAGATATTTTTCATACAGGTGATTTAAATGCATTTGTTGTTTTTTGTTTCTGCAAATCGAATGGTCAATAACTATTTGTGATGAGCGTATATACATTTCCTTTCGTTGTAGCTATATCATACAAAAAAGTTTTTTTCAGATCCGGTGGTGTTATTGTTGCCTTTGGTGAAATGATTGGCTCAGCTGTTTTTCCTGTTTGATAAAACGGATTACTGTTCTCACCAATAGCTTCTTTCAAAGTAGTTCCACTGTTCAACTTTAACTCATTAGGAACCCTTAAACGAAGATTGCCACCAAGCGTTGATTTGATTACAGCTTTTACAATCTTTCCATCTTTCCACTCAATTCTTATAACTTCAAAACCTCCTCTTGCACACAAGCCGCTAACACTACCGCCTTGCAGCCAAACATCAGGCAACGCAGGCAACAAATTCAGGAAGCCATCTTCGCTTTGCATCAGCATTTCTGTTATGCCCGAAGTACAGCCGAAGTTGCCATCGATCTGGAAAGGAGGATGCGCATCAAAAAGATTATTATAAGTACCACCACCACTTTCATTTATACCTACAGGTGTAAGCTGGTTTTGAATGAGTTTATAAGCATGATTACCATCAAGCATTTTTGCCCACCAGTTTACTTTCCAGCCCATACTCCAGCCGGTTGATATATCGCCGCGTTGAATGAGTGTATTCTTTGCCGCGCTGTATAATTCAGGCGTACGGTAAGGCGATATTTGATTGGAAGGAAACAAGCCATACAAATGTGATATATGGCGATGATGATCGTTTGGATCATCTACATCATCCAGCCATTCCTGTAACTGGCTGAATTGGCCGATATGCATCGGTGCAAGCATGCTGCGCTTTTGTTTCAGTGTATCAACAAAAGCCTTGTCTTTATTTAAAATTGTTGCTGCATCAATAGCATTTGTAAATACATCAAAAACAATTTGGTTGGTCATGGTTACACCTGCATCAAGCGAAGAACCCTGGTGTGCCTGCGGTGCATTTTCGGGTGACATGTCCGGACAAATAACCAGCCAGTGATATTTCGGGTGTTCTATAAGATAATCTGAATAGAACATGGCTGTACCTTTCAGCACGGGATAAACAGATGCGAGGTAAGCTTTATCGCCGCTGTATAAATAATGTTCCCAGAGATGCTGGCTCAGCCATCCGCCGCCATTAGACCATATGCCCCAAAAAGCGCCATCTACAGCCCCGTTGATGCGCCAGATATCTGTGTTATGGTGCGCCATCCAGCCTCTTGTGCCGTACATATTTTTTGCAGTTTCCTGGCCGGTTTCAGCCAGTTCTTCCACCATTTTAATAAGTGGCGCTGTCATTTCTGAAAGATTTGTTTTCTCAGCGGGCCAGTAATTCATTTCGGTATTGATGTTAATGGTATACTTGCTGTCCCAGGGCGGATATAATTCATTGTTCCAGATGCCTTGCAGTGTAGCAGGCTGGCCTCCCGGTTGAGAAGAGGAAATCAACAAATAACGACCGTATTGAAAATAGAGTGCGACAAACTGCGGATCATTGGTAGTGTTGAAATTTTTTAATCGTTCATCTGTTGGAAACCTGGCGGCATCCGTTGTTCCGAGATCAAGTTGTACGCGATCAAAATATTTTTGATAGGCTACAACATGCGTTGTTAAAATACCGGCAAACGATTTGGGATAAGCTTTGTTAAGAAAAGTTGCTGCCCGTTCATTTTCATCTGCAGTTATATCCTGGTAGTTATTAAAATTGGTAGCAATGGAAATATAAATAGTTACTCCATTGGCATTTTTTACTGTCAATGCAGTATCATTTGATGAAAGCGTGCCACCGTCTAATTTAAACCGTGCAATGCCTTTAAATTTTATCTTTCCTTCCACACCTTCATGATCTATTGTTGTGCCTGATATGGTGAGTTCTTTTGCAAAAGCTGTTTGCATCACTGCTTTAGGTTGTGGTGTTGAAAAAAATGCAGTGAAAGAAATATTACCGGGCTTGCTTGCTGTTAAATGCATGGCAATTACATGATCAGGAAAAGATGCCAAAATTTCTCTCGTGTAAGTAACATCATCAATAGTATAAGAAGTTTTTTGAACAGCCTTTTCTAGATCAAGTTCGCGATAGTAGTTGATATAGTTTTCATGCTTATCGAAAACAAGGCGAAGGCTGCCAACAGGTTCAAACATCTGCCCCTGCGAGGTTTGAGAAACAATGGCTTTATTGGCGAGTTGTTGCGCTTCGTCTTGCTTGCCATCAAAGATCAGCTTCCTTATTTCAGCCAAAGAATCAAGACACAAAAGATTGTCATTTCTATTCGGACCACCACTCCACACCGTGTGTTCATTTAGCTGAATGGTTTCAGTATCTACGTTTCCGTAAACCATTGCGCCTAACTTCCCATTACCAATAGGCAAAGCGTTTTGCCAAATATCGCCGGATGGATGATCATACCATAGTTTTAGCTGCTGCTTATTTTGCGAAAAACAAAAGGTGGTGAACAGTAATGAAAATCCAAATAAAACCTGTTTCATACTTAAATATTAATTGCGGCCTGTAAATATTTTATGTTACTTCTTTCACTTATTCCATACACATTCTTACTTTGTGCAACCGATTGCTCTAAATTATAAATTTGTCACTATTTTTTACGAAAAATCAGAGAATCGGGGAAATAAGGCTTTCCTGGTGCAAATACATTCAACTGTTTAAATTATTAATACTGGTTTTATGAAAGGAAAAATCTTTTTGACAGTTTTGTTTGTAGTAATGATTTTGCTTGCATCAAAGGCACAAAATTTTATTACTGAAAAAAATGAAGCTAGCGCCATTCCAATAGTTACATCATCCCAAACAACTTCAATTTATGTTGACGATAATGATGACTGGCTGGTGCATAAAGCTGCATCATTATTGCAAAATGATATTGAAATGGTAACAGGCAAAAAACCTGAACTTATTTCAACACTTCCGGCTTCAGCAAAAAATATCATCATCATCGGAACCATTAATGGCTCAGCAATGATTGATCAACTCATCAAGCAAAAAAAATTAAATGTTGACAGCATTAAAGGCAAATGGGAATCATTCAAGCTGCAAACCATCAGCAATCCTGCTAAAGGCATACAAAATGGATTTGTAATTATTGGAAGCGATAAACGCGGGGCTGCTTATGGGGCATTCACTTTATCAGAACAGCTGGGCGTTTCGCCATGGTATTGGTGGGCAGACGTGCCGATGAAAAAAAAGAATGAAGTGTATATTAAAAAAGGCACTTATCAATACGGGCCGCCTTCAGTAAAATACCGCGGCATTTTTATCAATGATGAAGCGCCTGCATTTTCGGGCTGGACCAAAGAAAAATTCGGTGGTGTAAATCATTTGGTGTATGAACACATGTTTGAGTTATTGCTTCGGCTGAAAGCAAATTATTTGTGGCCGGCAATGTGGGGCAATGCATTTAATGATGATGATACGCTTAATCCGATTCTTGCAAACAAATGGGGAATAGTGATGGGTACTTCGCATCATGAACCCATGTTACGCGCACAACAGGAATGGAAACGTTATGGCAAGGGCCAATGGAATTATGACAGTAATAAAGTAGTGCTTGATTCTTTTTGGAAAAAGGGAATCGAAAATATGGACCATCATGAAAGCATTGTTACAATTGGTATGCGCGGCGATGGCGATATGCCGATGACACAAGGCACTGCTATTAGTTTGCTGGAAAGAATTGTTGCGGATCAACGCAAAATTATTGAAGATGTTACCGGTAAGCCTGCGAGCGAAACACCGCAGGATTGGGCGTTGTATAAAGAAGTGCAGGATTATTATGATAAAGGCATGCGCGTGCCCGAGGATGTTACTTTATTGTTGTGCGATGATAACTGGGGTAACATTCGCAGGTTGCCAAAACTGACTGATAAACCACGCAGTGGCGGTTATGGCATTTATTATCATTTTGATTATGTTGGCGATCCTAGAAATTACAAATGGATAAACACCAACAATATTGAACGTGTGTGGGAGCAAATGCATTTAGCTTATGAATATGATGTAAGAAATATATGGATTGTAAATGTTGGAGATTTAAAGCCAATGGAATTTCCCATTTCTTTCTTTTTGGATTATGCATGGAATGTAAATAACTGGAATGAAGATAATCTCAACGATTATTATACGCAATGGGCGGTAAAACAATTTGGATCAACATACGCTAAAGAGATTGGTAATGTGATGAAAAAATATGCGCAGTATGCATCAAGAAGAAAGCCCGAATTATTAGATGCAAACACGTATAGCCTGGAAGATTATAATGAAGCAGAAGGAGTAACTGATGACTGGAATCAATTGCAGAAAGAAGCGGAAACCATCAATAACAAATTACCCGCTGAGTATAAAGATGCTTATTTTGAATTAGTGCTGCATCCTGTGAAAGCTTATACCAATCTTCAAAACTTATATACGGCTGTTGCAAGAAATAAATTTTGTTCCGATCATATGTTGGAAGCTGCAAATATTTGGGCAGATAAAGCAAAAGATTTTTACAATAAAGATTCTCTTCTTTCATTTGAATACAACCAATTGAACAACGGTAAGTGGAACCACATGATGGATCAAACACATATTGGTTATACATATTGGCAGCAACCTGATAAACAAACAATGCCAGAAGTAAAATATGTTTCAGCCTATGCAAGAGAAGAAACAACTACTGTTGAGTTACCAGCTAAAAGAGCTGAAAACCTTATTCCAAAAAACAGTAAAGGCAATGTCTTTTACGAGCTGAACGGTTATATTTCTATTGAAGCATCGCACTACACAAATAAAAAAGATGCAGTCAATATTCATTGGAAAATAATTCCAAACATTGGCAGAGATGGCGATGGCATTACAACTTTTCCGGTAACGGCACCAACACAAACCATCGACAAAAGCACACCACATTTGGAATATGATTTTTATACTTACGATACAGGCGCATTTAAACTGAATGCATACTTCTCACCAACACTCAATTTTCATAACGATTCAACAGGTTTGCAATATGCTGTTTCCATTGATGATGAAACACCGCAGGTTATTTCACTCAATAAAAATGATAATGATACAAAAGCATGGAGCGAATGGGTGGCTAACAATATCATCATAAAAACAACGGAACATTCTATTAATAAAAATGGAAAGCATACAATGAAATTCTGGATGGTTAGTCCTGCAGTTATACTGCAAAAAATAGTGGTTGATTTTGGTGGCGTAAAACAGAGCTATCTCGGTCCGCCTGAAACTTTGTTTAAAAAATTAATGATCGACTAAATAATAAATCAAAGTAATATCATGAAAGCAAACACCAAAAATTATATTTCATCTCTCGTCCTTATATGCATAGCCCTATTGTTTATTTTATATCCCGGAAAAGATTTACTTGCTCAATCTAATCCCGAAGTAAGTATTCCCGGTTCGCAAATAAAAAATTTTACATCTTCTATTATAAGCGGTCAGGAATATGTTTTGCAGATTTCATTGCCTGCAGGTTATGCCAACGGTAACAAAAAATACCCTGTTGTTTATCTCATGGATTCGCAATGGGATTTTCCGTTGGTATCAGCTTTATATGGCCAGCAGTATTATGATGGCTTCATTCCTGAAATGATCATTGTTGGTATAACATGGGGCGGTGATCACCCTAATGCTGACAGTTTAAGAGCAAGAGATTACACGCCCACAACTGAACAAAGATTGCCTCAAAGCGGAGGTGCCTCCGCATTTTTATCAGTTATAAAAAATGAGATCTTTCCTTTGGTTGAAAGCAATTACAGGATTGATACAAATGATAAAACTTTGATGGGTTGTTCACTTGGCGGATTGTTCACCATGTACACTTTATTCACGCATCCTGAAATGTTCAATCGTTATATAGCTGCAAGTCCTGCATTCATGTGGAATAATAATATATTGTATAAATATGAAGAGCAATATCATACCAATACGTCTAATCCTCCTGCGAAATTATTTATGTGTGTGGGTGGCGTTGAAACAAGTGTGCCTGGTTTTGAAAAGCTTACTTCATTTTTAAATGATCGACATTATTCGTCATTACAAATTGAAAGCAAAGTATTGGAGAATACAGGTCACTCGGGAACAAAAGGTGAAGGTTATGCAAGAGGATTACAGTTTATTTTTAAAAGGCCTTCACTGCAATTATTGTCAAACATATTGGATCAGTATAAAGGCAGTTATAAAATGAATGATGGAACAGTGGTAAATATTGCATCAGAGAATGGAATGCTCACAGGTGCTACAGGCAATATGAAACTTACATTACAGGCTGCTTCGGAAACTGATTTTTATCTCACTTCATCATTCTTAAAAATTCATTTTGTAAAGGATGAAAAGGGAAATGTTTCAGGATTTCAATTAGACCAGTATGGTTCAAGCGGATTTGCAACAAGAATAAATTGATAAATAAAAAAGTAAGAATACAATTTGAATAATGATTTGAGTTAGCGTTTGTATAAGAGTTATACGTATTTCAACCTTAGTAGAAAGGCTTAATTTTTATTCAAGCTTATTAATGGAGAAAATAAAGTAATAAGGTTGGCTTAGGTAATGATTGGTTGCTACTTAGGTTAAGCAGTATTAAACCTGTCGGTTTTCTTTAAATGTCACTCAAGTCCCCAAAGTCGCTGTAAAAATTAAGGCTGAATAAAAATTATAAAACAATTACACCGATGAATTTTTTTAAAACAATTGCCACCTGCGTTGTATCACTGATCGCTTTACCTTCTTTCGCACAGATAAGGCTTCCGCAGTTAATCAGGGATAGTATGGTGTTACAACGTGATGCAAAAATAAATGTGTGGGGATGGGCATCGAAAGGAGAAAAAGTAATCGTAAAATTCAACAACAAAACTTATAAAGCAACAACCGGTAATGATGGTAAATGGATGTTGCAGTTAGCTCCAACAAAAGCAGGAGGTCCATATATGATGGAGATAACCGGTAAGAACAAGATCACGTTACATGATATATTGATCGGTGATGTTTGGTTGTGTTCAGGCCAATCAAATATGGTGCATCAAATGCGTTTGCACAGTGTTCGTTATGCAGATGAAATTACAAATGCAAATTATCCTGAAATAAGACAATTTTTGATATCAACATTAACTGATCTGCAAGGCCCGCATGATGATCTTACAACCGGTTCCTGGAAATCTGCTAACCCTGAAAATGTACTTGATTTTTCAGCAGTGGCTTATTTTTTCGCAAAAGATCTATATGAAAAATATCACGTACCTATTGGTTTGATCAATGCAAGTGTTGGCGGCACGCCGATAGAAGCATGGACAAGCGAAGATGGTTTGAAAGCATTTCCATCTATATCAAATACAATTGAAAAAAATAAAGACACTGCTTATATCAACAGCATTGCAAGAAGAAATCTGATCGCTAATGCAAATATGCCAAAGCAGGAAGATAAAGGCTTTACAGGTTTAATGCCATGGTATGATCCTGCTTATGTTCCGAAAGAATGGCGCACTATAAATATTCCCGGTTATTGGGAAGACCAGGGCGTAAAAGACCTGGATGGTGTGGTTTGGTATCGCAAAGAAATTGATGTGCCTGCATCCATGACCGGCAAGCCTGTAAAAGTTTTTTTAGGAAGAATTGTTGACGCTGATTTTTTATACATCAATGGAACGCTGGTTGGTAATACAACCTATCAATATCCGCAAAGAAGATATACTGTTCCTGTAGACTTGTTGAAGCCCGGAAAAAATTTATTTGTAATTCGTGTCATCAACAATTCCGGCAAAGGCGGCTTTGTTCCTGATAAGCCTTATTGTTTGATCGCAGGAAATGATACTGTTGATCTGAAAGGGTACTGGCAATATAAAGTAGGCGAAGTATTCGTACCACAAAACGGAGTAGGAGGTTTTGGTTTCGTTGCACAAAATCAGCCAACAGCTTTATACAATACGATGGTGGCACCATTGATCAATTATACCCTCAAAGGAATGTTATGGTACCAGGGTGAAGCCAATAGTAGTCACGGTGCCGAATATGCAAAACTGCAACCTGCAATGATCGCTGATTGGCGCAGCAAATGGAAAGAAGGCAACATTCCTTTTTTATATGTGCAGCTTCCCGGCTTTATGGATTACAATTATCTGCCTTCGGAAAGTCAATGGGCTGAGTTAAGAGAAGCGCAGTTGCAATCGTTATCTGTTCCCAACACAGCAATGGCAGTTGCAATTGATCTGGGTGAATGGAACGACATTCATCCGGACAGAAAAAAAGATGTTGGTGATAGATTGGCATTAGCTGCAGAAAAAATTGCTTACGGAGAAAACATTATTTATTCAGGCCCAATCTATCAGTCATCAGCAATTGATGGGAGTAAAATAATTATTTCATTCAGTAATACAGGCAGTGGTTTAATTACAAATGATAATGAAACGCCCGCTGAATTTGCAATTGCCGGCGACGATAAAAAATTTGTTTGGGCGAATACAAAAATTGAAGACGACAAAGTGATTGTATGGAATGATGCAATAGCAGCGCCAAAGTACGTTCGTTATGCCTGGGAAGATGATCCTGTAAATCCGAATTTGTACAACAAGGAAGGATTGCCTGCATCGCCGTTCAGAACAGATGCTGCCCCCATCCCCTGAAGGGGAGCTAATACAATGTTTAAATTATAGAGTTTAAACAATGTCAACATAAAATATTTGCATGAAGAGATCAATCAAAATCATTTTTATTCTTGGCCTGTTTATTCAGTTATGCAATTATGCATATAGTCAACCTATTCCTTACCTGCATAAAAAAGGAACAGCACAAGAACTGGTAGTTGATGGAAAACCTTTTCTTGTATTGGGCGGCGAATTAGGCAATTCAACTGCTTCAAGCATGGAGTATATGCAACCATTATGGAGTAAGTTCAAAGCAATGCATTTGAATACAATCCTTTCACCTGTTTATTGGGAATTAATAGAACCACAAGAAGGAAAATTTGATTTTGAGCTTGTTGATAGCCTTATTAATACAAGCAGTAAAAATAATCTCAAGCTTATTTTATTATGGTTCGGTTCGTGGAAGAACAGCATGAGTTGTTATGCACCCGGATGGGTAAAGACAAATCAGTCACGATTTCCGCGCGCGCAGGATCATACAGGCAAAGGCCTGGAAATATTATCTGCTTTCAGTAAGAATAATCTTGATGCTGATATAAAAGCGTTTACAACATTGATGCAACATTTGAAAGAAACAGATAAACATCATACGGTAATCATGGTGCAGGTTGAAAATGAAATTGGCATGTTGACTGAAGCAAGAGAATATACAGCCGAAGCAGATGAAGCATTTAACAGTGATGTACCAACAGCGCTGATGAATTATCTCATCGCAAATAAAGATTCATTGGTTCCTGAATTAAAAGATCATTGGTCAAAAACAAATTTCGCTGCATCAGGAAATTGGGAAACAGTGTTTGGTAAAAGCCTTGCCACCGATGAATTATTTCAGGCATGGTATTATGCAAAATATACGAATGCAGTTGCTGAAGCAGGGAAGAAAACTTATCCATTGCCAATGTATGTAAATGCAGCATTAAATTATCGCAATGTGCAGCCGGGTCAATATCCAAGTGCAGGTCCATTGCCGCATATAATGGATATATGGCAGGCTGCAACTCCTTCAATTGATGTTCTTTCTCCTGATTTTTATAATCCTTATTTCAAATATTATTGCGATCTGTACACAAGACGAAATAATCCATTGTTTATTCCTGAAATAAAATTTGAAGCATCTGATGCGGCAAAAGTTTTTTATGCAATCGGTCATTACCAGGCATTTGGTTTTTCACCTTTTTCAATCGAATCAACAGAGCATCCTGAAGATGAAGCGATTGGTAAAAGCTATTCCATCTTATCTCAATTATCACCTGAAATTTTACAATATCGCGGAACAGGAAAGATGGAAGGTGTGTTGCTGGATACATCAAACAAAAAAGAAGAAATTGTTTTAGGCAATTACAAGCTCACTGTTGCACATGATTATACTTTAGGTTGGTCGCCTGAAGCGAAAAATCCTGATTGGCCGATGAGTGGAGCAATCATTATTGAAAAAGATGAAAATGATTTCATCGTTGCAGGAACAGGTGTTGTGGTGACATTTGCTGTGAACAACGCGAACGATATTTCTACAGGTATTTTACAGGCCGATGAAGGCAAATATGTAAATGGTGAATGGATAGCAGGCAGGCGCATGAACGGGGACCAGGATCACCAGGGAAGACATATAAGAATACCTGTTGGTGAATGGAATATTCAAAGAGTTAAGTTGTATCAATACAAATAAAAGTTAAGT
>Ga0206903_10131_pt1 | contig 24484 bp, 16 predicted proteins | sample Alteio_BWOrgHeat_45_FD_152959 | JGI IMG/M metagenome (GOLD analysis project Ga0206903, IMG submission 152959) | Enriched cells from forest soil in Barre Woods Harvard Forest LTER site, Petersham, Massachusetts, United States -... | ecosystem: Environmental > Terrestrial > Soil > Temperate forest >... | reverse complement strand
AATCCTTGCCGAGGAGGCGGTTTGGCGTAGTTCGCGGAAGGGCCTGCCGGTAACCGTCGTTCGGCCGGCGACAATTTACGGCCCTCGCGGGAAAGCGTTTGTCCGGGATATCGCGAGCCTGCTCGAGGCACGACAGATGGCGCATATCGATGGCGGAGAGGCGAGAGGTGGATTCCTGTATGTCGATAACGCGGTAGATGCGATGATGGAGGCGGCTCGGAGTCCGGAAGCGGTGGGGCAGGCCTATAACCTGACAGACGGCACAGGAGTGAGATGGAAGGAGTATGTTGCGGCTTTAGCCGACGGGCTGGGATGTAAGCGGCCGTGCATTGATCTGCCATATCGGATGGCGATGGCCATGGCGAGCGCAATGGAGGCTCCGTACCACTGGTTCAGGAAGCTGCCTGGTCGGCCGCTGCTTACAAAGCACGCAGTCTCACTACTGGGGCGGGATCAGGAGTTCCCAAGCGATAAGGCACGCACAGAATTCGGCTTTGCCTCCCGGGTGCCGTTCGAGGAAGGTATGGCCAGATCAGTTGCGTGGCTGAAAGGCTTTAATCCGTTCTAAGGAAAGCACTTAAAGGCAATCGAGGCATTCAAGCCGCCGAAGGCGAAGGAGTTTGAGAGACAAGCCTCGACCTGAATCGATCGCGCCTGATTTGGAATGACATCGAGATCGCAGGCTGGATCGGCAGTGATGAAATTTGCGGTGGGTGGCAACGCACCATCCTTGAGGCTAAGAACGCTGACGACAGCCTCAAGAGCACTGCTGGCACCCAAAGCATGACCGTGCATGGATTTCGTGGAGCTGACGGCAAGTTTGTCGGCGTGCGAGCCGAACGTGCTCCGGATTGCGGCGGTTTCGACGCGGTCGTTTACCTCTGTTGCCGTTCCGTGGGCGTTAATGTAACCGATCTGTTCAGGGGCGAGTCCGGCGTCGCTCAGAGCGAGGTGCATGGCGCGGCACGGTCCGGTAGCGATGGGCTGTGTAACGTGGCTTGCATCGGCTGACATGCCGAATCCGACAATCTCGGCAAGAGGTTTCGCTCCCCGGGCAAGGGCGCTGTCGAGAGGCTCGAGCACAAGCATGGCGGCGCCTTCACCGAGAATCATGCCGGTGCGTTCGGCCGAGAAGGGACGGCAGGTGTCCTTGCTGATCACCCGCATTGCTTCCCATGCTTTGAGACCGCCAATAAAAAAAGGCGCTTCGCTCCCGCCGGCGATAGCAAGGGGAGCGGCACCCGATCGGACCATCCAGAAAGCCTGTCCGATCGCGTGGGCAGATGAGGCACAGGCAGTGGAGATGGTGTAGGCGGGTCCTTCAATTCCGAACTGCATACAAATATGACTTGCACCAGCGTTGCCCATACTGAGGGGGATTGTGAGGGGATGGACGCGGTTTTTGCCGTTGTGGAAGAGTTCCCAGTAGCCCCTGTCTTCGACCGCCCGTCCTCCAAGGCAGGAGCCGGTGATGACCGCGGTGGTTTCGCGCAGATTCGTGGTCCACTCGATACCCGCCCCGGTAATGGCCTGGCGCGCGGCGAGGACTGCAAACTGTGCAAAGCGATCTATGAACCCGATGTCTTTTGCCTCGAAGTGCTCTTCGGGGCGATAGTTTAGGATCTCCGCGGCGTGCTTAAAGCGAACCTGAGAAGTATCGACGCTGACGATCTCGCGAATGGCGGAAGTGCCCGCAAGCAACGCCTGCCAGAAGCTGGCAGTCTCATTGCCGAGGGCACTCATGACTCCCGTGCCGGTGACGACGACGCGATGCACGTTATTCGGGGAGCGAAGAGGTGATCTTCGCCTGAACGAGATGCGCGACGCCTTCGATCATCTCGTGAATGTTTTGCACCTGTTTGGCTTCCTCATCGTTGATCTGGATGTCAAACTCGCTTTCAAGGTCGAAAAGGATGTTGAGGCGATCAAGCGAATCAATCCCCAGTGATTCGAACGTGCTGTCGGATTGAACACTCTCCAGTGGCACTCGTTTCGAGGTCGCGATAATTTTCAGAACTCGATCTTGAATATTCTGGTCCGTCAATTTTTGGAATGGTCCTTGAGCGCGATCACAACGAACCGCTGAAATGGGTGGTTTGAAGACAATTCTATACCCTGCTTCGAATCAAACGGAAGAGAAGAAAGCTAACGGAAATCGCTCGCAGGCAGACGAAGGCTGTTTCCGGTTTCATCGCATCTGCCGATTTATTTCCCTTTAAAAAGCTAAGATTCGGCGCGTAAATCTATGAATCTTCGTTCCCTGACCCCTTGACGGTACCTCAACTGCACGTAGATAGGCTCAGCCGTAAAGTCTTTCGCCATGTACTACTAAGTTATCTAAGTGATCTATCTGTTCGGCATTTCATGACTGGATTATAGACATGGTGAATCTTGATTCGCACCTTGCCCGCGATGCGGAAAGCTCATCACAGGTCCTTGCTTCTCCTTGCGGGTGGGTTTATTTGTTAAGCAACTTTCTACTGTGCGCTACACCTTTCTGCTTGCCGCGCTCAGTCGCGTGGCGCAGCGGCAAATATTCTGCGAAAATTATTTGGGAAGAGAGTAGCTGCAAGCCTGCGCCGGCATCCTTTAGAAAAAGCGCGTTTTCCCTTACACGCCGGATCATTGCGGCGGGTTGGGTCTTGCAGGGTCTCCCAGAAATGAACCTTATGGCTATGAAACTGGCAGTCGCCGCTCAAGCGGATCTTACGGAAGAAGTTGCAGAGTGGATTGAGGCCTTCGATCAGATCGTGGTCGACGAAGGCCCGGAACAGGCGGCAGAGCTGCTGGGAGCATTACGGCAGCGAGCTCGCGAAGCAGGCATCAACACCCCTAGCGAAATTCGAACCCCCTACCTCAATACCATTCCCAAACATGATGAATTGCCTTACCCCGGTGACCGCCAGATGGAGCGTCGCGTGGAAAGCCTCATCCGCTGGAATGCGATGGCGATGGTACACGGCCAGAACAAGAAAGATGCCGGCATCGGCGGGCATATTTCGACGTATTCGTCTCTGGCTACGCTGCTGGAAGTGGGCTTCAATCACTTCTTCCATGCGAAATACGGCGATCAGCCGGGCGCCTTTATCTACTTTCAGGGCCACGCATCGCCTGGTGTCTACGCACGCGCCTACCTGGAAGGCCGGTTCGACGATGACCGCATGGCGAACTTCCGCCATGAGCTGCGCGATACGCCGGGTCTTTCTTCCTATCCGCACCCCTGGCTGATGCCCGATTTCTGGCGCTTCCCCACGGTTTCGATGGGCATCGGGCCGCTGAATGCGATTTATCAGGCGCGATTTATGCGGTATCTCGAAAACCGCAACCTGATCGAAAAAACGCCGCGCAAGGTGTGGGCATTTGTGGGCGATGGCGAAACGGACGAAGTAGACACGCTCGGTGCTATCTCTGTGGCATCGCGTGAGAAGCTCGACAACCTTATCTTTGTTGTGAACTGCAATCTGCAGCGGCTGGATGGCCCGGTTCGCGGCAACAAGCGGATCATTGATGAGCTGGAGGGCATCTTCCGAGGTGCTGGATGGAACGTCATCAAGGTCATTTGGGGTTCAGACTGGGATGCTCTGTTTGAGCGCGATCATAAGGGCCTGCTGCTGAAGCGCATGGAAGAGTGTGTAGATGGCGACTTTCAGGCCTTTAAAGCCAAGGGCGGCGCGTATCTGCGGAAAGAGTTCTTCGGCAAATACCCCGAGCTTCTGGAACTGGTCAGCGAGATGACGGATGAGCAGCTGGCGCGGCTGCACCGCGGTGGACATGATCCGTTGAAGATATACAACGCCTACAAGCGGGCGACGGAACACCGTGGTGGACCAACCGTGATTCTTGCGAAGACAGTGAAGGGTTACGGTCTCGGCAGCACCGAGGCGCGCAATGCCTCGCATCAGGAAAAGAAGCTGACAGACGACTCCGTGGCGGCATTCGTGAAGCGCTTTGATATTCCCGTGCCGGAAGAAGCGGCAAAGCATGGCAAGCCGTTTCGTCCGGCACAGGATGCTCCGGAAATTCAATACATGCAGGAGCGCCGTAAGGCGCTTGGCGGCTATTTGCCGCAGCGTGAGGTTCCTAAGCTGAGATTCAAAGCTCCTGAGCTGGATTACTTTGGCGAATGGACGGCAGGCTCAAAGGGGCGTGCAGTTTCGACCACGATGGGCTTCGTAAGCATTTTGCGTCATCTGTTAAAAGATCCGGAGATCGGCAAGCTGATTGTTCCCATCGTTCCCGATGAAGGCCGTACTTTTGGGTTGGAATCGGCAATTCGGCAGGTGGGCATTTACGCAAGCGAGGGACAGAAATACAAACCGCACGATGTAGACATGCTGCTCTACTACCGCGAAGAGCAGGATGGGCAGATTCTGGAAGAGGGCATTACTGAAGCCGGTTCGATGGCTTCATTCACCGCGGCCGGCACATCGTATTCGAACTACCGCGTGCCCACGATTCCGTTCTACATGTACTACTCGATGTTCGGCTTCCAGCGCGTAGGCGACATGATCTGGGCCTTTGCTGATTCGCGCGGCAAGGGCTTTCTGATGGGCGGCACGGCAGGCCGCACTACGATGCTGGGCGAGGGACTACAGCATCAGGATGGACACAGCCATGTGCTGGCCAGCACCGTTCCCACCTGCGTGAGCTACGACCCGGCGTATGTGTACGAGCTGGCGGTAATTCTGCAGGATGGCATCCGCCGCATGTACCAGGAAAATGAGAGCGTCTTCTACTACATCACCATGTACAACGAAGACTACGCAATGCCGGAAATGCCGGAGGCTGTGCGTGAAGGCATCGTTCGCGGTATCTACAAGTTCAAGAGCGCAGCCAAGGGCAAAGCTGACGCACAGCTCTTCGGCAGCGGGCCGATCCTGAATGAGGCAGTCCGGGCACAGCAGATTCTCGCGGAGAAATATGGCGTGCAGGCTGATGTGTGGAGCGTGACCAGTTATAACGAGTTGCGGCGCGATGCGCTGGCAATCGAGCGCTGGAACCGTCTGCATCCGGCAGAAGCGGAGAAGACGCCTTACGTCGTCACTGCTCTCAAGGGAACGAAGGGGCCGATCATCGCGGCGAGCGACTACATGAAATCAATTCCCGATCAGCTCTCACCGTGGCTCGCAAATCGTCTGGTGACGTTGGGTACGGATGGCTTCGGACGCAGCGACAACCGCGAGCACCTGCGCAGCCACTTCGAAGTCAATGCCGAATCGATCGTGGTTGCAACCCTGTCGAAGCTTTCGCGCGATGGCAAGTTCGACGCAAAGCGCGCGCAGAAGGCGTCGCAAGAATTGGGGCTAGATACAGAGAAGGTTGATCCGGCGAAGGCTTAATTCAACCGACAACTTGCAATTCATGAAAAGGGCGGAATCTAGATTCCGCCCTTTTCTGTGTTTGTTGTAGCGGGGTTTCGCTCGTCAATGTATTTCTCGATCACTTCGTCGAGAATGCCCTTCGCCTCTAGGATGAAATCAACTGCGTCGCGTCCGGCTCCGTGGCCTCCACGGTTGGGCGTGATGTAGTGTGCTGAGGCTTTCACCTGCGGACGTGCGTTCGCAACCGCGATAGAAAGCCCACATTGCCGCATGACGGGAAGATCGATGATGTCATCGCCAACGTAGGCAATCTCTTCCAGAGTGAGCGATTCTTTTTCCATGATTTCGCGTATGGCCTGCATCTTGAAGGCCTGCCCCATGTAGACATATTCGAGCCGCAGATCGCGGGCACGAAGAGCTACCGCTTCCGAAATGCGTTTGGTGATAATGCCGCACTTCATGCCGCCTAAACGCGCGAGCGAAATACCTGAGCCGTCATGTGCGTTGAAGCCCTTCGCCTCCAGCATGTTTGCGGAGGCAATGGCGTAGCCGCCTCTGCCTTCCATCTCCTGCGCCTTGGCGCCCGTGGTATGGCTCGGCGCGGGCGCAGGAAAGATCCAGATGCCGCCGTCGGTCAGGACGCCATCGACGTCAAAAATGATGAGCTTAATGCGCCTGGCGCGTTCCTCTGCCGTAAGGCTTGCAGTTGCCATATATCTGCATTGTAACGAGCAGTAGCTGCGCAAAGGCGACATCGGACTGCGGCGATGCGGGAGCCAATTGTGGCGCAGGGTGTTTTTGGGATTTACGAGCCATAGCAGCGTCCTTCCTCATTGTTCTCCCAGGGGTAGGTCTGAATCGGGGAAAAGGTGCGTTGAAAAAATGCGTCGTCGACAACGTAGCATTCGCCGTCTTCGCCACGAATAATCCAGTCGCCGCGCTGCACATTGCAGAAGCCCAGGTCCGTGGCGATGGTCTTTGTTTCTGTGCACTGTTGGGCGTCTACCAGCAAGGGCCTGCGCGTACGAAAAGCGCTCATGATTCCTCCGCCGGGGATAAATAAATGAATTCCGGCAGTTCTTATTCAAGCTCGACGGTCATAAAGGAGGAGTAGGCGGTTTGTAAGGGCTTTATTAAGAATGCGGAGCGGCCAGGCGAAGAAGAAACGAAAACGGGGATAGAATAAGCGCATGTTGTTCCCGCCTACTCCGTCGGAGGAGCGCGTACCCATTGCGGTGATGCCTGAAAGTCTCGCCTGGGCGCATCCAGTCGTACAAGAGTGGTTCGTGCGCCGCTTCGGCACGCCGACGGAACCGCAGGAGCAGGGCTGGCCGCTGATTCTCGCAGGCAAACCAACGCTTATCTCGGCACCCACTGGTTCCGGTAAGACGCTGGCGGCATTTCTCATCTGCATCGACCAATTGATTCGCAAAGCGCTGGAAGGACGGCTCGGGCCGGAGACGGAAGTAGTGTACGTCTCGCCGCTGAAGGCGTTGTCGAATGACGTGCAGAAAAATTTAGAGGCGCCGCTCAGGGAAATTCAGCAACTGGCTTTGGAACGCGGCTACCTGTCGACGCAGATTCGTACGGCAATACGTACGGGAGACACTCTACCCGCCGAGCGGCAGAGAATGCTGAAACAGCCGCCGCACATTTTGGTGACGACGCCGGAGTCGCTCTACATTTTGCTGACAGCGGAAAAGAGCCGCAACAACCTGCGGCATGTGCGCACGGTGATCGTTGATGAGATTCATGCGATTGCCGATGACAAGCGCGGCGCGCATCTGGCACTCACCTTGGAGAGATTAGACGCTCTGGTGCGCGGCGAGAACCGCCTGTCGGTTGGCGACTGGCTGGTGGGGCACAACGAGGCGCCGCAGCGGATTGGTTTATCAGCAACGCAGAATCCCATTGAACTGGTTGCCACATTTCTACGCGGCGGACACGAGCGAAGCGTCGAGATTGTGCAAGTTGGACAGCGCCGCGTGCTCGACCTTGCGATTGAGGTCCCCGACGAAGAATTGGGCGCGGTTGCGAGCAACGCCATCTGGGACAGCGTGTATGAACGGTTGGCGGAGCTTGCGATGGAGCACCGCTCGACGCTGGTGTTCGTGAATACACGCCGCCTCACCGAGCGTCTTGCGTTTCGTATGGGTGAGTTGCTGGGCGAGGAGAACGTCGCGGCTCATCATGGAAGCCTTTCGCGCAAGCTGCGCCTGGAAGCCGAGCGCAAACTGAAACAGGGTGAGATTCGGTTGCTGGTAGCAACAGCGTCATTGGAGCTCGGTATAGATATCGGCAACGTTGACCTGGTGTGCCAGATCAACTCGCCGCGCGCGGTGGCCGCGGCGATGCAGCGAGTGGGGCGCGCGGGGCACTGGCGCGGAGCCATTCCAAAAGGCCGCTTCTTTGCAACCACGCGCGACGACCTGATCGAGCATGCAGCGCTGATTCGTGCGATGCGGTCAGGCGTGCTGGACAAGCTTGAGATGCCGCCGAAGCCGCTTGATGTATTGATGCAGCAGATGGTAGCTGCATGCGCAGCGGAGCCATGGGAAGAAGATGCTTTATTCGCCACGCTGCAGCGAGCGCAACCATATCACGCTTTAACGCGTGAGGAATTTGAGGAAGCACTTTGTCTGCTGACGGATGGCATAGAAGCAAGCCGCGGACGCTATGGATCGTATTTGTTGCGCGATCGCGTGCATGGGCGAATCCAGGCCCGGCGCGGTGCACGAACAATTGCTGTATCGAACGGTGGAACGATTCCGGACACAGCGCTCTATGCCGTAATTGCAGAGCCGGAAGGAGTGCAGATTGCCACGCTCGATGAGGATTTTGCAGTGGAATCGATGGCAGGTGACATCATCCTGCTGGGCAATACAAGCTGGCGCATTCAACGAGTGGAGAGCGCAGGCCGTGTTCTCGTGGAAGATGCGCACGGTCAGCCGCCAAACGTGCCATTCTGGCGCGGAGAAGCGCCGCAACGAACGGTGGAATTATCGCAATTTGTTTCCAGTCTGCGTGAAGAGATTGATCAACGCACAAAGGATCTACTTCCGGGATATGTGAGCCAGTCAAACCCGGACGTGGCCGAGACGGTCGCTTGGCTCAAGCAGGAGTGTGGTGTTTGCGACTCAGGTGCGGAGCAGTTGATCGGCTATATCGTTGCAGGTCGAGCGATTCTAGGCACTGTGCCAACGCTGACCACAATTGTCGCCGAGCGATTTTTCGACGAGGGTGGGGGCATGCAGCTGATTCTGCATGCGCCGTTTGGCGGACGCATCAACAAGGCGTGGGGCTTGGCGCTGCGAAAGCGCTTCTGCCGTGGCTTCAACTTCGAACTGCAGGCAGCCGCGACCGACAATGGATTGAACATTTCGCTGGCAGAGCAGCATAGTTTTCCTCTGAGCGATGTCTTCCAATTTCTGACCGAGCAGACCGTGACTGAACTGTTGGAACAGGCATCGCTTGCCTCGCCGATCTTCAAGTCTCGCTGGAAGTGGGACGCGGGACGCAGCCTGCAACTACTGCGCTTCAGGAACGGAAAAAAGATTCCACCGCAAATTCAACGCACGCGCTCGGACGATCTATTAGCCAGCGTCTTTCCGCAAGTCGCAGCATGCCAGGAGAATGTCGAGGGCGATATCGAGATTCCTAATCACCTGCTTGTGCGCGAAGTGATGAAAGATGTGCTCGGCGAGGCAATGGATCTCGAGGGTTTGAAGCGCGTTCTCACCGATATGCATGCGGGCAGGATTCGTTGTCTTGCCGTCGATACGGCAACGCCGTCGCATTTTGCGCACGAGATGCTGAACGCCAATCCGTATGCATTTCTTGACGATGCCCCTCTTGAGGAGCGGCGCGCACGCGCGGTAAGCTTGCGTGGAATGGTTCCAGACAAGCTGGTGGGCGAAGCGGGCAGGCTCTCTCCAGATGCGATTGCCGAAGTCCGCGAGGAAATCTGGCCGGATATCCGCGATGAACATGAGCTGCACGATTTACTGTGTTCGCTGATCATTGTGCCTGCTGACGTAATGATGCAAGCGGAAACGCGCGATTGGGATGTCTTCTTTGCGCGGCTGGAGGCGCAGGGGCGAGCGGCGATTGTACGTGTCGGTACATGGCAATATCTCTGTGCGGCGGAACGAGTGGGGCACTTGCGCATGCTGTGGCCGGAGGTGGAGGTGACTTCCGCGCTGCCTGAGATATCTGTAACTGTATCAGGTGCAGAAGAAGTGCTGCGCAAGGCGGTTCAGGGTTGGATGGCCATTCTTGGTCCGATTTCGTCACAGTCGCTGGCACAAAGGTTAGGAATCATTTCAAGCGAAGTCTGGAAGCAGATGTTGCTGCTGGAGATGACGGGCACGATTCTGCGTGGTGTCTTTGAAGGTAGAGGGCTAATAGACCTGGTTGCCGATGAGAATGTTGAGTGGTGCGAACGTCGCTTGCTGCAACGCATTCACAAGAAGACATTGGGCGCGTTGCGCAAGCAGGTTGAGCCAGTGCCCCCATCCTTCTTTATGCAATGGCTTTTGAAGTGGCAACATATTGCTCCGCAGACACAGCTTGCAGGGGAGCAGGGGATTCTGGAGGCGCTACGCGGCCTTGAGGGGTTTGAGGCGCCGGCAATCGAGTGGGAGCGATCCATCCTGCCGCAGCGGGTGGGGGGGTACGATCCGCGATGGCTCGATACTCTTTGTCTAACCGGAGTTGTTGGTTGGGGCAGGATTTCCCCGCATCCGGCATTCAACTCGATTACATCAGGCGGCCCGAGGCGTGTAGTCCCGACCAGCATGGCACCGATCACATTCTTTCTACGCGAAGAGGCGCTATGGATGGATTTGTGCCTGTCACAGCGACAAATTTCTGAGACCTGCCTGACGGCCTGTTTGAGTGAGCTGGCCGGGCGCATACGCAGTGTTCTTTCGTCGAGCGGTGCGATGTTCGCTGGCGACCTGGTGCGCATGCTGAACACCCCGGCAGAGGATGTGAATCTCGCTCTGTGGGAGCTGGTAGCCGCTGGCCTCGTCACGGCAGATGGATTTGATAGCTTGCGAATGCTGATCGATCCAAGACGCAAGCAGGCCTTCGCATCTCCGGCACGGGTGAAGCCTATGGCGCGTGCGAAGCAGGCCGCTGGGCGATGGAGTTTGTTCATCTGGCAGCCATTTGATGCCCCTCCGGAGAGCGCAGGGCAGGCGGCGGAGCGACGCGAGGCCGAGATTGAGTCAGCCTGCCGGATACTGCTGCGGCGTTACGGCATTGTCTTCCGCGATGTGCTGGAGCGGGAGACGACAATTCCGCGCTGGCGCGATCTGCTGGGATTGCTGCGGCGCATGGAGGCGCGAGGCGAGGTACGCGGCGGGCGTTTTGTTTCCGGCTTTGGCGGCGAGCAGTTTGCATTGCCCGAGGCGCTGGAGTCGCTGCGCGAGGCGAGGCGCCATGGGATAAAGCCGGAAGCGGTTACAGTTGCGGGCGCAGACCCTATGAATCTGCTCGGCATTGTGATTCCGGGAGAGCGTGTGGCTGCTATCCCCGGGAACCGGGCAACCTTTGACGCATCGACGCTGACACCGCTTGAAGCGAGTCCAACATATTCGAAACCCACGAGTAAGGATGAGACACCGATGTTGCTCCTGCCCGAAGGGAAGATTGCTTCATCAAGCAGCGCTGGGATGGGTTCTTGAGCTAGAAAAAACCCCTGCAGACCCTCTGCGGTGTACTTCGTGTCTTCAGCCGGGATGATCGTGTGATCTGGACATCTGGCAGAATCTAGATATGAGCAGCGGCCTTCCACAGCCTGATGCGAGCCAGCCCCTGGTTGAGGGGGTGGATTACTACATGGATGGGCCGTATCTGGTTTTTACCGAGACGTATCATCTGAAGCGGGGTTTTTGCTGCCAATCCGGTTGTCGGCATTGTCCATGGCGTCAGGGAGAAGTAACCGAAGATGAGATGTGACTTACCTACCGAGTTCTCTGTTCGAAAGGATCGTCTGTAATCCGGGTATGGCGTCGCAGGTCTCGTTTCGAGACCTGCGACACCTGCCTCACTGGTTTTGGCTCGCTCCGTTTCTGGTTCAGGTGGCTCTATGATCTTCGGCCATAGAGCCTTTGGCATTGTTAGGGAGCCAGGGTATTGATGAGAGCAGCTTTCGGGCTACCCCATCCCGTTACCAGGTCATAGCCGGTTACAGCGGAATAGCTTCCGGATTTGCCGCTGGTGATGTCGTGAAAGTCCGTGCCATAGCTGGACGTCACATTTTCCGAGTAGATCGTTGGGTTGATGAAGCCAATCGTCGACTCTCCCTCCGTCGCCAACTGCTGATTTACCAGTGCAATAAAGGCAGCCCACATGGGAGCGGCGAAGCTGGTGCCGCCGTACTCGTTCGCCAGACAGGCGGTCTGGTCAGCGCATGTATAGAAGGTGAAATTGGCGTTTGCCGAAACATCAGGGCCATTGCGATACGTGGTCGAACCTTTATTGCTGGAGTTGATGACACCGGAGAGCTTCTGCCACGAGGGGATCGCAATCTTATCCGGGGAGATGCCGCCACCGCTATCGGTCCAGGCAGTCTCCGATGCCCAGGGTCCGGCGGCGCTGGAGGTAGTCAAATCGGTGCCGCCGACGGAGACGACATAGTCATCATCTGCCGGCCACGCCTCGTTTCTCTTCGACCAGGTGGAATCGTCGCCGGACGCGGCAAAGAAGTTCTGCCCCTGGGCCGCCATTTTCTGGAAGTACGGATCAAGGGTGTTTGGGTCGACCGGCGTCCAGCCCCACGAACAGCCAATCGTGGTAGGCAACGGTTTGTGCGTCGTCATGGCGCTGATGATTGCGGTATCGGTAGATCCGATGTACATCACGAGACTGGATAACCCCGGAGCCATGCCGAGGGCCTGCGTCATGTCCAGCGTCTGCTCCGTGTCATCGCACCTTCCTCCAGCACGGCTGTCCACGCAGGATGTGCTGGTGCCATCGACGGAAAGCAGGGTGATGGGCACGGTGTTGGTTTGTTTAACATTCTTGTAGTAGGTATTCAGATCAGCCAGGTCCGTTCCCAGAAACTCGAACAATCCAAGGTTCTGGCCGACGCCGGTGAGGGCCGTTCCGCCGTAGTAGGCCGCGCGCATGTCGCTGCCTAAGAAGGAAGCCGAAGGGCCTGAGCCAGTGGTGGCATGCTTTACCACGGTTTCGGGACTGATACCGTGAGCCTTCGCGTAGTCGCTCTTTCTAACCAGCATGGGATGTGGGATGGAGTAGTTATCCATGCCGGAGATGTGCCATAGAGGAAACGACAGGCTGGTCGTGGGTTCGCGATCTGGCCCGTAGAAGATCCGGTTCTCGGTGGGATGCTGGTACGTCATCATGCTTACATGAAAAGCGGCCTCAACGGCTGAAACGGGACCTTTGATCTGCACATCCATGCCATCGCGCGAACCACCGGTTACAGTGAAGCCGTTTGCTTTTGCGAAATGAACCACCGCATCATAATCGGCCTGGGTGGGGCCGAACCTTTCGGTGAACTCGGGTACGGTGAGGAAGTGGCGATAGGATGAGCTGGTTGGGTTATAGACGTCTTCGAGGAACAGCTTAAGGCCTGCTGGATCACGCAGCGGCAGAACAATATTCAGACTCATGGCCTGGGTTGCGGGCAGCCGTCCGGCTGGCGCCACTGTGCTGTCGCGAACCACATCCCGCACATGACGGGTCGACATATACTGCGCGTGAAGATGCGTTGTCACGCCAAAAACCGCCGCAGCGATCGCGAGCACAACCGGTCCCGATCTGCGACGGACCATAGGAACCATACTTCCAAGAATCACACCATTCATAACAATCTCCTTTGTGCATTTGTGAAGACTGGCCGAAACTTCAGGTGAGACAGAGTTGATCCGATTGTGGCGAGGATCGAAGAGAGTATCCTCACCGAGACTATCTACCGCCGAAATTTGAGCTACCTTACCACCGCCTGGCGATTGCAGAGAGATTATTTTCGCCGGAATCAAGGTTTGTGGAACGAAAGTACTATGTGGAGTGGGACCTTCGACTCGCTCGGGGCAGGCTTTCGGCGTCAGGCACTATGTGGGTGTTGCCCCCTGCCTCTCTAATCACCCGTATGCAAACTCTTCCCCGGAGATACTCCTGCTCCACACCGACGGCTCACCAAATCCTCTAACGACGGCGGAACGGATTTGGAGAATGTCTGCTTGAAACGCAGCGACGAGTGCGTTGTTTATTGATCAGGTTCACAAAGCCCTTTGACAGTTGTTGTGAACAGCAGAAGTGTCCAGGATATAGCTGGAGAACGCCAACATTGAGCATAATACTGAAATACCCATTCATGGTTTTCGTGTTGTCTCTGGTCGTCCTGTGGCTATCGGTATGGATGGGCGTTTTCCTGGCCCGGAAACTGCGGCCTGTGAAGGACGACGAGAGGGTTGATCTCGACCTTGTGACCAGCGCAAGCTTGACGATGTTAGCTCTCATCATCGGATTCAGCTTTTCGATGGCGGTGAGCCGATACGATCAGCGCAAAGATTATGAGGAAGAAGAGGCGAATGCGATTGGCACGGAGTACGCCCGGGCCGATCTGCTACCTGCGACCGATGGGGCGAGAGTCCGTCAGTTGCTTACGCAATATCTCGATCAGCGCCTTTTGTTCTATACGATCCATGATGCGCGCCAGCTTGGATCGATCGATCGCGAGACGACGAGGCTGCAGACCGAGATGTGGTCCACCGTCCAGAGTGTTGCGAAGACGGGGCCGAACCCTATAGTCGGCCTGGCAGTTGTGGGAATGAACGATGTGTTGAACAGGCAGGGATACACGCAGGCTGCATGGTGGAACCGCATTCCCGTTGGCGCATGGAGCCTGATGGTTACTCTCGCGGTTTGCTGCAGCATGCTGATCGGGTATGGCGCGCGCCCGACAGGAGGCTTGCTGTTTATGGTCTTGCCGTTTCTTGTGGCGATCGCATTCTTTCTCATAGCCGACATCGATAGCCCACGTCAAGGCGTGATTCGCGTAGTTCCGCGAAACCTGACTAGCCTGTCTCAGTCACTGCAGGGACATTAGGGGTAGGCGATTGCTGTTGGAGGGTGATCCCTCAGCTTCGCGTCCTGCAAAGCCACATCTGAAAATCGAGCTGTGGGTAGGCTCGGTGGAATATCAGGCTGATTTTTTCGCAACCTGGTGGAAGCCGAGGATGTTTCCTTCCGTGTCCTTGAAGGCGGCGATCCAGCCCATGCCCTGACCAATTTCTCTCTTAGGCAGGATGATCGCGCCGCCTGCGTCCTCGACCTTTTTGCAGGCTTCCTCGATGGAGTCAACGTTGATGTAGTTCATGAAGGGCTGGCCGGGATTCTGGCGCGACATGAGGCCTCCATTGATGCCGGCTTCACCCTCTGCGCGGGTCTCGACGAGGAAGTAGTTCATGTTCCATGGATCGCTGATCTTCCACCCGAAAGCGTCTTCATAGAACTTTTTGGCGCGCTGTACATCGTCAGCGGGGATTTCGAAATGAACGATAGCGTTTGGCATAGCGGGAGGATGATAAACGACGGGAGGATGGCTCGTCGAAGGAATTGCGATGGATGGAGTACTAAAAGACCCAGGTTATCTTCGCGAACCCCTTCGACTTCGCTCAGGGCCGGCTCTGAGGCACCCAGTAACCCTTTCGCCACCTCATTCACTCTTAAGACCTGAGAGCGTATAGGTGGCAGCCCTGTTGAAGAAGTTGGCATTGAATCCCCGCGGTATGCCCGGAGCTCTCTGCTTCTGGTTTGCATCCCACCGCGCTGAAAGAAATTGTGATGAGTTATTAGCGCCTCCCCCGGCGGTATTTTCTCGCTAAATTCTTCTTTCTACAGGCGCTTGGCCGGATCGATTCCGGAAATAGAAAAGGCCGCCGGTTAGGTGGGTTTGTTTTTTCTCTCTGTATCTAGTTTAGCAATTTGGATGGTAATAGTATGCCAAACCTGCGGCTGCATTTTCTCTTTTAAATGTGCGGGTTGGAAATTTTGTTGGAGTCCAGGGGCTTGACATGGGTTTCTGGCGGAGACGGCGCAGATCGTCACAGATACGTTGACGAACTGCCCTCCCTGACTGAGCTTTGTGGGGCGCCCGGCGACCCCTGCCCCGCTAATTTTCGACGGGGCGGCCGAAACAGAGTACATATCCGTTGTTGTCGGCGATCTCGAAGGCCCTCAATCCGTCACTTGTATTGTCCAGCTTGCGATGGATGGGAACATCTCGGGACAGGAACTCTGTATACAGCGCGTCGGGATCGCTCGTAAGGACGTAAGCGTCCCAGCGGGCCCATTCGTGGCGTGAAGGGTTCGGCTGTGGATGGATCTCAGGCGTGATGACCTTGAAGCTGATCATGATCTGGTCGCGTCCGACGAAGGCCCAGAAGTCGTCCGATTGTTCGTCGCCGCCTCCTTTATACAGGAGCTTGAACCCCAGTTTGGACTGGTAGAAGTCGATGGTTTCGCTCAAACTGTCAACGATGAAAAAGGGAGTAATGCTGTTCAACATGCCGAGAGGCTCCAGGAAGCGAATATAAAGCATCTGTCTGCGTCGTTGCTAGAATGACGTGCGAGATGTCATTCCGGAGCGCCGGTTGTGAATGGAGCGAGGCGATGTTGAGAAAATTACGTTACGCAAGGTTGGTTTGCGTCCTGTTTTTTGCTGCGTGGGAGATGGCGTATACCCAGCAGAAAGTCCTTGTCATCGACGGTCATTCCGGGCAGATTCCGGTGATCGATGCAAATGGCGGATCCTGCGTGGGGATTGAACCATTGGCAAGTCTCATGAATGGTTCGCTGAGCTTCAGCGGAAATCAGATCACGCTGTCACTGCACGGCTCAACGGGTGCGCAGCCGGAAAGCCAGGGATTATCGCAAGGCTTCTTGAGCGCAGGGATTGAAGCCGGGACCGAGATCCGTGAGTGGCGCAGCGCGCTGCAGACCGCTGTTCAATACGGGTTTCCGACGAATAGCGATTGGGTGAATCGCTACAGCGGTCCGGCGACGTCGAGCGTCCGGCAAGCTTCTGTTGCCGCGACTACGGAAGCGGACAAGAATGCTGCTCAACTGATCGCGAACGAGCTGGGCTTTATGCAGCAGTTGAGCGACAAGCTGATTTCGGCGCGACAGAATCTGACTTATATTGCCCCCGACGCGCTCGAGACCGATCCGCTGGACAAGAAGATTCTGAGCTGTGGGCACTCGTTGGGTGCGATGGCTGCAAGTCGCCAATTCCACGACGACGACTCTTGCCATTGAGGCTGGCTCACCTGTTGAGCAAGACTGTGGAGGACGAGATCATGCGTGCTGCGCACGTAACTTTGCATGTGGTTTCAAGCCTAGATGGGCTCATCGCGAGACGGTTTTGAGGCGCGGATAGGGAGCGCGCATGCGCGCGGTCGTGAGTGATCCGCTGCGGTCTTCGACCTTGAGCGGATGGGCCTACGGCAGTAAGGTCGCCGTCTCTCGATGGCGGTTCTTATTCAGAGGGCTGAAGCCCTCTGCTTCTACCTGGGGGTGCTTTGCACCTCTTCTTGTCTCTTCTTGGCGTGGGTGGCTGGCTTAGTTCTTACAGCGACGGGAAAATATCAGACTCTTCCCGCAAATTCCGTTGTCTATCTCACATTGAATACCGACACCTATCCTAACTACCGAATCACGGGTGGAGGAATTGTCATCAACTAGGTCACATTAGCGGCCGGACGGGGATGCACCTGTTGTGGTTGTCGGTGTAGGCGCTGTCGTCGGTGTTGCGGGTGCAGTTTCGCGTACCAGCAGAGCCATGCGGGGGAAAGTGAAGCTGCCTCCAGCGTCGTCGATTACGTTGACCTGGCAGGTGTAGAGGCCCGGTTTCAGGTCCGTCAATGGGACGTCGAACTGGAAGGCTATGGCGTCGCGGGTGGGCACGTTGAGTTGCGTGGCCTGGATGAGTGGCGTTTCGTAGACCTTTAATCCATTGCTTAAAAACTGAATGCTGGTGAGGACGCGGACAGGTGTGGTGGCTGTGTCTTTGCCACTCCCGCCTTTTTGCTTTGCAGAAGGATGAGGCACAGTCTGTTGTGCCCCCGCAGTAGAAACCGCAGGTCCCTCGGCTGCGTTGCTGCGCGACTCCGCTCGGGATGACAAATCTTGAGTCGTTGCTTTTGCCGGGTTGTAGACCTCGTAGAGGAAGTAGAGATGTTGGTTCTGGGTGAAGACGTGGGCGAGGTTGGGGACGATCTGCTGGCCGTCGCGGATGAGCAGGCTGTCGGATTTTTTGCCTGCGGGGATGCGCTGGCTGGCGAGCACGACCGAGCTTAACTTGACGGGCGCTTTGCGCAGATCGGGCACGTTGATGTCGGTCTCAAAGGAGCCCATGCGTCCGGTTTCGTTTTCGCGCACGACGAATTTCAGATGGAACTTTCCGGCGGGCAGGCTGAAGTTCGTTGAGTACTGGATGGTGCGCTGGCGTACCTGCTGCGCCTGATCGATGGCAAGCTTGACCGTGTCGCGCGCGTTGCCGATGACGCGGCCAGCGGAGTCTTTGACTTCTCCGATGATGTCGAGCGTCGCCTTGTCGCGGTCGCCGCCCTTGACGAAGGGAATCTGCGAGCCGGGGACGAGGATGGAGATGGGGACGGAGTAGTGGAAGTCGTCGAGGCGGAAATAAAGCGCCTGCAGATAGACGGAGACATCGGTTGCCGGAAGGTCGCTGGCGAGCTGGTCGGAAAGTTCGCGCTCGCGATCTTCTTTATTGGAGTGTCTGAAGTCGGCGGGCGCGTAGTAGCCGGGGCGGTACTCCAGTTTTACATCGGGCCGGTTGATCTTGATGGAGAGACGGCGATAAGCGCCGTCGCGGCGCGTGTCGGTCGAGCGGAAGCCGATGACGTAGTAGGCGGAGGTGTCCTGCTGCATGCGCTGGAAGGCGGGCGCGAAGTCGTTCGAGTCGAAAAAGGCCTTGCCTCCGGTGTCGGACGAGAGATTGGCCATCACTTCCTGCGAGTTGAAGTTGGCATCGAGATTGTTCTGGAGCGCAGCGCCGTTGTAGCCGCTGGTTCCGCGCAGGCTTCCGGTAGAGGCGTCGCCGAGGGGCGAGATGGCCTGCAAGCCGCGCGCATCGACGCTGTAGATGGACATGTTGGAACGCACAGCGGAGTTGATGGCGGAGCGCAGTGAGGCTTGATTCTCGATGCCGTCGCGCGAGATGCCGCCAGAGAAGTAGAGCAGAGATTTTTTCTGGTTGATGTAGTTCAGCGATTTAGCGATGGACGCGATGGCATAGAGCTCGCGGTCGGTGTTGATGTCGTTGTATTCGCTCTCGTCGGCGGTGTAGGCGGTCGTGTCTTCCACCTGGTTCGTGGTGCTGGTAGCGCCGGGGGCATAGCCCTGGGTCTGGTCGCCGGAGTAGCTATTGATGGCGTTGAGCAGAAGCTGCTTGTTTTGCGTGAAGTCCTGATCGAGCGAGAGCGAGCTGTCGAGCGAAGCGACGGCGACAACGTCAGCGGCCTGCATCTGCTTGTTGATGTAGCTGCGGGCCGCGTCCTGCGCGCGCTCGATGTCTTCAGGCTGCATCGATGTGATGTCAAAGAAGAGAACGACGAGGCGATGGTCGCGAAGAGCGTCGCCGGTAACGATTGGAGATTTGCCGAGGACGATGGAGTTGCCGGTTTTGCCGCTGATGGTGGCTTCGTTCAGCGCGGCTGCTTCGTCGACGCTTTCGAAGTCGAAGCTGACGATCTGTTGTGACTTGCCGTTCTCGGTGATGGTGAAATCTTTTTGTGTAAGACCCTTTACGACCTGGCCGGTCTTCTTGTCGCGTACGACGACGTTAGTGAGAACGAGGTCGCTGTTCACTTTGAGCGTGAAGGATTGGTCCTGCTGGTCTTGTTGGTTTTGGGCCTGGGCGGTGAAGAGAGCGGAGGATATAGCGAGCATGAGCATCGCTAACAACGCCTTAACTCCGCGAAGATGGCGCACCCGGTTTGGTGCTTGATTGACTTTGGGGAGACGCGTGATTTCGATCATGGATGGGTCTCCTTAGAAGCGGTACCGCGCGAGGAATGTGAAGCTCCGCATGGATGCGGCGGAGGTGACCTGTCCGTAGGTGGCGGAGCCCAGGGTAGTGTCGACGCCCGCGTACTGCACTGTGTTGAAAACGTTGTTCGCGGTGGCCCGCATTTCAAGCGAGCGCATGTCGCCGAAGCGAATGCTCTTTGAAAGTGACGAATTGAAGGAGACGGTTCCAGGTCCGTAGATCGAGTAGCGTGAGGCTGTTCCGAAGGTCCCCGCCGGCTGAACAAATGCGTCGCGATTAAACCAGTTGCGAATCGATCCGCCGCCTGCGGAGATGGATGAGCCCGGCACGCGGTCGGGACGCAGCGAACCGGCGCTGCCGCGGGCGACGTCGGCGATGTTCGCTTCAAAAGAGGGCGTAAGCGGCTCGCCAGTCGCGAAGTTGAATGTGCCGGAATAAGAGATGTTAGCCAGCGCGTGCGACATCCAGCTGCCATTGGTCAGCATGTGAGTGTCCGGCCCAAAGGGAAGCTCGTAGACGAAGTCGCCTTTCAGGTTGTGGCGAATATCGAAGCTAGAGTTCGACTCTTCGGCGAGGAGATCTTGCCAGTTTTGCGCGACGACGAGTCCGGTACCGCCATTGCCGCCGATGGAGCTGGCGTTATCGATCGAGTGCGAGTAGGTATATGTTGCGCCGACAGCGATCCCCTTCTGCATGCGCTTGCGCAGGCGTACTGCGAGCGCGTTGAAGTTTGAGAAGGCGACAGAATCTTCGTAGTCGTAGAAAACGCCGCTGAGAGTTTCGGTCGCGGTGCGGCCCGGCGCGTTGACGATATCGAGGCGCGTGCCCTTCGAGCCGTTATAGCCGACATTCAGAACGATGCCGAGCGGCAGGGTGCGCTGGATGTCAATGTTCCACACCTGCACGTAGGGCAGTCGATAGTTTTTGTTGACGGCGTAGTTGCCTGCCGCCTGCGGCGTTGGGAAGCCGTTGGCCAGGGTGATCTGAGCGCCCGCTGTCGATTCGTTCGTCTGTACGTCTGCGAAGGGCGGCTGGAAGGCGAAATCCTGCACGAATTTTACATACTGTCCGTTGGCGAAGTTGATGCCGTAGCCGGCGCGAACGACAGTGTCCTTGACGGCGCGCCACGCTAGACCGATGCGCGGAGAGAAGTTGTTGCGCTCGGGATAAACGAGAGTGCGCGGAAATCTGCCTGAGAATGGACCAATCTGATTTGGCCGGACCGGAGCGACGGAGGCGAAATTGTCGCCGGTGTCCAGATTGACGATCCGGTCATCCTTTTCCGCGTAGGGAGAGAAGTATTCGTAGCGCAATCCGGCAAGGATGGTGAGATGGGGGAAGGCCTGCCAGCTGTCCTGGCCGTAGAGATCCCATGCATTCTGGCGCAAATAGGCCTTTTGATCGGGAGCCTGGAGCGCGGTCTGCTGCGGCAAGCCGAGCAGAAGATCGGCGAGGGACGAACCCGTGGTGGCGACGCCTGTCGTGGTGTTCGGGCTGGTGCCCGGCTGCTGTGTAAATAAGCCGGTGAAGTAGAAGGTGCCGGTCGAGTTGGCCTGACCGATGAGATCGAGATGAACGCGGCGGAAGTCGCCGCCAAAACGGACGTTGTGTTTATGGTGTATCCAGGAGACAGAATCGCTGAGCGAGATGGTCTGGTTGGTGTGAAAATTCGGCTGCTGCTCGTTCAGGCTGGTGAACTGATTGAGTGTGAGGCTGGGCAGTCCATAGTTGAGCGGATTGGTGGGACCGTTGAAGATGTTGAGTCCGATCTGCCCGGCTACGTCGGTCGTATTGGTGAAATAGTTGCTCAGCTCGATGTTGCTGCGGTTCCAGCCGGTGGTGAGGTTGTTGGTGATCTTGCCTTTGCCGATGGAATAGCCAAGCTGAAGCGAATATTGGTGCATCTGCTGCTTGCCGCCAAGGTCGGGGAAGATGTTCAGCTCATCGGCAGCGTTGTGGCTGTAGTTGAAGTTGGCGTTCACCGTCTGACGGAGCGCGTTTCCGCCTTGCCCCATATATTGGCGAATCATGCCCACGATGGGTGAGCCGCCGGAGCTTGCACCGAAGCTGCGCACATAGCGCACGCCGAGATTTGTCGTGTTTGTCTGGTCGGTGGAAACGCGCTGATAATTCTGCTGGGTGCCGGGCAGGTTTGGCTGCGGAATGTAGTTGAGCAGCCCGGTGGCTTGCGGAGCGATGCACGCAGCCGGGATTTTGTTGTTGATGAACGGCCGCCCCGGGATGTTGCCCTCCGCAGTGCAGGCCGTCGTCCCTGCAGGGAAACTGGATGCCGCAGGGTTATAGATGGTAATGGGTGTGCCGTCCTGCGTGGTCAGCGTGGAGAGATCGCCGCCGCGCTCGGTGGCCAGGGGCACGGTTCCATATTGATTGAAGGGTGATGACGAGCGCTGACCGGCGAGCGTGAGGAAGATGAAATCCTTCGTATCGTGCTCCAGAAGCTTTGGGATGTAGGGCGCGCCGGCGAAGGTGAGTCCAAAGTGGTTGGAGGCGTAGCCGGGCTGGTTCAGCGGCGCGCCACGAACGGAGAACGGAACCGCATTGAGCGCGGAGTTGCCGCCATTCCAGAAAAAAGCGCCGTGCGGCTGGTTGGGCTTGAAGTTGCGGAAGTTGCCGCGAACACGCATCCCCCCGCCGCCTCCGCCAAAACCGTCGGGACCTCCGCCTGCTCCGCCACGACCGCCTCCAGCATTGCCTCCGGGTGTCTGGGAAAGCGATTGCTGAAATTCGTTGTCGTCCATATTCTGCCTCATTTGCTGCATGTCCATTCCGGCAAATGGATTGGTGGTGCCGCTTTGCCCGCTGACGGCGACCGAGTCGTTGGAGAAGTCGGAATTATTGGCAAGCGAGGGCAGTTGCGCGTCGGAATTGCCGCCGCTGCCGCCGCCAGCCTGAATCAAGCCGGCCGCAGCGCCAAGCAGGCTGAGATTTTGCGATCCGCTGCCGGCATACTGCCGCAGGCTTTGCGTGACTTGTGCGGTCTGATCGGCGGTTCCTTCCTGTTGCGCGGCGCGGGAGGCAAGTGTGAGCACGAAATCGGTTTGCTGGTTATGCGTGGTCGCGTTGAGCAGGGCTTCCTGGGTACTTGCTGCGAAGGCGGCGAAATCTGTGCGGACGACATAGCGGCCATTTTGCGGGATAGCGAGTGAGTAGGCTCCCGTCGCATCGGAGGTAGTGCTATATTTCTTTCCCGTCAGCGTATTGGTTGCCGTGATGCTGACGCCCGGCAAGGGAGTGGTGCCGGATTTTACCGTGCCGTGAATTGTTCCGCCGGTCTGCGTGGTCTGTGTCGATGCCGCCGCAGAGGACGGCGAGGCAGGCAATGCGGTGGGCGCAACGGGCTGCGCCGGTGTCTGGGTCTGCGTCTGGGTCTGCGTTTGGGCGAAGCAGGTTGCCGAGACGGCGAGCAGGAAGCTGAATGTCAGCAGTCGGGGCACTGGTGCATCTTCTCCGTGGTTACTTCTGCTGCGGTGGCGCAGCGTTCTCGTGCTCAGGGCCGCCTTGACCGCCATTTGCAGGGCCACCGGGACCGCGTCGTCCGAAATCGACGACCGAGAGGACGGTAGCGACAAAATTTCCATTCTGCAATGCGCCGCGCGCGGAGACTGTGTCGCCCACTTTGATGTCGGCCAGCGTGATGCTGTCGCGGCGCTTGCGGAACGAGGTGTTTTCATCGACGGTGATCGTCTGGGATTTTTTGTCGGGTCGCTCGATGGTCAGGTTGAGCTCATTGATGGCGGTGATTTTTCCCGCAGTCCATGTTTTCCCGAAGTCGGTCTGTGCCTGCTTCATGCGTTGCACTTGCGTAGGATCGAGAACGGCAAGGAAGACAGCTCCGACCGTATGGGCCTTCTCGTCGACATCGCCACCCGTCATAATGACGTCGCCGACATGCACATCCGACGCTTTGATGGGCTGGCGGTCTTTCATGAGATGCGTGTTGGGTCCGGTGGCGACCTTATAGGTTGTGCCATCTTCGGTCTTGATAGTGAATTCGCCTCCCGCTATGGCCGTGACGGTGCCATGGACGGCGGAGCCCATGCCCATGAAACCCGCGCCGCGAGGCCCCTCTTGCTGATCATGTTCCTGGGCTGCCTGTTGGCCGGGCTGGGCCACGGCGGGAGTGAGCGCTATCAGGCTGAAAATGAGAAGCGATACAAGTCGAGACCGAACTGCGTTCATATGTCACCCAAGACGATGTACTTTGTTGCAGAGCGCGTCGCAAGCAGAAGGCAATTTCCTAACCATTTGCTGTAACGGACTGCCAGATAGACGCAAAATCATGACGCCGAGTCTCAGGCTGCGTGTCATGGAGAATGTGACAGACAGCCTTTTCATTCAAAGATGCCGCGGAGTGGGTTACACTTCCGGGAATGCCGCATCTTGAAGATTCTGCTCATATTGAAACACACTTTGAGTCGAGCAACCTGGTGCGCGATGTCGTGATTGGCATGGCGGACGGGTTGACTGTTCCGTTTGCTCTGGCGGCAGGTTTGTCCGGTGTGCTGGCTTCGACGCACCTCGTCGTCGTAGCGGGTCTGGCGGAGATCGCGGCTGGTTCGATCGCCATGGGACTGGGTGGTTATCTGGCTTCTCGCGGCGATTCCGAACATTATGCCAGCGAGCGCAGGCGCGAGGAGTTGGAGATCGTCGAGCGGACGCGGGATGAAGAAGAGGAAATTTACGAAATCTTTGAAGCGTATGGCGTAACCCGGCCAGAGAGCGATTCGGTGCTGCAGGCGTTGAAGCGCGATCCAAAGGCGTGGGTGGATTTTATGATGCGCTTTGAACTGGGGCTGGAGGAGCCCAAAGCTCATCGTGCGCAACAGAGCGCTGTGACGATCGCCATCTCTTATGTGGTTGGCGGCCTGGTGCCGCTATCGCCATATATGCTTCTGAACGACAGCGCGCGGGCACTGGTTGCATCGGTGATTATTACCTTGTTGGCGCTGGTGGCGTTTGGCGCAATCAAAGGACGATTGACGGGAACGGGCGCCTGGCGTAGCGGATTTCAGACGGTGCTCATCGGCGGATTGGCCGCCGGAGCGGCGTATGCGCTGGCCCGGTTATTCCGCTCCCAATAAAGAATTGAGCCCGG
>Ga0206903_10130_pt1 | contig 24551 bp, 22 predicted proteins | sample Alteio_BWOrgHeat_45_FD_152959 | JGI IMG/M metagenome (GOLD analysis project Ga0206903, IMG submission 152959) | Enriched cells from forest soil in Barre Woods Harvard Forest LTER site, Petersham, Massachusetts, United States -... | ecosystem: Environmental > Terrestrial > Soil > Temperate forest >... | reverse complement strand
GCTGCAAAAATTTCTGACTACGGTTATATTTTTAAGCCTGATCCTGTCATCCATAATCTCTATTACTTCATTAACAATATTTACAACAGAATTTTTTGCTTCATCTGATTCATCAGGCTTCTGATAGTTCAGTAACCTGGTAATTAAATCATTTATTCTTGAAGAACTCCGGGCAATAATAGCCAGGTAATTTTTTTGTTCTTCATTCTCTATAGCTGCATTCAGCAATTCAGTTGATAAATTAATGCTGCTTAAGGGATTCCGGACTTCATGCGCCAGGAAGGCTATAAATTCATCTACATGCTCTTTTGATTTAAGAGAAGCTGCCAGCGGAATATGCGCATCATTATTACGGCTTTGCCTGTCTGAGTCAAAAAGGAGATGAACTATTGGTGTTGTTTCACCCAGGGCTTTATCAGAGATCCCATTTGTTTTGTTTTCCCGCAGAGAGTTGGATGACGTAGTCATTATGCTTGTTTGAATGGTGGGATGTTTTCTGCAGCATTTTATAGTTCAGATTTTAAAACAGTTCCATTTTCTTTTTTCGCTTTATCCTGGCCAATGCCCATTGTTAAAGCAGTTAAACCTGCCATGCTGCCTAACTGCATAGTATCCACAGCCGAACTGGGAACAATAACAATGGTTGAATTTTCTTTCAATCCTTCGTACAACATATTCATGGCCCGCAGGTGCAAAGCCACAGGATTGTTTGCATAAGTAAGCGCAGCTTCCCCAAATTTTTCAGCCACTTGTCTTTCAGAATCTCCGAGTATTACACGTGCCTGGCGTTCTCTTTCGGCCTGCGCCTGCATAGACATTGCATTTTCCAATGCCGGCGGAATTAATACATCTTTTACCTCAACAGAATTTACATGAATGCCCCATGGCTCTGTGCGTTCATCAATAATTTTTTGAAGCACATCACTTATCTTATCTCTTCCTTCCAGCATGTCTGAAAGCATTGTTTTGCCAATCACATCACGCAATGCTGTTTGCGAAGCCCAACTGATAGCGCTTAAATAATCCGCTACTTCGAGAGCAGCTCTTTTTGGGTCTAATATTTTCCAGAACAAAACCGCGTCGACATCTACCGGAACCGTGTCTTTCGTAAGTGTTTTTTCAGCTTTAAAAGATGTGGTGATTACGCGCGTATCAATCCAGTAGGGTATTGTATCTAAAATGGGGATGATGAAAAAAAGCCCTGGACCTTTAAGTGAATGAAACTGACCGAGACGCAGTACAACCGCTTTGTCCCACGGAGCGGCAATCTTAATAGCAAAGGAAATAATGAGTGCGATCACAAACGCAGCTGCTCCAGTAATTTCGGTAATTAAAATATTTGAAAAGCTGTTTGCAGCATACAAAACTGCCATAGCAATACCCAAGATGACGACAAATATTAATAGAGAAAATAAGCTTTTAGTTTTCATAATAAACCTCCTTATCGATTGATATTGAATTTGTATTTTTAGATAGTAGTGAAGGTAACTGCGCCGCACCCGCCATTTGTTACACAACTATGCACAATAGTTACATCATTCACATATCCGGGCATTTTTAACAGCACGTTGATGCCGCGTGTGGAATCCGGGAATATTGCAGTAATTTTTGACGGAAACACAAAAAATGCAGATTTTTTCGGTTAAGGACAATTCTTTAATCATTGAAGCAAAATATATAGATACCACAGGCAAGAAGAATGACACACTAAAAACACTTGAAGGATCAAAAATATTTACAGCAATAATGCAAATGTGAGAGCATTATTATTTCTTATTCTCGTTGAAGAAAGTGTTGATATAGACAAACACAAAATTGAACCTGAGTTCAGTCAGCAAAATAAGATCCTTCTATTTGTGTAAAAATATTTTATAATAAATTAAAATTATAGTAGCCTGAATTGTAATGAAACAAATAAAAATTATTCAATAAAAATTACATTAAAATGAAATGTGACAAACACGTCTTGAATATGTATGTTAGTAAAAATGGGACTTGACAAAAGTTGCATCGATCATTTAATCTTTCAAATATGTCAGCAACAATCGAACACATAAACCAAAGTGAAACGAATTCTATCCATTAAAATATTATAGGCGATTACTTATTCGTTTTCATATTTCTATCTGTAATGTTCTCACCTAATCATAAGGGTATTGAAATGGTAGCAGATTTTGGTTTTCTTGCCTTCTTTTGTGAAATTATCCTGTATTAAGTTGGTGATGTCTTAATGAAGCTTAAATAGATTATATAAACGTTTATTTATGCAGTTCTACTTCACGACCGGGGCCTTAAAAACAAACCCACTGACCCCAGTATGCGCCCGAAAACAAACACACTTTTTTATAGGCTGTTTTTGACGCTTTTCTTTAATAAGTGTTTATCGTGTGGGCTTTATTCTTCTATCTTTATAGCATTTTTTCAAAAGTTTACCTACTGTTTACCCGGAAATAAAAATGCCCTCGTAAATTATTGATTTACAAAGGCATTATTTTTTAACTCGTGATCCCGCTGGGACTCGAACCCAGGGCCCCAACATTAAAAGTGTTGTGCTCTACCAGCTGAGCTACGAGATCATCCCCTTTTGTTTTTGGGAGTGCAAAAATAGCCGAAAAACATATTGTACCAAAGTTTAAATAACATCTTTATACTTATTAGTGAATATTTACATTTCCACAACCTTTACAAGTAACTAAATTTGCAGCAAAGCAAAAGTTATGTCTTTTTTTACGGATAAGGTTGTTGTTGTTACAGGAGGCACAGACGGCATCGGACGGGCTTTGGTAAGCTTTTTAATGGAACAAGGTGCAAAAGTGGTTACCTGCGGACGCAATTATGACAAGCTCTATCATTTGCAAACTGTTTATGCCGGAAAAACATTGCTCGCATTGTCGGCAGATGTAAGCAACGAAGCTGATTGTAAAAAATTAATACAACAGGCAGTTAGCGTTTTTGGAAAAATTGACATCCTTATTAATAATGCAGGTATTTCTATGCGGGCATTGTTTAGTGAAACGGATCTCGATACTATTCGCCGTGTAATGGACGTGAACTTCTGGGGCTCTGTTTATTGTACTAAATATGCCTTGCCTTATATACTCCAAACCAAAGGAACTGTTGCCGCGGTTTCTTCTATTGCCGGTTACCGCGGATTGCCTGGACGCAGCGGATATTCAGCTTCAAAATTTGCATTGCAGGGATGGATGGAAGCTTTACGCACTGAACTGCTTGAAAGCGGTGTAAATGTTATGTGGGTTTGCCCGGGGTTTACAAGATCTAACATCCGCAACGTTGCTTTAAATAAAAACTCTGAACCGCAGAAAGAAACACCTTTGGATGAAAGTAGCCTGATGAGCCCCGAAGAATGTGCGACACACATATTAAAAGCCATAGAAAAAAGAAAAAGAACGCTGGTGCTTTCAACACAGGGAAAAGAAACAATTTTACTAACCCGTTTTCTGCCTGAACTTGCAGACAAAATGGTACACAAATTCTTTTTTAAGAAAGGAGTTTTGGTTAAATAAAACGAATGCCTGTTGTTACATTATCTACTGATATAGGTCAAAGCGATTATGTTGTAGGCGCTATTAAAGGTCAGCTTATCCGGGCCATGCCAGGCATTTGCATTATTGATATAACACACCAGCTTGTTTCCAGTAATTATTTGCATGCAGCTTATGTGTGCACCAATGCATTTACATTTTATCCGGCGGCAACGTATCATTTTGTAATAATAAATTTGTTTGATAAAACACCCGAACATTTGCTGTTTGCCCAATACAAAAACCAGTTTATTGTTTGCCCTGATAACGGTATCCTGACTATGATCGCCGGGGAAAAACCGGCAGACATTATCTCCATAAAAATAATTAAGCAAAATTCTTTAGGTGTGTTAGATTGTACTAAAACATTTGCTTCAGCATTGAATGCGATAGAAAACGGGGTTGCTTTAGAAACGATCGGGCACACTGTTACTGATATTGAAGAGAAATACCCGTTTCGTTCAACGGTTGGCCCTGATTGGATAGACAGCCAGATAATTTTTATTGATCAGTTTGAAAATGTTGTTATCAATCTTACCAAAAAAGAATTTGAAGAACATAGAAGAGGGAGAAATTTCAGGATAGTATTACCCGCACGTAACGATGGCGGTATTGTAAAGATCAGCGAAAATTATGCTTCTGTTGAACATGGTGAAAGGCTTGCCTGGTTTAATTCTGCGGGTTACCTGGAACTTGCTATTAACAAAGGAAACCTTGCAGGTTTGTTCGGACTAAAACGTTTTTCAGGAGGCACTACGTTAAATGCTTTGCCCGGCAATAAATTAATGTACGAGCGTGTAAAAATTTTCTTTGAGTGATGCGCTTTCAATCATACTTTAACACAGCAATAAAAATTATCGGGCTGTATGATTGTGTAATTCCGCTGCAATATTTTTTAAAACAATATTTTGCTCAATACAAAAAGCACGGCTCAAAAGATAGAAAATATATAACGCATCTCTGCTATAGTTTTTTCCGTTTGGGAAAAGCTTTTTATGAAAGTGATACAGCAGAAAAATTAAGTCTTGCCATTTTTCTTTGCAACAGTAAAACCGGCGAATGGAATTTTTTGTTCAAAGAAGAATGGTTGAATAACTGGAGTGATGATTTAAATGATCGCATAAGTTTTGTTCAAACAAAATATAATTCCTTTTCAGTTGATGATGTTTTTCCTTTTGCAGATGAAGCAAGCATATCGTTGGATATTAATGCATTTTCAGCATCATTATTTATACAGCCTGATGTTTTTATAAGAATACGTCCGGGTTATTTCAATGAGGCAATTAACAGGCTCAGGCAACATACTATTCCTTTTAATATCGTTGATGAAAACTGTATTGAATTATCACCATCCATAAATGTTGCCGCTATACTTGACATTGACAAAGAAGTGGTGATACAGGATCATTCTTCTCAACAGGTAAGAGAGTTTTTTAAAATCATTAAATCAGAAATCGAAAATCAGAAATCAACAATCAACGTTTGGGATTGCTGTGCGGGCAGCGGCGGAAAATCAATGCTGGCTTATGATACATTACAGAACATAACACTTACAGTTTCTGATGTTAGAAATTCCATCATACAAAATCTTACACAGCGCTTTGCAAAAGCAGGAATCAACAATTATAAAAACTTTGTTGCTGATGTTGCTAACTCAAAACCCGGGATACAAAACGCAGCATACGATCTTATTATCTGCGATGCTCCCTGCACAGGCAGCGGCACATGGAGCAGAACACCTGAAAGATTATATTTTTTCGATGCAAAACGTATTGATGAGTATGCACTATTGCAACAAAAAATTGTAAGCCACGCAATCCGATCTTTAGATGACGGGGGATTTTTTTTATACATAACCTGTTCTGTCTTCAAAAAAGAAAACGAATCAATCGTTGAATTCATTCAGCAAGAATTCCAGCTTGAATTAATTAAAACGGAATTGCTAAAAGGTTATTATAAAAAAGCAGACACTATGTTCGCCGTTTTATTCAGAAAACTTAAATGATAATGCTAATCATTGTTCGGCAGTGATAACTTTTAGCCTTGAAAGTTTTGTTACAGGCACATTGCCTTTAGTTACATCAATCGTTTTTGAATTTGTACCATCACTGTATTGAAGTGAATATTTTCCAATCGGCAGTTTATCAAGACCGGTCAACACTTCATCATACACTTCTTCCTGCTCGGTCGTATGATCAAGCTTTGCAACAACATTTTTATGTCCGTCCAATAATTTAATGGTAGCTTTGCCATTAGTTCTCCCGATAAGTTTAAACGAAATTTCATTGGTAAAATTTGCGTTGCTTGGTATTAACCATTCGTTTCCATAAAGCTGAACATTCTGCGCACTCTTTAAAAACCTATACGCTTTTTGCATATCAGGAATTCCATAACCATAACGGTTATCAGGTGTTGTAAAACGATCAGAGCTTGTGTAAACTGCCTGTAGTATGGTCATGTTATTAACCTTTGGAAAAGCCTGCCACAAACAAGCGATAAGGCCATTGATATTCGGATTTGAAAAAGAAGTGCCACTGCCTGAAGTAAGCCCTGTTGAAGAATATAAAATAGTACCTGAACCAACAGATGAAATATTCGGCTTTACTTTTCCGGGGTAACCATAACTGCTGAAGCTCGCAATGACGCCGCTGGTATTTGTTGCTGCAACAGCGCATACGCTATCATCATCTGAAGGAAATATAAGATACTTCCAGCTATCTGTGCCTTCATTGCCTGCACTGTTGGTTACCAATATTCCTTTTTTTGCAGCGAATGTTGCCGCTCTTGAAACCATTGTGGTGTTCTTATAAAAATCATTATAAGTATGATTGAACTGCGGATCATCAAACTGCATATAACCTAATGAAGAAGATATCATATCCGTTCCAACACTGTCCGCAAACTCAGCCGCTGCAGCCCAGTTGTGTTCTTCAATAGGATATTCACTGTTCACATTTTCGCTGCGCAATAACCAGAAGCTTGCATCAGGCGCAGTGCCAACCATCACACCCGGAACATTGGATGCAATCGTGCTTAAACATAGTTCACCATGACTGTCATCTTCATTAACGCTTCCATCAAAATCAACAAAATCTTTTTCACCCAGGAAACCATTACGCGCTCTTACACTGTCAAAAGCCACAGTAGTTTTATAATGATAAAACCCGGCATCAATAATAGTAATAGTAATGCCTTTACCTGTGAGCCCTTTATTGTGTAAGAATTCACCATTGTGAATATGAATCTGCGCGAAAGAACTGCCGTAGTTATAACGATTGGCAGCTACAATATTTGATTGTGATTGAGCCATAGTTATTTTTTCAGTCTTCTCTTTAAACTTATCGTTGCCTGAACTGAACGTAGTTGATGTTGGCCCAACAGCATTTACAGACTGCACGAATGAAAGATTACTGATCGCAGTTATTGCAGTACTGCTTGTTGTATAAATTAATACCTGGTTAAGCCATTTTGATTGACTTAAATAACTTACCTGCCCTTGAGCGAGCACCTGTGAAATATAAGATGGATTCACAGGAAGATCAGAGCTATCAATTGCAATATTATAACGCTTACGCCTTTGTATTGATTTTGATGAAAGATATACCAATGGTTTATCAAGCCTGTATGGTGAGTTGTCTTTATTCTTAAAAACAACAACATACTTTGTGTATTGCTGTTGGGAGAAACCGGCGGCACAGATCATGCAAAACAAACAAATCAAAAAAGATAATTGTATCAGGTACTTTCTCATTGCAGAGGATTTTATGCAACAAGTTAAGTATTGATAATAAATGGCTGAAATAAAATTTACTGCTTTATACGCAACAGGTTTAAAACAATACCGTAACTGCCATCTTCATAGCGTGCGGGTTCTGGCGTGGGCTGCCATGTCCAGTGAAGAAAATTTTTATAGATAAGTCCTTTATTATATGCATATACTTCAACCGAATAGTTGCGTTGCTGGTAATATTGAGGATCGAAAGGACCTTCAGGTGAAGTTTCATCCTGTTGTTTAACGGTTATTGAACTGTCAATTGTTCCCGCTAATGTTTGAAAAGGAAGATTGATTGAATCATATTCATATTCCCATCCATCAAGATAGCTGAACAGGCTTGATAAAGAACGTGTATCAATATAACTGTTACCGCTCCATGTTCTGCCTTCACTTACCGGGCTGATAAGTTTTATAAAACGGAGATTGTTATCATCAACCACTTCAACATCTTTTGCTGTTGGTGTAACATAATATGTAGACAGGCTTTGCCATGGATCTTCTTCCAGAGTGTCGGTTATAAAACGGTAAACAAGCCACGATTCTCTCCCTGTATTATCATTAAAAGAACTTCCTACGCTGTCTTTTATGTGATAGCTGCGCGTTATAAGTGAAGCGCCGAATGCCGGTATTGTTGTGGAGTCGAGGCGATAGAACCAAACCGTTCCTGAATTAAGCGGATAATATGGAGCTGCATTTAAGAAAACTTCATTGTCATTCTTCTTGCATGAGAAAAAAAACTGTATTAAAACTACTATGCCGGTTACCTGTAAAATACTCAACCTCATAAAGCGGGAAAACTAATACTTTATTTATACGTTAAACGTTTTGGAAAGACTTTTCTTGTTTGACGAATGATCTTTATATTTGCAGCCCAATAAAAAATGGCCCCGTAGCTCAATTGAATAGAGCATCTGACTACGGATCAGAAGGTTTCAGGTTTGAATCCTGACGAGGTCACCACAAAAGAGATTGATTTCCAATACAATCTCTTTTTTATTTTGTATCTGATTTAATCTTGATTTCAAATTTGCAAACAATTTGCATTGAAATTTGCAACATATTATTGTCTATATCAACGGGGACCAGACAGGTTTGCATTTGTTGCAAGCAAATTGTCTCCGGCGTAACCCGGGTTTCGTAAGGAAATCCACCTATTATCGACCAATTGTTACCGGATAACTTAATGATGTCTTGCGATATACACACTGCTACGGGGAGATCAATCACAATATCAACATCGCATCTCCGTAAGTAGAGAATTTATACTGTTCTTTTATAGCCTTTTTATAAGCTTCCATAATAAGTTCATAACCACCAAAGGCACAACTTAATATAAGCAAGGTGCTTTTAGGCAGGTTGAAATTGGTGACTAATGCATTCGCTACATTAAACGCATAAGGCGGGTGAATAAAATTATTGGTCCAGCCTTCACCGGGCTTTAGAAATTGTTGCGACGTATAGCTGCTCTCCAATGCTCTGATGGTAGTGGTGCCGATTGCGCAAATGCGGCGCCCTTCTTCCTTGGCTTTGTTCACAACCTTACAGGCAGATTCATCAATATTGTAATATTCGGCATCCATTTTATGTTTATGCAGGTCCTCCACGTCCATAGGTTTGAAAGTAGCTAATCCTGAATGGAGTGTTACCTCTGCAAAGCGAATACCTTTAATCTCGCAGCGTTTGATCAGCGTTTTGCTGAAATGTAAACCTGCCACGGGTGCGGCCACCGCTCCTATATGCTTGGCATAAACAGTTTGATACCTTTCACGATCGTCTTCATCAGGTTTTCGTTTAATATACTTTGGCAACGGGGTTTCGCCCAATTCGTTTAATTTGTTTTTCAGATCTTCACGGCTGCCTTCCCATAAAAAACGAATGGTACGACCCCGGCTGGTAGTGTTATCAATTACTTCCGCCGTAAGTTCATTGCCAGTGCCAAAATACAATTTATTCCCAAGGCGAATCTTTCTTGCCGGGTCAACAATTACATCCCATAAATTGTTTTCCTTATTTAATTCGCGGAGCAAAAACACTTCGATCATTGCCCCTGTTCCATCTTTTGTTCCATACATTCTCGCAGGGAAAACTTTGGTATTGTTAATAACAAAAACATCCTTGTCATCAAAATAATCCAGGATATCCCTGAAATGTTTGTTCTCCAGTTGTCCCGTCTTGCGGTGTACTACCATCATTTTGCTGTCTTCTCTTTTCTTTGCCGGGTTTTGAGCAATAAGATTAAGCGGAAGGTCAAAGACGAATTTTGAAAGTTTCATAAGTTAAAGTAATGAATGAAAAAATAAATGCCACTATAGAAATACCCGTATTCAAAGCGGGTATTTCTATATATCTGCCGTCAAAAAACGAGTATAAGGTAAGAAATTATAACATAACAACCTCACTGTATGAATATTCTACTGGTAACTGAATGATTTTGCAATGGTACATCAGGTAATTGACCGGCTTTGTACTACCAATACCGCATGTGATTGATTGTGTTGCTCACGGCTCTTTGAAGTGAGATTCGGAGAAAGGAATATGCTTCGATGATAAACGTTTACATTTTTGCCACTTCTCTTATTTCCACATTGTGTATAGTTCTACCGAGAATGTCTGCCTGTTCACATGTCTTTTTTTAAAACGCTTTGTGGCCTATGAAGTCACCAGGCGATTACAAACAACAAATGAAAGAGAAGTTCCCGCTCAATCAGAAAATGCAATAACTGCAAAATCTAAATCCTTTCACGGAAATTATAACTTGTAGATGATTGGAGAGAATATGAACATAGCAGTACAGCTTTTATGAATTGCAACAAATAAAAACTTTACTCCTGATTGCATTATATGGAATTGGAATAACATACGCATCATCCCCGCTTGAAGTGGAAGACGATGCCGCACAATCAATTTTATACCGCATGTAAAACACATTCCTTATAGATGCCAACTTCAACAGTGCTATGTTGCTTTAATTGCTCAACAAGTTCTGCTACATATTCATGTTTTACAAAAAATTCAAGTATATAAGCATACGCACAGTTTTCATAATAGGCGCCGTAAATATTTAATTTATTTGGCACGCTTAATTGTTGATAAAAGTTCAGATCGGCATCAGTACGAATAAGAAAAGCGAACACTTTATCCTCACCGGCTCCAGCTTCATGTGTTCTTTCTTTATGCAAAATTGAATACCCGCCTATTTGCTTTGTTTTTATTTCCGTTTCTTTTGAGCGCGTACTCTTTGCTGCTTTTGTAAACAGAAACTGGAATTCAGTTGAATCACAACGGTGTTGGGCCACATATTTAAACATGTTATTTCTTTTCGATCCCTGTAAGGTAACATCCGCATCACTGTTCACAGACCTGTTATAATGTTCCCACTTATTGATAAACTGATCACTATCCAGGCTTGTTTCAAACCAAACAAAATGTACTACTTTATCTGTTCTCATTTACACAAGATAAGCTTTTCTTTCACGGAATACCTTAACCTGGGAAAGCATTTAAAATAAAAACCTGCGGCAACTCCATCCGGCGCAGCATAAGTCGCATAACTTTTGTGTACAGCACGAAGACACAGGTTGCAGGATAGTGTTTGTTTATTTTAACACATCGCCGCGCATTGCATAAAATATCCGAAGAAAATTTTATCGGCCTATCAATTATTCGCAAATAATCATTTCAATAAGCATATTTTCGTTGCTTAAGCCGTACATATTCAAATAACCAAATAAATTAATTGTAATGAGACTAAGAAAATACACTGCTTATAGTATGTTGGCGGTTATGTTGCTTTCATTTATTCAATTAAATGCGCAGGTAACACAGCAAACTTTAAAGCAAATTGAACTGCTTCAACAGGAAAAAAGATCAAGAACACCTATAGAACAAAAGATCGATTCACGTCTGCTGCAGGCCGTAAGAGAAAAGCTGGGCCAGCTAATGGCAAATGGCGTGCAATTAGAACCGGCAAATGTGAATGCTGATCATCTTGGTAACCTTACTGTAGATATAACCGCTGATGTAAGCGACCAGTTGCTCGTGAAGATTCAACAATTGGGTGGTAATGTTATTTTCCCTTCTGCTGAATACCAGACCATAAGGGCAACCATTAATTTGTCGATGGTAAAAACAATTGCAGCTTATCCTGAAGTAAAATTTATTGAACCTGCCGTACAGTCTGAAACGGTTGGCAAGCCAAATTTTAATATTCAAAAAGAAACAACTGTTTTGCGTATTTCTGATAATAAAGTGCAGGAACAAAAACGCGAAGCATCTATCCGTAAACAACTGATAGATTATCTTCAAAAAACAGGAAGTATTCAATCGTCTGTAAATAATGCCCTGTTGCCGGTTATCTCTGAAGGCGACCGCGATCACCGTGCGGATGATGCACGTAATACTTATGGCTACTCAGGCGAAGGAATTAAAATAGGTGTTTTGTCCAATAGTTACAATGCACAAAAGGGTGCTCCTGCTGATGTTGCCAGCGGAGACTTGCCGGGAAAAGGCAATCCATTCGGATATACAACGGCGGTAACTGTTGTACAGGATCAAACCAATAAACTATTGAATAATGATGATGAAGGAAGAGCCATGTTACAAATTGTGCATGATCTTGTGCCAAAAGCACAACTGTTTTTCGCCACAGCTAATATAAGTGAAGCAAGTTTTGCTACTAACATTAAAACACTCCGTAATACCTATGGCTGCGATATTATTATTGATGATGTATCTTATTATGATGAGCCGTGTTTTGAAGACGGCGTTGTGGCACAGGCCGTGAATTCAGTTACAGCCAGCGGCGCCATGTATTTTTCTTCTGCAGGCAATTCCGGTTCTCTTGCTAAAAACACATCCGGAGTTTTTGAAGGAGATTTTAATGATGCAGGCTCGCTGCCATTTACCGGCGGTACTAAATCCGGTACCATCCATAATTTTGGTACAATAGCTTCACCGCTTAACGGGGATATTATTACAGTACAGGGAAATTTATACAATCTCAACTGGAGCGATGCGATGGGTAAATCTTCAAACGATTATGATCTTTTTTTAGTTGCTGCCAACGGCACTGTAAAAGCATCTTCCACCAATATCCAAAACGGAACACAAAATCCTTATGAACAAATTACAACTAAAACTTTAGTTGCAGGAGATCGTTTGGTTGTATTTAAAACAACCAACGCAGCAAAACGTGCATTTCATCTGAATACTAACCGTGGGGCATTGTCTATTGGCACCAATGGTCAAACTGCCGCACATGCATCTGCGCTTAACGCTTTTTGTGTAGCGGCAACGCCTGCTGCGGGGGCATTTGAACCGGGAGATCCTGTTGGTCCTTATCCAAATGCTTTTTCGTCAGCAAATAAAACAGAGAATTTTTCTTCCGATGGCCCAAGACGTATGTTCTTTAATGCAGACAGTACGGCAATAACACCGGGCAATTTTTTATTTTCAACAAACGGCGGAACGGTCAGGCAAAAACCTGATGTAACAGCAGCAGATGGGGTTTCTACAACCTTTGCATCAAGCACAGGCCTCAGCCCGTTTTACGGAACTTCTGCGGCAGCGCCACATGCCGGTGCTATTGCAGCATTATTAAAATCTGCTGACCCAACGCTTACACCGGCACAAATAAGAAGTTTACTTACGAGTACTGCTGTTGATATTGAAACACCCGGTTATGATAATGTAAGTGGTTATGGTATATTGCAGGCATACCAGGCTATGCAATCACTAAGCCCAACGCCTTTTGCAAATTTAGCGGTTGATAGTGTTTTTGCCACAGAAGGCTCTACCTCTAATCATAACGGTGTTATTGATCCGGGAGAATCGGTGAATATTGTTGTGAAGCTGAAGAATCCGTCACTGGTTACAGCTACAGCGGTAAAGGGAACGCTGAAAGTTACCACAACAGGGGTTACGGTAACACAAGCTACTGCAAGCTATGGAAAAATAAATGCAGGCAGTTCTGTAAAAAACACCAGTACACCTTATATTGCCACTATCAGCAGTTCTGTAAGCTGTGGTACAGTGATTGATTTCCTTTTGACAGTTAAGTTCTCAGGTGGCAAAAATCCTTCAAGAATATATGAATTCACTGTTGGGGTTGGTGCACAACCGTATAAAAATATCGCTGCGCATCTGGGAACGCCAACAGGTGGCAGCGGCTATACTGTTTCTACGGGCACACAAGCGGGCCGTTTAAGCAGAGGAACAACCGCTTCAACATGCGGATCATTGCTGGCTAATCCGGGAGTACTAACATCTGCAGGATTAGATCCGCGTTTATTTGATGCTTATACTTTTACCAATACAAGTACTGTAAGCCAATGTGTAACTACAACTATGACTGCTGACAGTGGCCTCAGTCTTTACTCGGCTGCTTATAATGACAGTGGTTTTGTACCTGCTGATCCTTCCAAACATTTTCTTGCCGATCCCGGTCAATCTGCTGCTACACAAACGTATAGTTTTGATGTTGCTTCAGGTAAGTCATTTACAGTGGTTGTAAATGAAGTAAACAGCGGCACGCTTTCAGGCACACCTTATAATTTAAGTGTATCATTAAGCAATTGCAGTACAGCTCCGATACATCAAACAAACACGAATATTGCAGCGGCAACACTCAAAAACACACCGGTACTTCTATCACCAAACCCGGCGTCGGGCTTTGTCCATATTACTTCGGGCAGCACTATGCATCAAATACAGCTGATAAACTCATCCGGCCAGATCTTGAAAATAGTTAAACCAGGTAATTCAAGTTATAAATTGGAGCTTGGGAATATTTCAGACGGTGAATATTTTTTACGAATATTTACTGATGACGGAATCATAAATCAAAAGATCATCAAACAATAAAAATTGTTTTTTAAAAATCCCTCGTTTTATACGGGGGATTTCTCTGTCCGGCATCGTCCCGGCCATGCGCATACGCGTCGGGTTAAGAAATAGCTGTGATCGCTTTAAATATAAAACAGCCTGAGTTTCAGAATAATTAGCGCCTGTAATTTCAGGTTGCTAACAGTTGTCACATAAGGCGCCTCTTTCGATTCGGTCAAGCCTTCGGCGTGATTGGAAAAAATCCGGAGGAAATTTTTTTCAAAGAAGCGAAAGCAGCGCGGCTAAGCAATGTATCAGATTTTAATCACTATTCTTTTACCTGCACCGGCACTTGTTTGCCATGCGCTTTCCACATTTTTTAATGCACTTGTTTCTATATCAAACTTCAATTTACCATCTGCAGTCAGTTGAAACATTTCTGGCAAAACGTTCTTTATGTAACCGGTAATATCCGGCATTGATATGCTGCCGATACCTGAGCCAATGAGTTCAATTTGCGTACTTCTTAAAATGCCTGATGCAAGATGTATGGATGCACCGGCCATTTCGCCAATGGTTACAATTTTTATTTTACGCGACGGTAAAGTTTTAAAAGCTGTAAGTATAAGTTCATTGGATGTGACCATAAATAATCCAAAACAACATCAACAGGTGTATGCTTATGAGCCTGTTTTAACTGGCTTATAATTGCTTCATCGGTTTGGTGTAAAGAAATAATTTCATCTGCGCCAAGCGTTTTAAGCTGTTCAAGTGTTGCTGCATTGCGTCCGGTTGCAATAACAACTGCAGCACCGAGGTGTTTTGCCACCTGCACCGCTAACTTTCCAGAAACGCCGGTTGCGCCATTTATTAAAACGGTATCGCCCTTTTTAAATCCTGATTTATACATCAGCGCTGCATCTGCGCCAATAAGCGGGTTGGGTAAAGCAGCGGCTGTTTCAAAATCAAGATTACCGGGCAATATAACAGCCGAGTCTTTTACTATTAATGCTTTCTCTGCTATCATTCCGGTAATGCTCCATGCATATACTTTGGTGCCATCTTCCAAAATGCCGTGCCATCTATACCTACAACAGCAGGCAATGATGCATAAGCGGTGTAAATAATAATAAAAATGTTATTGGCGCAATGATAAAATATGAAAGGCTTGCATAATAGGTACTGTAATGATATCTTGAAACGTATTTCATTTTTCTTTGTCGATAAGCAATAATACCCATAGTAATTGGCGCTCCAAGTATCAAATAAAATGTCCCTATTGAAGCCATACCAGACCATTGCCAAAATAAAGTCGTTAATGCAACCAAAAGAAGGCCGCCATAAGTAGCAAAAACAACAAAGAGTTCAAAAGCTGGTGCATTCACTACATTTTCTCTTTTCATTTTTTGTGTCAACCAAATAAAATAAATAAGTCCGGTCAATGGAATAAGTAAATGAATTGCCATTGCAATAAAAATTTCTGTAGTAGTCATTTGCTTGTTACTGCAATTATATTTTGGATAATTTTTAAAGTCAATTTTTGCACGGAAAGTTCAACCAAATGGTATTGTCAAAGTTGATTTAAATATGAGCATAATTTTTTAAAGTATGCGTTGTCAGTTTGAGCGGTTATTGAACATTGCCACCAATGCAAATATTTATGATACCATACGCAATACAAAATAATGTTTTGACCGATCATCCGCATGAAGCAGCTTGTCGAAGGAACCAATAATGGCGGAGTAATCAATAAAAAAGCCGTTAACAAAAATGATAACGGCTTTTGATAAAATTAATTTACTTATTAAGATTTAATAAAAGCTAGAAGGTCTGCATTGATTGTTGCTGCTTCTGTAGTTGGCATTCCATGTGGAAACCCCGGGTATGAAATAAGTTTTCCGTTTTTCAAAAGTTTCACAGCCTTTGCCCCGGTAATAGCAAAAGGAACTATCTGGTCATCCTCACCATGCATAATAAGTACTGGTATATTCACTGCTTTAAGATCTTCAGTAAAATCTGTTTCTGAAAAAGCCTTAATACAATCAACGTGTGCTTTTATTGCACCCATCATTCCCTGACGCCACCAATTATCCCTGACGCCTTGCGATATTTTTGCTCCTTCGCGGTTATACCCATAAAAAGGAATTGTAAAATCCTGGAAGAATTGTTGCCGTTGTGTTGCAGTATTTGTGCGTATTTCATCAAATACAGACAGGGGAACACCATCAGGGTTAGTTTGGGTTTTTACCATTATTGGCGTTACCGCACTTATAAGCACAGCTTTGGCTACACGGCCCTGCCCATGTTTGGCAACATAGCGAATAACTTCGCCGCCACCGGTTGAATGACCAACGTGTATAGTATTTTTTAGATCAAGCGCCCGTGTAAGTTCAGCAACGTCTACTGCATAAGTATCCATGTCATGCCCATCTGCAGTTTGGGTAGACCTTCCATGGCCCCTTCTGTCATGAGCAATTACTCTGAATCCCTGGTTTAGGAAAAACATCATTTGCGCATCCCAATCATCTGAAGATAAAGGCCAGCCATGATGAAAGACAATAGGTTGCCCTGTTCCCCAATCTTTGTAATAAATTTCGACACCATCTTTAACTGTGATCCTGGTCATTTTTTCGATTTTAATATTGTTGTTAATAAATGCTTTGCAATATAATTTGAACAAGCATCAATTGCAGGTATAAATACATTATAATTTTTTTATTATCTCTGACTAATGTTTTATGCAAACAGATCATCCAACGAACCAACAATGTTTACTATGCCCATCCATTGTTTTATATTTATGTATATCTTCAACCATATAAAACTGTTGCTTACCGTAACAGTAAAGAAAACCCGAGGGTAAAGAAAGGCGATCAGTTAGGTTATTTTCAGTTTGGCGGCTTTACTCATTGTCTTGTTTTTAAGAAAGACGCTATTGCACAATTTGCAAGCAATCCAAACCGCAGGGAGATTTCGATACCGATTCAAATGCAGTAAAGATCAATTCAACGATTGATACAACGAATTGATATAAATACATTAAAAATATGGCAGCAAGATTTATAAGAAGTGGTGCGCACCTGCCTGTTAAAAATTTGAAGGTAACGCTCGGTTATTACCGCAATAAACTAGGTTTTACTGATGAATGGACATTCGGTAATAAAGATGGCGGCATCAGCAGAAATGAACTCAGGCTTTTGTTTGCTGAAGATGAAAGTTTCACCAATGATATCAATAATGAACATCATCGTTTGCCGTTATTGTGGTTTGTCGAATCAATTGATGAGGTATATGCAGAGTTTAAAACAGGAATATTACAATAGCGGATGATCTGCGGTTACACTCTTATGGTTTGCGCGGGTTTGCATTCATTGACGTAAACGGCTATTACATTCGCATAGCTGAAAGTGCCGGAACATGAGATCATATAATCATCTTTTATCATTGGCCAACAATTAATCAACGGCTTAAACATTTATTACGAAATTTGACCGCTATGCGTGTTTTTATTACAGCAGCAACTGTCGGCGAATGGATGCCATGTTTTTCAAACATCAATAAATTATACACTGAGAAAAGCAAGCGTTTGAAAATTTATTTTCATCAGTCGGGCGTTGGAATGATGGCGACAACATTTTCACTTACTAAATTAATTGCTGAAGAAAAGCCTGACCTTATCATCCAGGCAGGCATGGCGGGTTGTTTTGATACAGATATTCCTTTGGGAAAAGTTGTTGTTGTTGAAAAAGAAATTGAAGGCGATATTGGTGTTGAAGAGAATGGAAAATGGCGCGATCTTTTCAATCTTAAATTGGAAAAGCCCAATTATCATCCTTATGTAAAAAAAGTTTTGCCTAATCCGCATATTGAAAAATTAAACCTGCTGAAATTAAAAGCAATAACAGGCATTACTGTAAATGAAATCACAACACGCAGGGAACGCATTAAACAACTTGTGAAAAAATATGATCCTGTTGTTGAATCAATGGAAGGCGCGGCATTGCATTATGTTTGCCGGCAAACAAACACCGGGTTTTTACAAATGCGTACCATCAGCAATTATATTGGCGAAAGAGATAAGAGCAAGTGGCTGATAAAAGAATCATTGGATAACTTAAATACAACCTTGCTTAAATACATTGATAAATTATATAAAATAACGTAACAGAGCATATGAAATTATCACTGGCATTTTCTCCCTGTCCTAACGATACCTTCATATTTGATGCATTGGTGAATCATAAAATTGATACAAAAGGTTTTGAATTTGATGTAAAGCTTGAAGATGTGCAAACATTAAATGAATGGGCTTTACAACAGAAAACAGATATAACAAAGATCAGTTATGGTGTGTTGCCGTTGTTGACAGATAAATATACTTTGTTTGAAAGCGGCGGCGCATTAGGCAAAGGTGTTGGACCATTGCTGATAGCAAAATCAGAAATGGATTTAAATAAGTTGAATAATGAACGCATTGCTATTCCCGGAGTAAATACAACGGCGCATATGTTGTTTTCGTTAGCGTTTCCCCATGCACATAATAAAGTATTCAAAGTGTTTAATGAGATAGAAGATGCCATATTAAATGAAGAAGTTGATGCCGGCGTTATCATTCATGAGAACAGGTTTACTTACCAGGAAAAAGGATTGCATAAACTGATGGATCTCGGCGATTATTGGGAAACACAAACACAGCTGCCCATTCCTTTAGGATGCATTATTGCAAAAAAGACTTTAGATATATCGGTCATAACTGAAATTGATAATCTTATAAAACAAAGTGTTGAATATTCTTTTAAGAATAATTATGAATGTTTAAGCAACTATGTAAAATTGCATGCGCAGGAAATGAGCGAGCATGTTATGCGTCAACACATCGATCTGTATGTAAATAATTTTTCTGTTGCTTTAGGTAATGATGGAAGAAAAGCTGTTGAAAAATTACTTGAAGTTTACCGGCAGGTTAATCCGGTAAAATAATATTGTACATCATAATACTATTGCTGTGGCAAAGGTTGCATCTTCAGTTTCCGTTCCATAAAATTTTCTATTGCCTGCTGCACTTCCAACAGGTCTTTGCTTCTTATATAACTGCCCATTACATGATCACCAACATCAGGCATTGCTTCTTTTATTTTTTCGTTGGGTGGTGTGCCTAATTCACCAAACATATTCAACATAGCGGGAACACTTACAACAGTATCCTGGTGCGCATCATCTTTATAATAATACAATAAAAGTGTTGGTTGCTTTACTTTTTCAAACGTTTGTTTTGTCATAGTTGTTTCTAACAATTCCTGCAATTGTGTGGTTGATTCAAGCGGATAGTGCCAATACCAATATTGTTTATAAGTTGGTGATGAATCAGAAGATATAATGTAATGGCTTCCTGTTACAGTACGCGCTATTTGTAATCCCCAATGATTATTCAACAAGAAAGAACGGCTGTCGTAGATAGCAATATTCGGTGACATCAGGATCAATCCATATACATCCTGCGGATAATCTGCAGCAAGCTTTAAAGCAAGCGTTCCGCCTGTTGAGGTTGACATTAATATTACTTTATTGCCTAACTGTTTCCCTATTTGCAAGGCCTGCTTTGCACTTTCCCACAATTTATCTGCAGTTAAATTCATCATCGGTTGCGTTGTGTCAATGCCATGCTCGGCCAGCCTGCTCAGATACAAATTGCATCCAAACTCTTTGGCAATATTGGTGTGCATAGGTTTGCCTTCGCCCTGGCTTGCAGAAAAACCATGCAGGTAAACAATGGCATATTCTGTTTTTGTTTTGTTCGAATCAAACCATACAATCCTTGCTTCATTATCGGGTTTCAGTTTATGCAATGATTCATTGCTGTCAATATAACGTTCAAGCGTTGTTGGATCTGAAGGTACAACATGCAATGCAGGTGAATATACCGGCGCTTTCGGCGATGGGCCCAATAAATAAAGTATCAGCAGCGCAACAAATAGTATCAACAGGATTTTAAACCATTTTTTTCTAAACATGATCGTGCTTTGTATAAGCAGTAAATTTATAGATCATTCATTAAACTTTGTGTTATGAATCCACAAACAGGAAAATGGATAATCATTGCAGGCGTTGTAATAGTTGTTAGCGGCGTACTCATCTATTTCTTTTATGACAAACTCAGCTGGCTGGGCAGACTGCCGGGCGATATTCGCATTGAGAAAAATAATTTTCGTTTCTATTTTCCTATCACTACAATGATCATAATAAGCGTAGTACTCACAGTGCTCATCAACATCTTTAAAAAATTCTTTTAAAAAAGTTTGTTGGCATGGCCAAACATCTATCTTTAAAAATTGAACTGCTGCTTTATTTTAATTTTTAATTTTAACGAATGCAACCAATGCAAAAAGAGCGTTTCCTCGCGCTTGATGTTTTCAGGGGAATGACGATTTGTTTAATGATAATCGTAAACACTTCAGGCAATGAAGACACCACATTTGCGCCGCTTAAACATGCGCACTGGAATGGTTTTACCCCAACTGATCTTGTGTTTCCTTCATTCATGTTTGCAGTGGGAAATGCCATGAGTTTTGTAATGCGCCGCTGGGATACAATGGGCGCAGGCGCTGTGTTGGGTAAAATTTTCAAGCGTACACTCATCATTTTTTTATGTGGTTATTTGCTGTATTGGTTTCCGTTTGTTCAGCACAACGATCAAAATCAACTTATATTAAAACCAATTGCCGATACACGCATTTTCGGAGTGCTGCAACGTATCGCGCTTGCTTATTGTTTTGCTTCACTTATGTTGTATTTTTTAGGAACCAGAACAACACTTATTCTAACAGCGCTTATACTTATTTTATACTGGCCGGTGATGGTTTATTTTGGTACGGGCGCCGATCCGCTTGATGTGCACAGCAATGCTGTGCTGCGTTTGGATACATGGCTCATCGGTACAAAGCATTTATATAGAGGAGAGGGATTTCCTTTTGATCCTGAAGGTTTGCTGAGCACATTTCCATCAATAGGTAATATTGTTGCCGGTTTTATTGTTGGTAAATATGTACAGAAGTTCGGCAAAACATATGAAGGTCTTGCTAAATTGATGATGGCTGGTTTCCTATTGTTTGTAATCGCATTCTGGTGGAATTATGGTTTTCCCATTAACAAAAAAATATGGACAAGCAGTTTTGTTTTGAATACTGTCGGCCTCGATTGTATGATACTTGCCTGCATTATTTATTATGTTGATTTCATGAATAAAAGAGCAGGCACTTATTTCTTTGAAGTGTTTGGCAAAAATCCTTTGTTCATTTACCTGGTTTCAGAACTGAGCATAACTGTTTTTTTCATGATAAATATCAACGGCAATTCACTGCCTGATTGGTTGTATCAAAATGTGTTTTCCTTAGGCGGAATGATACCTTATATCGGCGCATTGCTGTTTGCTGTTTCTTATATGTTGTATTGCTGGCTGGTTGGATACTTTCTCGATAAAAAGAAGATATACGTGCGTGTTTAATTTACTGTTTGATAATACCTGCAGAAAAATTTTCTATCGTAATTGGCGTTATTATTGAAGATAAATTTCAGTAATCATTGATCTATGAAATATTTGTTGATTCCTATATTATTATTTTTTACTGCAACAGTAAATGCGCAAACCAGCAATTGGGTAAGTTATCATCAGCATGGTTACAATCTTGAGCTACCCGATTTTTTTCTGCCTGTCGCTTCGCAGGATTCTTCCAAAGATGTTTTTACCAACACGAATAATAAAGACATTACATTATATGTTGAAAGTACACCGATTGATAAAATTGCATTTAACAGTAAATATATTACTGAAACCGGCAACAGCGGCATAACATATAAACTTATAAAAGACAATGTTTATACAGTAACTTATTCTGACAGTAAAACTGTTAACTATCACAAAAGTTTTTTAAGCAACGGAATAGCGCATACTTTGATCGTTACTTATCCCAATAATAATAAATCCGGTTTCGAGTTAACGCTGCAGCGTATCGGAAAATCATTCAAATAATCATACCGGTAAGGTCGTTCATTAAAAATTCACATTCTGATAATGGCAGGTGATTCCAGAAATCATACCTTTCCTTAAAATTTTATTTTATGGACAAAAACACCAATGCAATTAACTGGTTTGAAATACCGGTTACAGATATGCAACGCGCCAAACATTTTTACCAGACTGCTTTCAGCGTTCATATGGATGATATGAATATGCCGGGAATGGAAATGTCGGCGTTTCCCGCAGAAATGGGCAATGGCAAAGTATCGGGCTGCCTTATAAAAGGTGATGACCGTAAACCAACAACAGATGGCATCACGCTTTATTTAAATGCCAATCCTGATATGTCAGATGTATTAGAACGCATCCAGGGCGAAGGCGGCCAGGTTTTATTGGGTAAAACACAAATATCGCCAGAGATCGGTTACATGGCTTTCTTTATTGATTCAGAAGGCAACAAGCTCGGTTTACATTCACAGGGATAAAATAAAATATAAAATGAAGACGGGCGATACTGCTCTTCTTCATTTTATAAGTGACACAGCCATTAATTGAGCGCAGGCTTCAGCACTTAATTTGTTATGTTTGTGGTGCTGATTTTTATACCTGAAATGCTCAATCATAATATTTCTTTTGCTGCTTATTTTCGTGCAGTCGTTTGTTTCTCTTGTTTATAATATTGATTTCTGGCTGAACAAAGATTACATCGCGGCTAATTTTTGTGTGAATAAAAACAAGCCGCAAATGAATTGCAACGGCAAATGTTTTCTTATCAAAGAAAAGCAGGATGCAGAAAAACAAAGCCAGCAGCCCAATAACAATAAGAAAAATAATTTTGAGATCAAGCTTTCTCTTTGCCCGACTTACAGGATATTCGACCGCTGTATTTCCCCGCCCGCTGATCGCTGCTGCGTTTAAATTTCTTATTTGTACTTAAATAATTTTTTCATGTTCCGGTTTTTAATTGAAGGTTGGACCATTTAAAACTAGGCCGCATTTGCTATAATACTTATGGACGCAAATTTGGGCGGATGAAAAAACCGGGACGATTTGTCAATAGAAGCACCTGTATTGATAGTAATATATTTTGTGCTGTTAACCGCTTTGAATAATATTTCTACGGAAGCAAAAAATGTTTTTTGATGAAAGCACTTCATTTTGGGTATCAATTTTTCTTTCAGGACTTTGTTTATCGTTGCTATCAGCTGTATTAATTTTTTTCTCCAGCTGGCATTTGCCATTACAATGCAATTGGGATTTGTCTTTATTAATACAATTTGCTGCAAAGGCTTTGGTATTAATATAATAATCTGCAATAAAGAACAGGCTACAGAATGTTTGTATGCAAAACACTACTGTAAAAGCAAAAGCTATTATGCACCTGTATGTTCTTTTTTGTATCAACTACAATTTTTGTAACAATTAAAACATCAATAATAAATAAATGGTTGCCTGCTATGACTACTTTGCTACCGGCTTATTTATAATTTATTTCCCTTTTTCAGCCTCTCCACAAATCCATCCTTACATTGCTTTAAAAAAAACTATACACTTTATCTTTACAAGTTAGAACTATAAATGATTTCATGAATAAACTTTGAGTTTAAAATTTTTTATTGAGACAAGTTTTTATTCATTAAAAACTGATCGTCATCAAGTGTTTTAAGAAAAGCGATGATGTTTTGTTTCTCTCCACTGTTCATTGCAATACCGGCTTTACCATTTTCTTTCAATAAAGGATCAACACCTGTAGTATCTTTTATACCAAATGCATAATAATCCAATACATCCTTCAAACTTTGCAAACTTCCGTTATGCATATAAGGTGAAGTAAAATCAATGTTACGCAGGCTGGGCACTTTGAATTTATATTTATCAGTGTCCTGCAATGTAATAAAGTATCTTCCCAAATCATTTTTGTCAACTGTACTTAACCCTGTATTGCGAAAAGAATTATCTGTAAACAATGGTTCAGTATGACAGCCGCTGCATTTTTCTTTAAATAATACATATCCTTTTTGCTCATTAAAAGTGAACATTGTTTGCTTACGCATTACACTATCGTATTTTGAATTACTGCTCACACACATTACCATAAACTGCGATAAAGCTTTAAGAAAAGTTGATGTGGTTATGTCTTCGCCGTCAAATGCTTTTTTGAATAAAGGAGGATAAATATTGCCTGCGCGCAATCTCCCCAAAATGTTTTGCATCGAATCATCCATTTCTGTATGATTGGTGATCGGTGCAATGGGCTGCATATCCAAATCAAACACACCACCATCCCACATAAAATAATTGCTCCATGCAAGGTTCATGATTGGTGGTACGTTGCGCTTACCTGAACTATTGTAAATACCACAGCTTACTGCTAAAGCAGGTTGTGTAAACGCGGCTT
>Ga0206903_10065_pt2 | contig 24552 bp, 21 predicted proteins | sample Alteio_BWOrgHeat_45_FD_152959 | JGI IMG/M metagenome (GOLD analysis project Ga0206903, IMG submission 152959) | Enriched cells from forest soil in Barre Woods Harvard Forest LTER site, Petersham, Massachusetts, United States -... | ecosystem: Environmental > Terrestrial > Soil > Temperate forest >... | reverse complement strand
TAAAAACAGAAACAATTGAATCGCATGAAATGCATTCAGAGTTTTTTGAAGTGGATATTGAACTTATAGAAAAAATTATAGCCCACTCAAACAAACTGATCATTGCTGTTGGTACAACAACTCTGCGTACGTTGGAAAGCTTATATTGGATGGGAGTGAAAATACGTGAAACGTCAAAAGTGAAAAGTGAAAGGAAAATTACTATTGAAGATATTTCAATTCATCAATGGGATGCTTACGAATTGAATGATGAAAACATTTCTGTTGAAGATGCTTTACAAACTTTATTTCAATGGCTGAAAGAAAATAAATTGAATAAACTTATTGCAAAAACACAAATCATAATTGCGCCACCATACAAATTAAAAGTTGCTAATGCCTTAGTAACAAATTTTCACCAACCTAAATCTACATTGTTGCTGTTAGTTGCTGCAGTAATAGGAAACGACTGGAAACAAGTATATGACTATGCTTTAAAAAATAATTTTCGTTTTCTCAGTTACGGTGACAGCAATTTATTTTTTGCATTATAATGCTCGATGTCGTGAAGGATCATATTCATGTTTCCATCTTCTGTGTGTCCACAAATAAATTTCAGGTTGTTCTTTTACATTCGCTTCAAGATATTTTATCATTTGCCTGGTAAGCCCCCCTTCCGGCAATTTTTTTACATCATTATTTATCTCAATAAATTTTACATGATAATGTCCGCGTTTTACCTTTTCAAACTTTGCATAAAACACGATTGTATTATTTAAATGTGCGCTTTTTTCAGGGCCCGTTACAAAAGGCGTAAGCTTACCAAAAAAAGGAAGCCAGTAAGCCTGTTCAGTGTTACCGGCGCTCTGATCATATACAAAAACAAGACTAAATCTTTCTCTGCGGTACTGCCTGAATTCTTTAAGGTAAGAAGTGGCTGCAATAAGCTTTGAATGAAAACGACTTCGCATTTTATAAAAGACTTTATCCATTGCCGCATTTGTTATAGGCATATAAACCACCAATAACCGGTACTTTATTTTAAGACCCATTGAAAGATTCGCATACTCCCAATTAAAAAAATGGCCTAAATGCACTTGCACATTTCTTCCGGTTGAATAATATTCATTTATATTATAAGCTTCACCTGCAAATCTTTTCTGTAATTGCTTTTTTGATATGCTTAAAAGCTTAATTATCTCAATAAAATTATCAGTGAAATTTCTGTAAAACTTTTTTGCAATAAGCTTTTTTTCCTCGTAATTTTTTTCGGGAAAAGCAAGCGTAAGATTTGCCATAACCACTTCTTTCCTGTAACCAAAAACATAATAAATAAGCACATAGGCAAAATCGCTGATGCGATATAAAACCCAAAAAGGCAATAAAGAAACCAGATACAAAAAACCATATATCAAATAGAACATTGAATAAAATAATTTTATAAAATAATATTCTGAATAAGATTGTCTTTGTAAGGGTGATCCGTATTGAAATGTAAACCACGACTTTCTTTTCGGAACTCAGCGCTCTTCACTATAAGATATCCAACTGTGATCAGGTTTCTCAATTCACACAACTGTGGTGAAACTTTTGTTGACCGGTATAATGTTTCTGTTTCATCGTACAGTAAGTCAAGCCGTTTCATTGCACGGGACAAACGCACATCATTACGAACAATACCAACGTAGTCACTCATTATCAGTTGCAGTTCTTTCAAACTTTGGGTTATCAGGATCATTTCTTTTGGTTCAGATGTTCCTATGGCATTCCAGTCAGGTACAGCGTTTACTGCTTTTTTCCACTGGTCAAAAAAGAAATCCTCATTAATAACACTTATCTTTTCGATTGTATTTAAATATGCCCGATGACCAAACACCATAGCTTCTAAAAGGCTATTGCTGGCCAAACGATTCGCACCATGTAATCCTGTGCTGGCACATTCACCACAAGCATATAAATTAAGAATTGTAGTACAAGCCCATTCATCTGTTTTAATTCCGCCACAACTGTAATGGGCAGCAGGTGCAACAGGAATCATTTGTTTGGATACATCAATTCCAATGCTTAAACATTTCTCATAAATATTTGGAAAATGATGAATGAATTTTTCAAGGTTCATATGGCGGCAATCAAGATATATATGCTCAGTGCCTGTTTTCTTCATTTCATTATCAATGGCTCTTGCAACAATATCTCGTGGCGCCAGATCTTTGCGCTCATCATATTGTTCCATAAAAGCTTCTTCATGTTTATTGCGTAAAATTCCTCCATCACCACGCACTGCTTCTGTTATTAAGAAAGAGGGAGACACACCTGGCTCAAATAAAGCAGTTGGATGAAACTGGATAAATTCCATATTCTCTACTCTTCCTTTTGCACGATATACCATAGCAATGCCGTCGCCGGTTGCAATACGCGGATTGGTTGTGGTACGATATACCTGCCCGCAACCACCTGTGGCAAGCACTGTAATAGGTGAAAGAATTTTTTCAATCTGGTTATTCATCGTGTTTAGAACGTAAACACCATAACAGGTAATATCGGGAGTAGATTTCGTGACAAGATAACCAAGATGATGCTGCGTGATAATATCAACAACAAAACAGTAATAGATGAATTGAATGTTAGGGATTTTTTCCAGCTCTTTCAATAAAGCACGTTCAATTTCTTTGCCCGTAACATCTTTGTGATGCAGAATTCTGTTTTCGCTGTGACCGCCTTCTCTTCCTAAAGTATATTCTCCGCTTTCATCTTTATCAAACTCAGCACCATATTCTATTATCTCTCTTATCCGTTCGGGACCTTCCTGTACAACAATTTCAACAATATGTTCATTACATAGACCATCACCTGCAATTAATGTGTCTTCAATATGCTTTTCAAAACTATCATTGGCATCCCAAACACCTGCAACACCACCTTGTGCATACTTTGTATTGGTTTCATCAGCGGTGGTTTTAGTGATGATGATAACCTTTTTTTGTGGAAATGCTTTGGCAATTTTAATAGCATATGTCAGGCCTGCAACACCTGAACCTATTACAAGAAAATCTGTTTGCATCATGCAAAATAAATGCTTAATTCATAAAGCACACATATCTGAAACAAAAAGCGCAGGCATTATAATAATGTCTGCGCTACGCTAATAAATTTAATGATTGTTAAATATCTGTAGTGCCTCTTCTTCCAAATATTAATGAAAGAACAAATAAAATAACAAAAAGGAAGAATAAGAATTTAGCAATTCCGGCAGCGGCTACATATATTCCACCAAAGCCAAATATTGCTGCAATAATTGCGATTACTAAAAAATATCAATGTCCAGCGTAACATAGTATAAAGTTTTAATGATGAACAATGATTGATACTCACAAAATATCATGCCATTCAGCAGCTGTAATAACGATGATTTGTTACAGGTTGAATAACAGGAATAAAATTCTACATTATGTATACAGCTATGAACAAAACTATTTCGCCATCTGTTCGATCACCTGTGGTGTTACGCCTGTAAAGCTGAAGCCACCATCATGAAACAGGTTCTGCATGGTAACCATCTTTGCATAATCACTAAAAAGCAATGTGCAGTAATTGGCGCATTCTTCTGCAGAAGCATTGCCCAGCGGGCTCATTTTTTCAGCATAATCCATAAAACCATCAAAGCCTTTAACACCGCTGCCTGCAGTTGTTTTTGTTGGCGATTGTGATACTGTATTTACTCTTACTTTTTTTCTTACACCATAATAATAACCAAAGCTGCGTGTTACACTTTCAAGTAAAGCTTTTGCATCAGCCATTTCATTATAATCGGGAAATACGCGTTGCGCAGCGATGTATGTAAGCGCAACAACGCTGGCGCCTTCATTCAATGCATCCATATCCCACGCTGTACGTAAAACACGATGCAAACTCATTGCAGAAATATCCAGCGTCTTCTGGTTAAAGTTGTAATCAATTTCTGTATATGATTTTCCTTTACGCACATTTAAACTCATACCAATTGAATGCAGTATAAAATCAACACCACCGCCAAAATGTTTCAGACTTTCTTCAAACAATTTTTTAAGATCATCCATATTCACCACATCGGCAGGTATAACAGGTGCATTGTTACACTCTTTTGAAAGCTGGTTTATTTCGCCCATGCGTAACGCAATCGGCGCATTGGTTAGCACCAATTCTGCGCCTTCGGCAAAACATGCCTTTGCAGTCTTCCAGGCAATACTTTGCTCATTCAATGCTCCGAATATAATTCCTTTTTTTCCTTTAAGTAAATTGTACATCTTATTGGTTTGAAGCGGTAAAAATAATTCAATTCATTAATTGATGTTTGATTTCTCCGGAGAGATGTTATCCGGCTGTCAATGAAACTTTATAACATTAAAATTTTGAAACTTTATTCTATACATTTGGCTGCTGATTATTTTTACAAAAACAAATACAAAAAATGAAAACAATAAAAGCTTCTCTTTTTACTTTATCTGCATTATTAAGTTTAACGATTGCAAAAGCACAAACGGCAGATGACATCATAGCCAAACACATAGATGCTATTGGTGGTAAAGACAAAATTTCACAGGTAACTTCAATGTACATTGAAAGCAATACCAACATAATGAATATGGATGCGCCCACAAAAACGTACATTGTTAATGGTAAAGCTTACAGAACAGAATCAGATTTCAACGGGCAAAGCCTTGTTCAGGTTATAACCGATAAGGGTGGCTGGTCAATCAATCCTTTTACAGGTGGCACTGCCGCAACTGCAATGCCTGATGATGAATACCAGGTAAGGGCGGAAGATGTAAACGCAATAGATCCCTTAGTAAATTATGCAGTTAATGGCAGTAAAGTTGTATTGGCCGGACAGGAAAAAGTGGGTGATGTGAACGCCTATAAATTACAGTTAACAAATAAATACAATAAAGAAACAGATTTCTACATCGATCCTTCTACGTGGTATGTAATCAAGATGGTTGCCACTGCAAACATTATGGGTCAGCCAACAACCGTTACAACTACTTTGTCAAATTTTCAAAAAACAGATTTTGGTATTGTAATTCCTTATTCAATCAATACTGATTTTGGCCAGGCTGTTTTAGTAATAACTGTTCAAAAAATTGAAGTGAACAAAGACATAGATCCAACCATTTTTGATATGCCTAAATCATAAAAAGATCTTAATCATTAAACAGAACAGCAGGCAATAACCGGCTGTTTTTATTATATGCTGATGAACGATCATTAATTACCGATCATCTCTCTTGCATTTTCAATTGCTGCAGCAGTAGGTGGTTCGCCGGCAAGCATTTGCGCGATGGCCTGTATGCGCTCATCTTTATTCAATAACCTTATGCTTGTTTGAACAGCATTATTTTTTATTTGCTTGTACACATAAAAATGCGCATCAGCCTTGCCTGCAATTTGCGGCTGGTGCGTTATAGAAACAACCTGCCGTTGTTGTGCGAGTTGTTTTAAAATAATTCCAACCTGCTTGGCAGCTTCTCCTGAAATACCCGTATCAATTTCATCAAATATTAATGTGGGAAGATCTATTTTTTCTGCCACCAGCGATTTTATGCAAAGCATTAAACGGCTTAGCTCGCCACCGCTTGCAACTTTACGCAATGGCTCAAAACGGTTGCTTTTGTTTGCATCAAATAAAAATTCAATTGTGTTTTTACCAAACGCATTTAATGCAATATCGGCAACAATAACTTTTATCATTGCATTAGGCATTCCAACCTGGATAAGTAAGCTGTTTACATTCTTTTCAAATAATGAAATAACTTTTTTTCTTTTTGTTGATAATTCTGCTGCAATTGTTTCAAGCTGCTGTAACTGCTGATCAAATTTATTTTGAGCTGATGAAATTGCTTCATCCATATTTAAAACCGCGTCTAATTTTTGCTGCAGCTCGTCTTTAATATAGAGTAATTCACTTGTTGATTGAACGCCGTGTTTTTTTTGCAAGCGGTAGCCTGCAGTCATTCGCTCATTAATAAAATTGATACGTACTTCATCATAATTCACTTCATCATTAAGGCTTCCCAGTTCATTGCTTATATCAGCCAGTTCAATTTGCACGCTTTGCAAACGATCCGCCATTTCTTTAAGGTTTGCATTAAACGATGCAAAAGCATTCAGCTTATTGATCAACTGTTTTAAAGTTAGAACTACGGGTTGCTCACTTTCTTTCAACTCATATACTGCAGCACTTAAAGCGTTCTTAATTTCTTCTGCATTGCTTAATAACTTCAATTCGTCTTCCAGGTCTTCCAACTCATTTTCTTTAAGATTGATATCATTCAGTTCATCAAATAAAAACTGGTTATAATCAAGCTCTTTCTGAAAATTATTTTTTTGTGTGATGAGTTGCTCCAGTTGATGCTGCGTTTGTTTCCACTCGTTATATAAAGGTCTGTATTGCGATAATGATCTTTCATTGCCTGCCAATGCATCCAGCACTTCGCGCTGAAAATCTGAATCACCTAATTCCAGGGTGTCAAACTGTTGATGCAGGTCAACCAGCATTGAAGCAAGCTGTTTCAATTGCTGCAGGTTTGCCGGCGTATCATTTATAAACCCGCGTGATTTTCCGTTTGCCGCGATCTCTCTTCTTAGTACTAATTCATCGTCTGCTGCAAAATCATTTTCATTTAAAAACTGCAAAACATTTTTTCTTTTTTCAATATTAAAAATACCTTCAACAAAGCATTTCTTTTCTTTATGCAGCAACACAGATGAATCTGCCCGTTCGCCAAGAATCAGGCTCAGTGCGCCGATCAAAATGCTTTTGCCTGCGCCTGTTTCCCCCGTGATGATATTAAAGTGTTGCGAAAAATTTATTTCGATCGAATCAATAATTGCATAGTTCTGTATGATGAGCTTTGAAAGCATAAGGCAAATATAGAAAGTCAGCAGACTTTGCAACGCTAACAGCAAAAAGTTAAAACAGATTAGCTAAAAACTATAAGTTTGATCTGCCGCCATAAAATTCTGTTGCAGAAAGAGAGTCCGCGATTAAAACTGGGATAGATAACACAACGAGGCTTAATTGAAACTCAATTGCGGGTAACAAAAAAATAAAATCATGAACAACAATTTTTCAGCATTTAATAAACACGTCAGCAGTGGTTTTTTCTTCAGGCAATTCCTGTTATCAAAATTACCTGCCGCGTATTTTGCCGGTTTAAAAATTGAAGTATTTGACCAACAACATGCCGTTGTTTCGGTTAAACAAAAATGGTTCAATAAAAATCCGTTCCGCTCTATATACTTCGCTATACTTTCAATGGCTGCAGAAATGAGCACAGGCCTTTTAAGCATGGGTAATATATATGAACGCAAACCTGCAGTAAGTATGCTGGTGGTTGAACAAAGAGGAGTATTTCATAAAAAAGCAACGGGCAAAATTTTATTTACCTGTGCAGACGGAAATAAAATTGCTTCAACTGTTGAAGAAGCAATCACAACAGGCAATGCTGTTTCAATTGTGTGTTATTCAAAAGGCATCAATGAGCAAAACGAACTTGTGGCTGAGTTCTGGATAACCTGGAGTTTTAAAGCCAGGAAATAACAATACCGCTTGCAGGTTAACTGTAAGAATTATATCATCTTTTTTAATCCAATTAGTTTGATGAGTTGGCTGCTATATGCAGGGCGAAAGCGGCAATGGCCATATCCTTCAGCAGGTTCACAAGTTCGCTCTGGCGCACTTCAGGATCGCCGGCATTTAAAAAATTCGGAAGATGGATAGTTAATACAAAAATGAATAAAAGTATTGTCAGTAAATAAGCTGCGGTCTTTACCATTTTGTTTGTAAGAAATGCAATGGCAGCAAGAATAAATGCAGCACCCGGAAGGTATACCCATAAATTTCCGACAGAAGGTAAAAATGATGGTACATACCCCACAAGATTTTGCGGGTAAATAAAATGGTAAATACCAAATGTAAACATAACAAGCGCCAATAGAATAATGGCAACACGCGAGATTGTTGGTTCTTTCATGATGGCAATTTTAGAGTATTAAGATACAAACTTTCTGCGTGAGTTAAAAAAAATATCTATCACTTCAATTAAACATGCGCTTATCTTTAGTGTATTTAATACAATTCTTTATATGAAGATTGCTTTCCATGGCGCTGCCAGAACGGTTACAGGTTCAAAACATCTTATTACATTAAACAGCGGAAAAAAGATCTTGCTGGATTGCGGTATGTTCCAGGGATTGGGTAATGAAACCTTTGCATTGAACAGCCAGTTTGGTTTTGATGCATCGGCTGTCAGCTATTTGTTACTTTCTCATGCGCATATAGATCATTGCGGGCTTATTCCAAAACTGGTGAAAGAAGGCTTTAACGGAAAGGTATATTGCACTCCCGCCACTAAAGACCTTGCAGCAGTGCTGTTAATGGATAGCGCCGAAATAGAACGTGACGATATAAAATTCACCAACAAAAAAAGAATCAAAAGAGGGCTTGAACCATACGAACCTTTGTATGAGATAAGCGATGTACAAAATGCATTGCCTTTATTCAACGAGGTTAATTATAATAACTGGTTTACAATAGAAGATGGCGTTGAGGTTTTTTATACGGATGCAGGGCATATAACAGGCAGTGCAGCCGTGCATGTGCGCATAACCGAAAACAATGTAACACGGCAATTAACTTTCAGTGGTGATGTAGGAAGATACAACGATGTTATATTGCGCAAACCTGATGTATTTCCGCAAGCGGATTATATACTTATTGAAAGTACTTACGGTGATAGCCTGCATGAATCTTTTGCCAACACACCTGATGAATTTTTTAAATGGATAAGCAAAACCTGCATTCACAAAAAAGGCAAGCTCATTATTCCCGCCTTCAGCGTAGGACGAACACAGGAACTTTTATATTTTCTGAATGATCTTAGTCTTTCAGGCAAATTAGGTGGTATTCGTGTTTTCGTTGATAGCCCGCTCAGTCTTGAAGCAACTAACGTCGTAAAACAACATCCTGAAAATTTTAATGCGGGCATACAGTTATTATTAAAAACAGATGACGATCCTTTTGCTTTTCCTGAACTGAAGTTCATAGAAAACGTTGATGAAAGTAAAAGCCTGAACGACAGGCATGAACCTATGATCATCATCGCTGCAAGTGGCATGGCTGATGCAGGCCGTATTAAACATCATATTAAAAACAACCTGGATAACGGAAATAATACAATACTCATAGTAGGTTATTGCGAACCTAACTCATTGGGAGGATTGCTGATGAATGGAGCAAAACAGGTAAAAATATTTGGAGAAATGTATGATGTAGATGCAGAAGTAGGCGTTATGCGCAGTATGAGTGCACATGGCGATTATAAAGACCTGCTGCATTTTCTGCAGGTGCAGCAAACTGATAAAGTAAAAAACATTTTTATCGTACATGGCGAGTATCATGTGCAGGAAGATTTTAAACAGAAATTAGAAGCCACGGGATTTAAAAAATGTAATGATCCCGGCGATGCACAGCGAATTTGATCTTGGATAATGACCACAATAAAAATTATTAAGGGTGATATTACAAAACTCCAGGTTGATGCTATTGTAAATGCAGCCAATTCATCGTTAATGGGTGGAGGTGGTGTTGATGGAGCTATACATCGTGCAGGCGGCCCGAAAATCCTGGAAGAATGCAAGGCAATTGTTGCAAAACAGGGAGGTTGTAAAACAGGAGAAGCAGTAATTACAAGCGGTGGCAATCTCCCTGCAAAATATGTTATCCATACTGTTGGGCCAGTGTGGAGTGGTGGTAAGAATAATGAAAAGGAATTGCTGGCGAATGCTTATAAAAATTCATTAAAGCTTGCCATAGAAAACGCGGTGCGAACAATTACTTTTCCGAATATAAGCACAGGCATATACGGGTTTCCGAAAGATAAAGCAGCCGCAATAGCTTTACAAACCACGCATGCATTTATTCAAAACATACGCGAACTCTCCGAGATAATATTTGTTTGTTTTGATGATGAAAATTTTCACCTGTATAACCAGCTTATGCATACAAATAAATAATTTAGCTCAGGATATACCGACGATTGACAAATGCTCACCACAAAACTTTATACTATGCAAAAAATCTTTTTATTTTTTCTGCTGATAACAAGCTGCACTTCATTATTTGCGCAAAACAAAATGGCCTGCTGTTTGCCCACAGCAACAGAAAGATTTGCCATGCTTGCCGGCAATAAAAAATTTGTTATGCAACACGCTGCCCCGGCGCCATTTGTTTATCACAGTGCAAATGGCGCAGATATAACTTTTAAAGCTGCTGATGGCACAGATGCGCATGGCTGGATGGTGAAAGCATCTAAGCCAACCGACTATTATTTATTTGTGATTCATGAATGGTGGGGGTTGAACGATTACATAAAACAGGAAAGCGAAAAATTAGGCAATGACCTCGGTGTAAATGTAATTGCAATTGACCTGTATGATAACAAGGTTGCCGCTACACCCGATGATGCACGCAAACTGGTTCAGGCAGTTAAAACAGACAGGGCACAAAGCATAATTAAAGGTGCTTATAATTATGTGGGAAGCAAGGCAAAAGTGTTTACTATTGGCTGGTGCTTTGGTGGCGGATGGAGTTTACAGGCTGCAATTGCAGGAGGCAGTAATGTTGTTGGCTGTGTAATGTATTACGGAATGCCTGAAACAGATATGAATAAATTAAAAAGCCTGCATTGCGATGTTATCGGATTTTTCGCGAATAAAGACCAGGCCATCACACCACAGATCGTTGACCAGTTCCAGGCGAATATGAAAGCTGCTGATAAGAACTTAACCGTGCATAGGTATGATGCCACGCATGCATTTGCCAATCCAAGCAATCCGAATTATGATAAAGAAGCTACAGCAGATTCGTATGCAAAAAACGATTGCCTTTATTAAAGAAAGAATGAAATAAGTTTCAAATAATAAACGTGAACAACATTCAGTCGTTCTTTAAAGATGTGTATCACAACTTCAACCATAGAAATATTGATCTGGTAATTGCGAACATGACAGATGATGTGCAATGGGCGAATGGAGTGGATGGTGGTTATGTGTATGGACATGACGGCGTATATGAATATTGGACGAAGCAATTTGAATTAGTAAGTTCAAATGTTACACCATTAGACATCGATGAAAAAAATAATTTTGTAAGCATTAAAGTACGCCAGGTTATTCATGATATGAATGGCAATGTTTTATCTGATGGTATTGTTCATCATTTTTTTACTTTGAAAAATGGCAAGATTGCAAGATTTGATATTGGTGAAAGGGTTGACGTTGCTCTTAAAAATTTAAATTATCTACCTTAGTTGCAACGATTGTAAAACACAAGCCAGAGATGATAAATGGATCAACAGCCGAAGTGTTGCGACGCAAGGAACGATACCATGAAATAAGCAGCTCGTCACCAGATAAAAATGATAATTGAAAACATAAATATATTCGTTACTATAAAACATAATAAATAAACGAAATCAAGCCACCCCTCTCTCCCGCACGTGCGGGATGGAGAGGGGCAGGGGGTGAGGGCCATGACGCAAAAAAGAACTCCATAACGAACGCTTAATAAAAGAAGCAAACGAAGCACAAATTCGTCAACATACGCGCCGCCATTTTTTAAAAGAATGTGCAATGGGTTTTGGCGGCCTGGCATTGGGTTCTTTATTACAGGCATGTTCTTCAGCAACAAACAACAGTTACAAAATTGCTTTTGATCCTGCACATCCGCTTGCTCCAAAATTGCCAATGTTTGCTGCACGCGCAAAGAATGTAATTTATTTACACATGGCTGGTGCGCCATCGCAACTGGAGTTGTTTGATTACAAACCTGAGTTGATGAAATTGGATGGACAATTATGCCCGCCATCATTAGTGGAAGGAAAACGTTTTGCATTCATTCGCGGCATTCCAAAAATGTTAGGACCACAGGCAACGTTTGCACAATATGGACAAAGCGGCGCATGGGTAAGCGATCACATGCCGCATCTTGCATCTATTGTTGATGAATTAAGTTTTTTAAAAGCCTGCACAACAGACCAGTTCAATCATGCACCTGCGCAATTGTTAGTGCATACAGGCTCGCCAAGATTAGGCAGACCGAGTTTGGGCAGTTGGGTTACATACGGATTGGGAACAGAAAATCAAAACCTGCCCGGCTTTGTTGTATTGACAAGCGGCGGGAAATTTCCTGATGCCGGTAAAAGTGTTTGGGGTAGCGGATTTTTGCCAAGTGTTTATCAAGGCGTGCAATGCAGAAGTGTTGGTGATCCGGTATTGTTTATTAAAGATCCTGCGGGAATGAATCGTGATCTGCGCAAAGCTTCTATCGATGCCATCAACCAGGTAAATGAACAGGAATACAAAGAGTACAACGACCCTGAAATTCTTTCGCGCATCGCGCAATATGAAATGGCGTACCGCATGCAAATTGCAGCGCCCGAAGTGATGAACATCAACGATGAGCCGCAATACATTCATGAGATGTATGGCACAAAACCCGGCGAAGCCTGTTTTGCCAACAATGCTTTGCTCGCAAGAAAACTGGTGGAAAAAGGTGTTCGTTTTGTTCAGTTATTTGACTGGGGTTGGGATAGTCATGGCACTGATGCCAGTCTTGCAATTGATATTGGTTTCATCAACAAATGCCGGCAGGTTGACAAATGCATCACTGCTTTAATACTCGATCTGAAACAACGCGGATTACTTGAAGAAACATTGGTTATATGGGGCGGAGAATTTGGCAGAACACCAATGATGGAAAACCGTGAAGGCAAACAAAATCCATTTAAAGGAAGAGATCATCATGTAGACGCCTTCACCATCTGGATGGCCGGCGGCGGCATTAAAAAAGGCGTAGTGTATGGCGAAACAGATGAGATCGGTTATTATCCTGTAAGCGGCAAAGTAACTGCATTTGATATACAGGCGACTATATTAAATCAACTCGGATTCGATCACGAAAAATTTACCTATCAATTCCAGGGAAGGCCATTCAGGCTAACTGATGTTTCAGGAAAAGTGATCGAAGAGATTGTAGCGTGAGCCCATCTTGCCCGACCCTAAAGGGAGAAAGAAAGCCTGCTCATTATTATAAAAACGAAACACAAAAGTGAACGTCATTCCCGTGAAAACGGAATCCTCTAATTATGAAAATAAGTTTTAAATGAAAATTATTGTTTTAAAAAACCAGTGATAGAAAGGTAATATTTAAAAATAAGAAATTACATAATTATAAAACAGGGAGCAGGCGCATTTTGCTTGTTTACAGGAAGATTACAGAACCAGAAATTGGTCAGAGACAAAAAGCGAAGCAACCCGTGGAAATAAATATTAAAAAAAATATTATTATAAAAAAATGTACATTACAGAAAACCTGCTATATGAAAAAAACAATATTTCTGCTTTTTATTTCAGCAATTGCCTGTACGGGTACAACCAAAAAAGAAACTCCTGTAATGCCTGGTACCTATATCATGTTATCACAATCTGTAAAGGGAGGCGCCACAGATACTACATACAAAACCCTGAAGCAAATGAAAATTTATACAGAGGATTATTTTATGTATGCAAATGTAAACCCCGCAGACTCTGTTTCTGCATTTGGTATTGGTACATACAGTGCAGACACCGGAGTTGTAACAGAACACAGCATTTTCAGCGCGGCCGATTCAACACGCAGTACTTCTGCTGCTTCGTTTAATTTACAGGTTGAAAAAACAGGTAAAGGTTACAGGCAGGTAATTCCTGACATAGAATCTCATGGACAAAAGTATATGCTTACAGAAGAATACCAGGCAGAAGATACTGCTGCGAAATCGTCGCTGGATGGTGCATGGAAGCAAATAAAATATTACTATATAAAAGGAAAAGACACTTCAGCAAAGGGGCCCATTCAATATAAAACCTATTACCAGGGGCACTTTATATGGGGCAATTCTTATACTGACTCTGCAAAAAAGACTTACACAGGCATTGGTTTTGGAACCTTTATCATGGATGGCACGGACAAGGTAAAAGAAACCATTATGGCTTCTACGTATTCACAAATAAACGGGATGGTTTTTAATATTGACCTCGCAATGAATGGCAGTGATGAGTTTAGCCAAACCATTACAAACAGTGACAGTTCCAAAACAATAGAAGTTTACCAGCGTTTGAAAAAATAAAACGATTGTACTTTCCATCTTTAAAACACTGATGAACATACAAGATTGTTTACGCTGCTATGTAGTCAGAAAAACTACGGCACATGACTTAATCATTTAATAAGCACATTGCAGGTAAAGCTTCCTTTCGGTTTACCATCGGCCATCAGGTCAGAGCCAATTATAAGCTTATATTTCCCTTTTACTGTAATGGGGTAACGTATCGTTCTTGAAAAAGGGCCGTCATACTTACCGTTTTTGCCTGCAGGAACATACACCTGTTTAAAGCGGATATTTAAAGTATTATCATCCGGAATTATTTCTGCCGTTAAACTGTCACCATTTGTTACAGGTATTATAAGTGTAACATGTTTACCCATGCCGCTTAAATAAGCACGTGTACTGCCTTTGCCATTTTGTATATCAACGGTAATTAATGTATCCGCCGGCGGTAATAACGTTTTAGTTACCTGTACAGACGTGTCGATCTTATAATTAAAGCTGTCACGTTTACCTGGAGGATGTGTGCTGTCAGCCACCTGCACGGCAGAGTCTGAATAGCCGGTTGTAGTTGTATCGTTTGAAACCTTATCGGCAGCAGAGTTACAGGCAATGGCTGCGCTGCAAAGCAGGCAATAGAATAGCTGTTTCATTTGAAATAACTGTACTGCAAGTTTGCAGCCATTATTTTAAATAGCGCCGGATAATGAGACTATTTTACAGATAAGAATGTTGATCAGGAATAACAGTGGAGAGTGATAAGTAATCTTGCCGGTGACAACACTGGCAAGGGGCGGGCCTTCTTGTGCCATTAAATGCCTTTAAGGTGCCGGTTGAGTGCCGGTTTTCTGCCTTTAGCCTGCAAGTTAAGTGCGCTTTGGCAGCAGGTTGGGTCTCTATAAGGTTACTATAATGTTACTATAAGGATGGCGAAAAAGAAAGGATTTTTTGTAATTTTTTGAAGATACCCGGCAAATAATTTCAGATGCTGAAAGATAAACCATACCTCAAAGAGTGACAAAAAAATTAAGTGAATTAATACGCAATGAGCCTGTATAACATACAGGGCTAATCAGGAGACATTCGCTGAGAAGGGAAAGAAATGGTTGTTCGTCCATCTACAAAAGAATGAGGGTAATCCTTTAAATTTTATGCTCTTATTGGTCACTAATAAAAGTTATATTTGAAGTGGTGGTACCGGCAAAAGGAAAGTACTTATAATGAACGAAAAAGATCAAACGATAATTGATTAAAAGATTTTAGAATGGCTGATGACTCAATTCAATGGACTTTGGCTAATCCTTCGGGTATCCTGAGAGATGAAGCAGAAGATGCATGGCATTCAGGGCATGTTACTGATATAATGAAGCTGGAAAGCGGTGGCCTTCTTATTGCCACACAAACAGGGGGCGTTTGGCTTATAAATGAAAACAACAGTACTTTAAGCATTTCGCATGACTGGTTAGTGACGGATATTAACTGCCTTGCAAAAGGGCCTGATGACTTTAACCATGTGTTTGCAGGATGCACCAAGGGAATAATACGCGAAACAGACATAGGTGAAACAATACCCCTGCTTAACTGGAAAGAAATAAATGATCCGCTTCCTTTAGACGCTGGTGATGTAATGGATATCTGTATCATACCAAGGCTACGGCGTATTATTGTTGCCTGTTCAAATGGGCTTTTCTGGTCAGTAATTCCGGTTTCATCACCCAAAAAAGGTTGTTTTTCAATCGGCTCCAAGCCCCCACCGAGGTTATATAAATGGAAACAAGCTAAGATAAATGGCGGAGGAAAACACACGCAGGGCTTCTGGAATGTTGCAATTGGCTCTGATAAGAGTGGTTCAGACCGTTCTGAATTAGAAGATATTAAAAATATAACCATAGTTGCGGGTGGATATTATATTGACTATTCCACCCTGCCTGGTGATCCAAGCCAGGGTGGTTTATTTATAGGCCAATGGGATACCTCAGGAGAACTTGTAATGAAACGGCCGGCCTTTAACCTGGACGATAAAATTGAGCCGGCATCATTTTTCTTATCGGGAGCAGGCACCTGCTCTGTTTGCTCATTTAAGATGAGTCCCAATATATTATATGCAGGATATTCGGGAAAAGACGGGAGGCTTTTTAAAGTACTCAGATCAAAAGACGGAGGGTTTACCTGGACGATTTCAGGAACTCTCGTAACAAAACAGGGTGATGACCTGAATTCATTAGCCGGTAGCCAGGGTGTTAACTGGAATAATTGCATATCTGTTTCGCCTACTGACCAGGGGTATGTTGTTTTGGGGTGGGTAGATCTTTTTCTTAGCCTGGATAGTGGTAAAACGTGGCGTTTGATAAAGGATAGTAAACACCAGCATACTGATCACCATGCCCTGGCTTTTTATCCGGAAGTTATCAGTGACTTTCACGATTTGTATGTGGGGAGTGACGGAGGCGTTTTACGTATTAATTTAGACGATTACGGTAATGGAACCGGATCACCATTCCAAAGTAATTACAATCAATTTCTTCCTACCATTCAATGTTATTCGAGGAAAATGATACAATTCTTTGGAACATTAGGTGTATCCAGAACTTCATTTGGGCTTATTTCAACAGGTTTACAGGATAATGAGAATGTATGGTGTACATCAACTGCTCCTGTTGCTTCATCATGGTTAGCTATGGATGGAGGTGACGGAGGCTGGAATAGCTTTACTCAGGACGGGGCCTTATTACATTATACCAAAGATGGCCCGGCTGCTATAAGCACTTTCAGCAATAGTGCAGGCGTTAATTCAGTTTCCTCAACCAAAGTACCACTTATTAAAACATCTTCAACTCCTTTATATGCTCCTGCAGGAGAATATGTAGTGCACCCCACATACAAAAACAAGCCGGGGCACACATTACAAAGCGTAGCAACAGTAAAAAATTTGATTTTCGGATTATATGCCGACCAGGACACCGATGAAGGTTATTACTGGGAACTGATAGCAACTATTCCAGACAATGAAATACTTTCTGAAGTAGCCTCTTTTGCAGGCGATAGTATTTTTGCGGGCACCGAAAACGGCAAAATGTATTTCGTGGATACTAAAGCAGGAAGTGTAGTCCCTATTACAATTAAACTACCTAAACTCGGCCCTTTTGATCAAATAACCGGCGGTAGCATAAGCCGTATCGTTACATTTAGTGATACAGACGTATTTGCCTCGATAAACAATGCTTTTGTGATTGATAAAAATACAAAACAACCCACAGCGTACAGGTATCATTATCTTATTCGCCTTGATGGTTCCATGTTTGTAACAACACCCGGCAACGGACTGCCAAACGAAGTAATATATGCTTTGGAAGCAGTTACTCATCCCCATTCAGAGACAGACCATACTTTGTTTCTTGCCACAAGTGAACGGGTTTATATTAGCCGCGACAGTGGGAAAAACTGGCAGGAAGCATCCGATGGCCTGCCACGCAATGCACATTGTTCTGATCTACGGTTTGTAAATTTAGAGCCTGAAGCCAGACTTTATCTAAGTACTTATGGCTGGTCTGTTTGGGTAGCAACATTAAAATAGAAATATGCTCTGTGTTATAGAAACCTAATACAACAAATCGATTGTTGCCTGCTAACAACATACAGCCCCACTTCAGGCAAACGTGTAAACACAATTAATCTTTGAATTCAATACTTATAAACGTTTTGATATAGCGGCTTGAAACCAGCTCAATATATACCATGTAAGAAGGAACGCACCGCATTCAAGCGTAAAACTTCCAAACTTATAAAAAGCTTCTGCCAATATCCATGATATACAAAAAGAAGGAAGTTCTCTTTTAAAGAAAGCGGGAAAACCAATTTGTTGCAGGATGGAGTACATATAGCTTTAAGTTTTAAAAGGTGTTATAAATAGATTTTTAAGATGATACCAGTACTAAAGTAATGTATTAATTGCTATGCTTTTGGCAGCTAATTAAAATTCTTTACTCCCCTGTTGGTTGCGGTCAGCAGGGTTTAGAAGATTCATCACCGGCGGCAACGAAAGAGTGGCAAAAAAATTAAGTGAAGTAATACGCAATGACCCTGGCTGACATACAGGGCTAATCAGGAGACATCTGAGAAGAAATAGGTTTTCATATAAATCAGAGATTTGTTCACGCTGAGATGTAGTCAGAAACCATGCATGGCAGGGAACCACAATGTCGTTATCTGAATACAAGGCCGTAAAACAGGTATTGCGGGAAAGAGATAACCAAAGAAATTATTCGCATTTGTATTTGTTTTTAAAGGCGCTCATGAATGCTTTGAATTTCAAGAACGGATGATATGCAGTAATTATCTCGCGCATAATTATTTTATTTGTCCCGGTGAATGCTTCGCATTTCGTTCACACGCCTTGATTGCACAGTTGTAGTATCGCTTCTTCAGCTATTGTTACATGATGCTTACATTCAAACGTTGTGCATTAATTCCAGGTTTAATTTTTTCAAAAAAAGAAAATCTTCCGAACAGTTATAGTCAGCGACCAACAACAGGTGGACACTTGTACAATTTTCAGCTGTCCGGTGCCTTTAAGGTGCTGTTACCTGCCTTTCCTATGTTGTGTTGCCTGCTTATTTCATTAAAAATGCATTTAATGCATGCGTTGGCTTGCCATCGTTACCCCATGCGCTTAAGCCATACTTACTCCAACTCCTGGCGCCTTCCGGCTCCCAGTAAATAACACCTAACCCTTTATTATTGGCAACTGCTTTTATTTTTTGCTGAACCGCTACCAGCATATCATACGTATTTTGTACCAGTGTATCTTCTCCGCCAACTTCCACTACCATTACTTCTTTGTTATACCGTGAAGATATATCCTGCAAATTGTTACCAAGATCGTTTATTGATAAGGTGTAATCAGGGTGGCCACGCAACCAGTAAGGATAATATGACAAGCCAATAACATCGTAACGAACGTGATGTGCTGTAGCACTGTCAAACCACGTTCTGAAGCGCTGGTTATTATTGCCCTGGTCTAAATGCAGTATAACTTTTGTTGTTGGGCTAACTGCCTTTATCGCATCATATCCTTTATTGATGAGTTGTGCAAGGCTGTCCCAGTGTTTAGTGCTGCCTTCAGGATAAATCATACCGCCAGGTATTTCGTTACCCACCTGCACCCATTCCGGTGTTACGCCATTTGCTTTTAATGCAGACATTACATCAAAAGTATAATCATACACATCTTTTAATAATTGCGGAAAGTTATGGCCTTGCCATGCTGTTGGTTTTCGTTGTTTGCCCGGGTCTGCCCAGCTATCACTGTAATGAAAATCTATCATTACCCGCATACCTGCTTTTTGTGCGCGAATGGCCAGCGCCACTGTTTCAACTTTACTGCAATGGCCGCTTGCAGGATCATCGGAAGGATTTACCCATGTTCTTAACCGCACTGTATTAATACCATGATCTTTTAATATTTGAATGCAATCCTCTTCAACACCTTTATCGTTATAAAATGTATAACCGGTTGCTTCCATTTGCGGTAACCAGCCAATATCTGCACCTTTTACAAAATCATTTTTTTGTTGCTGGCTGATGGCATCGTTGTGCACAATAACACTAAAAAATAAAAGGCAAACAATGAGGCATTTGAGATCTTTCATGGTCGATCTATTATTAGTCAAATATAATTTACTGTTTATACCCGGCAATATGCTGAAGTATAAAACATGCAGCGCATTATTTTATAAATGAAAATATTCTATTTTGCGCCCGTAATTTTTTGTATGCAACAAACAACTGCTGTTTACCTTAAGGCCCTTAATGTACTGTTCATTGCACTTGTAACAGCACAGGTCTTATTTGCTGTGATCGCTTATATATTAAAAGCTACCGGCAGTTTTCCAGGCAATACTGAGCTGATGGGCATATTTATATACTTTGTTCCTGCGCTTGATATGGTATGCATACTGGTTGCTCACCTTGTATCTAAAAAGAAATTAAGCCTGGTTGATGCAAACAATTCACTCGCTGATAAATTAAATACCTACAGGGCAATAAGCATTACAAGATGGGCAATGATAGAAGGCGGAACACTTTTTACCATAATCGCTTACCTGTTAACCGGTGCCCAAATGTTTTTGGTAATGATGATTCTTATGATACTCGTATTTCTTACATTATCGCCAACAGTAAAGAGAATATTAAAGGAACTGCCTTTATCTTCTGAAGAGCAGGAAATAATGAACGATCCGGATGGTTTAATTGGATAAATGTTATTTTCGGTGACCCCTTCCTCCATAGCTCCTCCGTACTTCCTCCGTACTTCCTTCATACTTCCTTCATACCTCCTTCATACCTTCTTCATATAGATTCATGGATGACTTTTCTTATCCTGAAAAAACTTTCTCTGGCTTCTAAAACAATAGAAGTTTACCAGCTTCTAAACATACAGATTGTTTACGCTGCGACTTAGTCGGGAGACCAAGCCGGGCAGGGGTTGGTTTGTAAGTTATATGCCAGCGATGGCTGCTCAAATAAAATAATCTGAGAATTATGTACAGGAGCCGCAATGTTCTTCCTGCACACAAAGCAAGACTAAGAGACCTCGTGGGAAAAGAAAGAGCGGAAAACGCCTATGTGCTCAATTGTATATAGATGGTATATAATAAATTGTGTATTTCTGCCACTTGGCAAATACCATCCCGGAATGTATAATAGTTGTAGTTACCGTCGGGGAGCACAATTTTATAGCGATGTGGAGCAACCTGCTCTACATTCAGGAATTGCTGAAAATTATCAGAGTAAATAACCTGTTTATCAAACGGCTCTTTGCAATACAGCATATTCAGGTTGTAATCTATCAGTTTATCTATTGAAGGAACAGGCTTTCCGAAAGAAGTTGCCTTGTATATATCACCGGCGGCTTTTGTTTGTTTCGCTGATTTTTCTTTACCATTCACAATTCTTGAAACACTTGAATACATTAATCTTCCGCTTTGAAAATTCGATATCTCTTCGAGTTGCACATTTATTTTTATAAAAAACCGGATCTGCACATTGGAAACCGCTTTTAAGTAAATGTTATTTCCTGTTTCGGTTTTATAAAACTGCATATTGCCAACACTGTCTCCCCTGAAGGTTATTTTATACTCAGTCTTTTGCAACTGAGCATTCAATATAAAAGAGAAAAAGAGAAAGCTTATTATTAACAGTGATACCTTTTTTGTTTGCCCTCGATATTCCAACGTTTCTTTTGTATAAGGCGATGTATGCAAACAATAATTGCGGGGTATTTTTATTATTAACGATGTGATAAAGAACATACTGAATTCTACAAGGTACTGCTTTTACGCCGGCTTAGCTTTTTTAATTGACAGGATGACGGAAGTTCTCAGATTTGCTTACACGTAATTTAGTCAAAGGCTAAGCCATTCGATGGAATATTATAAAAGGTTAACCGAATTGTTGGTTAGCGAACAATAAAGGTGCAGAAATGGATTCGTGCGGACACGAACCGAGGCAGTTGAGTGGCAAAAAAATCTAAGTGAATTAATGCACAATGTTTCTGGCTAACACATAGAGCCAATCAGGAGACATTTGCTGAGAGGGGAATTGCCGGTGACAACACCGGCAACGGCAGGGAATGATTTTAAATAAAAAAGAAAAATCATACCAATATTACTGCTATTGAAGTTGGAATTAAGTACACACCCAGGTGCGAAATGAAATAATTTTCATACAAACCAGAGATTTGTTTACGCTGCGACTTAGCCGGGAGACTAAGCCGGGCGGGGGTCATTCTTCAGTATAGAAATCTTCATTATTTAATTGAACAGGTTCTTTAAATTCCTCATTGCAGTTAAAGCAATGCCATACCTGTTTAAGACCGATAGCATAATTGCCAAGCATCCACGTAAGTAACGAGGTTACAAGATTAGCCGTTTTGCGATTTGAAGTAATGTATTCTATATTATGGCTACCGCAGTAAGGGCATGCAAAACTTTTTCTTTTTATTTCTTTCAGCGTATTTAATATTTCGGTTGCCTCATTTATCTCATATTTAGCTACCATTAATTTTATACCACCTATTGCATTTGTAAGTACCGGATTTATTGTGGCTGTTTGTTCATCTTTAAGCCAGCAATTAATACCGGCTTCTTCAAATCTGCCAAGCATTAAATTTGCTTCAATATAATTATCGAATGTTTCCAGTATTACAAAATCCATTGCAGCAGTTAAATTTTATATACAAATAAATACAGAAGATGGGTAGTAATAAAAACTATTTTTAAAATCCGTTTTGTGCGGAGATGAACCGGTGCAGTTAAATTGTTGACCAGACCAACAAGGGCGGCAGTTGCAAGTATAAACAAGAATAGGAAAAATGAAATTTTTTATGTAGCAGCACTAAGTTGCTATACAGCAGCTATAAACACTTAATCTTCCTTTTGTCTTTGTTGTTCGGCATTTAATGCCCGCTTTCAATTTTTATAACTGGATATGTATTCATTAAACTATAAAATAAATACATTTGAGTAGTAACGTTTGCTAATCCCTGCTCTTTTAATATCCGGACTCTAAAAAGTATGATTGACGATAATGCTTTGAAAGATGACAATAGCAACGAACACTAAAGTCTTTGTTATGAAATACACATTTACACTTCTTATACTATTTTTTCTGTGCATCAACACATGGGCACAAAGCAGTTTATCTGTACTAACTTATTCTAACAAGAGTGATAAAGCCAATGTTGAGGGTTATATTATAAAAGCCGGTGATGGCTTTGGTCTTGCAGGCGTTATCAGTCATAAAGTTTTTTTACAAAAATTAGGTAAGCAGAAAAATATTACCTGGCAAAGCACGTGGCACGATACAGGCAACTTTTTTGGTATAATTAAATTTATTTATTGTAAGAATGGCGGCTTTGTCATAGCCTCTGAAACAGCTGTCAATGGCACAATGGTTTTTAAAACTGATGCATCGGGCAATATTTTATGGAATAAGATATATAAAAATAACAACGCAACATTCTTTCTTCCTCCGGCTAATACGATTACAGAATTAAGTGATGGGTCATTCATATTGGTAAGCATTATTAATCAAAACAACAAGACATATACCGGTTTGCTGAAAATTGATGGCAATAATGGTAATGTATTAAACTGGATGGTAATTGCCAACAAAAATCAAACAGAGATCCTTTCAATTGCACCTACAAAGGATTCAGGTTTTGTTCTTGCGGGTCGTTATTCATCCAGTGAAGCTTATTTCACTGTTATAAAATTCAATAAAAATGAAGGCATTGAATGGAATGCTTATTATAACACCAGTAATCCTACAGTATCATACAAAAGAGAAGCAAATGCTATAAAACAAACTTCGGATGGTGGTTATATTTTAACAGGATATGGTCCTTCACAGGAAAACATCTCTTCAGATCTATATGTAATGAAACTGAACGCGACCGGCGAAGCGCAATGGACGGTAAAAGCAGGAACTGTTGGAGACGATATTGGAGAAGATGTTATGGAAACAAGTGATTCCGGTTATGCCATAACTTCTCATTCCGGTAATTCTGTAGCTGTTGCCATAAAATTAAATAAGGCAGGAAAATGTACCTGGTCAAAAATTTTAACACCAGGTGAAACTAGACTAACGCCAATTGCCATTATACCAGATAATAATGATTATTTAATTAGTGGTGTATACCAGGGCCATTTATTGGGAAACGATGCTATTGTTTATGGTATATTTTCAGCAGATGTAGCCAGTGATGGAAGTTATTGCGCCAATAGCAGCCCTTTCCGGTGATTTAACATGGTATCAACAACCTCGTCAAACCACTTTATATTACCACGTTATGATTTCACTTCCTCTATTGCAGCATCTAAAGGCTCATTAGAAGATTCAACGAATGATCTGGTAACAGTTAGTATATGTTCGTCTGCCGGTACAAATAGTAAGCCTGTGGTTTCAATGGCATTTAATCAAACAAATAAATCCTCCATTTATCCAAACCCTGTGAATGATATTCTGAATATTTCCTTTGATAAAAAACTATTTACTTCTAAAGTACAATTGAGTATTATTGATGTGAATGGAACTGTAGTAACCGACAGAGTAACAAATGGTGCTGACATGAGTTCAATTAATGTAAGCACGCTTAAACCCGGTTTATATACTCTAAGAATCAGTGATGGCACTAATGAAGAAAAACCAAAGTTTGTAAAGCACTAACAAAGAGATTTGTTTACGCTGCAACGTAGCCGGGAGACTATGCCGAGCAGAGACCTGACATGCGATCCTGGAATAACTTCAGCCTGCAGTTACAGCAAAAGAAAAAGAACGACAAAAAAAGCATAGAGTGTTTGAAGTTTCATCAGATATAAAACCATGTTAT